>Ga0307379_10000401_pt1 | contig 74189 bp, 43 predicted proteins | sample UN2MG_FD_202237 | JGI IMG/M metagenome (GOLD analysis project Ga0307379, IMG submission 202237) | Soil microbial communities from Risofladan, Vaasa, Finland - UN-2 | ecosystem: Environmental > Terrestrial > Soil > Coastal area > Acid sulfate soil | place: Finland: Risofladan, Vaasa | collected... | reverse complement strand
CATACAATGTTGGTAGATACACTCCAAACCACCCAAGAAAATTGTATGGCTTTTGTACAAAACATCAACTTTCTTCTTCTTACTTTGATACCTAATTATCTCCATGAGTTAACATATAACACAATGGGGAGGGGCTCACTATTAGTGGCCCATCGCAATAATGAGCACCTGAGTTGACGAAAAAAGGGACATCGCATAAGTTCCTCAATATAACCAAATCCAAAAAAAAAGGAGGAACGAAGGATGTCCATATCAGTATTTTATCATGGACTTGGACTTTATGGGTATCATCACTTAAGGTCACACTATTACAAGGGCGCTATTTATTTAAAAGTGGTTCGCAACAAAAAACGTTGTGGCGCCTGTGGTTCCTGGGAGTCGATGAGGTCAGCGTTAGACTTGGGCACAGATACCTGACAACGGTGGTGGATATTGAAACGGGCCGTGTGTGGTCTATGTGGGAGAAGGCCGTCGTGTCGAGGAGAGCCTTGCGCCCTTTTTTAAGCGTCTTAAACGAATCGGAGTAAGACCCCAAAAGCCATCGCCATGGATATGTGGAAACCCTATGCCAAGACTGTCAGGCTCTATTATCGAGGGTTTGCCCTGGTCTATGATGTGTTCCACATCCTGGCTGATTACTCCCGGACTCTCAATGAGATCCGGGTGGACGAATACAACAGACTTGAGGGCAGTCAAGAGGGACGGCTCATCAAAGGCTCTCGATATCTGCTGTTGAAAGGACAAGAAAAACTCTCTTCTCTAGCGCAGGAGAAGCTCATGCATCTCCTGCGTATCAATCGATCCATTTACATTGCCTATATTCTCAAGGAAAAACTTCGAAAACTCTGGAAGCAGCCTTCTCGCCAGCAGGCAAAGCGATTCCTTTATGACTTATATGCATTCATGGAAAAGGACGTGAAAGAACTGCATAAGGAAGCCATCGTGTGGGATTGTCATAATGATTTGGAATACCGCGTTCTTTATGAAGGGCTTGATATTGGGGAACGTTTGCCTGGAGGACATGTAGATATTAAACGACTTAAGGAAGGTGGAGTTGATGTCCAGGTGGTAGCCTTATTTATCCAGAATTATCTATATCCTGATAAGAGTGCTTGGCAGACTTTTAAGTTACTGAGGGCAATGAAGAAGGCTATTGATAAAAACTCGGATTCTGTAGAGTTAGCCCGCACTGGCTCCGATGTTGAACGCATTGTATCAGAAGGAAAAATTGCATTGCCACTTGCCATCGAAAGAGATCATGCCATTGAAGATAGTCTGGAATTACTACGGAAGTTCCATGAACTGGGAGTCTCATTCCTGACTCTTACCCATAATGTAAGTCATGGATGGGCAGATTCAAGTAAGGGACCACCCAAATGGAATGGTTTGAATGAATTAGGCCACAAAGTTATAAAAGAGATGAACGGGATCGGGATGGTCATCGATGTCTCCTATGTTTCAGATAAAACTTTTTATGATGTGATTAAGATAAGTGAAAATTGCTGGGGTAGATCATGTCGGTCTTGGAGCAGATATGTATCCACGTACCCCTTTACCTGTGGGAATCCATGGAGTCCATGATTATCCCAATATCACCAGCGGTCTGAGGAAGCGGGGATATTCTGATGAGGAAATCAAAAAGATTATGGGGGGCACCTTCTTGAGAATCTGGAAGCAGGTTACTAAGTAGCCTATCTGCTTTTTCTAAAGCCAACTCCTTATTCAATTTCCTCAGGTGTACAGTGGTCTATACATTCAAAAGGGATCCCCAATTCCTCGGCAACCGCCTTCAATTCTGCAAGATGATCACCCAGCGCTGTCATGGGATGATTAGTATTCAGGCTCCATTCTACCCGGCCGCAAAGTTTTATATACCAGTGGGGCCAATCCGCACTGCAATTCTGGGACCGTTCTCTCCATTGTTCTTCAGTAGGGACATCAGTGACTCCTCTTCCAGCGGCTAAGTAGAGCTGATGGTTGCGATAGGAAAAACGGGCCCAAGTGATTACTCCGGGAATTCGTACTACAACTGAGCAAGTTCCTCCTCCTTGTTTAAAATACATGTAGGTCTGACGTTCCGACCAGGCGCCTTTTAAGGAATCATGACTTCCGTGGGCAAAGTAAGGAGCAAGTGCTCCGGAATTGACAAACCAGTACAGCCCCTTGTCAGAATCCCAATAGCGAAAGTCACTGAAACCCACAGGATCCCCATTGTTGAGGAGTTTCAAAACCTGCATGGTGATGGCAGCTCCATCATCGGCCTCAGTGGCTACTACAACGGTTTCATTATCAGATTCCGGCCTTAACCTGTTATTTATAATTCCCAAGGACAGATCCGTCGCCGGATAATGCTCGATCCAGTCCAGTTGATCCTGAACTCCCAAAAAGTCAAGACCGAACTGCTTTTTGAGCTCAAGAAGAGCAAAATATACTTTCATCTGGAAGAGGACCATATCCTTCGTTAAATTTTTGACGGGGTCAGTTCCCATCTGAATATCCATTCCTTTCTCTATTAAGAAATTAAGAGCATCTTCGGCTTTTTTATCTGGGATTTTCTCTGCCATCTTTAAAAGCCTCAATCCATCGAATCCTTCTCTAGCAACGCCGAAATATCTTAAAAAATCTGCTTCAGAAATCTTATTCCACATCTCCATGGACCGAGGACCGATAGCTCCATAGATAGAACCTTTCAGTTGGTTGACAACCCGTTTGGCTTTTTCTCTATGAGAATCAGTGATTGTGACATTTATGGGATCAGGCAAAAAAGGTCGATAACTTCTTTTGTTGAGGAAACTGTCAAGAGCATCGGAGTAAACATCGTGGTCCTCAAAATTTTCAATGAAGAGACGGTCCGTCTTTATGCCAACCTGTGCGGTGCCTGCGACAGCAGCCAACAGACCAACGGCTCCAGGATAGTTGGGAATAGCACTGCCCAGCATAAGTTTAGGAATATCTTTAGGAAGCTGCCACATGGGAGTGACCGAAAAATCCGGATACGACCAGCCAGCTATAAAGTTGATAAACCGATCGCCTTTAGCTTTTTTAATGACCTTTATGCCCTCAGCAACGCTGGCAATGGGGTTATCCGGATTGAGAACATTCGCCTGCCAACCGCATTGCTTGATGACCTTAGTAATATTTTCGAGTTGAGACTGAGCCACAGGCCAAATCTGCTCATTAGGCTCTTCTCGACTGTCTAAGGGAAGGAATATATCGACGATTTTGTTCATAAAAGACCTCCACGGATGAATTTTTTGAGTTGTTTTAAGTTTTTCATTATATCTGGAAATTCACGACCAAAAAGATCATGACATTGTTTATAAGCTGCGAATAGTTTATCATAGATAGCCTTAGCGTTTTTATCTGGCAAATAGGTCTTGATAGGCGGTTTGGTCATCGATAAAATAGCCTTTTCGAAAGAATCAAATCCTCCATTTTCAGGACCTGCAGCCAATGCACCTAAAATCGCAGCGCCTAAAGCTACAGCCTGTTTTGATGCTGCCACTTTAAAGGGAAGCCCGGTAATATCAGCATAAATTTGAATAATCAAAGGATCCTTCACCAGACCTCCACAGATGACCAGTTCTTTGACAGGAATTCCTGCCTCTTTGAGGGTGTTAAGGATGATTCTTGTACCAAAGGCTGTGCCTTCGATAAGAGCCCGGTATACTTCTTCGGGTTTTGTATCCAACATAAACCCGATGATTGATCCTGTCAGGTGAGCATTCATTAGGATACTCCGGTTTCCATTCATCCAGTCAAGAGCGATAAGACCCGATTCACCTGGCTTAAGGAGAGAGGCTTTTTCTGATATTTTTTGAAAAGGTTCACCCTCTGGTTCCAGAAAATCCATAGCAAACCAGGCAAATATATCACCTACGGCTGATTGTCCGGATTCATATCCATAGAAACCGGGGATGATTCCATCTTTAACCACACCTGCATACCCTTTAAAGAAATGAAGTTTTTTGGAAAGAACCATGTGGCAAGAGGAAGTTCCCATGATAATACTTATCGGTCCTTCATCGGAAACTCTCATCCCAGGAACTCCGCTGTGAGCGTCTATTGTAGCTGCCGATACAGATGTTCCTTCCTGAAGACCAGTCCGAGCTGCAAATGATTCAGAAATCCCTCCTACTCGTTGTCCTGGGTAAACAATGTTCTTCAGCCACTTTTCGTCTAAATTTTTAAGCTTAGTGTCTAGAGCCTGATAAAATTCTTTGGAGGGGAATCCTGATTCTGCATTCCAAAGGCCTTTATATCCGGCTGCACAAGCGTTACGGCAGAATTTTCCGGTCATTTGATAGACCAACCAATCACCACCGTCTATGATGATATCCGTGTCTTCATATATCTCTGGGGCTTTATTGACGATCTCCCAACTCTTTGGGAGCATCCACTCGCTTGAGATAATGCCGCTGTAATATTTAAGGAAAGGTTCTTTCCTTTCATGAGCAATTTGATTAATTTTATCAGCTTCTGGCTGTGCAGCATGATGTTTCCACAGTTTCACCCAGGCGTGAGGATTATTCCGGAATTTACCAATTTTCATCATAGGTGTTCCATCTTTTTTTATAGGAAGTATGGTACATGCTGTGAAATCGACGCCAATACCTATGATTTCACGAGCTTGGATGTGTTGGAGAACCTTAGATATAGCGATAGTGCAGGACTCTATGTAATCTTGGGGATGCTGCAATGCAAACTCATGCGGCAAAGGCTCGTTGTTGCCAGGCAAGTTTTTGGTGATGACGCCGTGTTCGTAAACTTGTACAGCTTCAGTAACTTCATCACCTGTAGCGCAATCAACAGCCAATGCGCGAACTGATGTCGTGCCGAAATCAAGTCCCAAAGCAAACTTAGACATGGTGAAATTCTCCTTTCATAAATGAGTTCATAAAGCATTCTTGGAGAAGAGTAGTAAAAATTTATGGTCAGTAAACAAACTCATTATTTATCATATTTTTTTTAGAATTCTTTCTTGACAAAACGTATCATTAAATTGTAAGTATATCACAGAACAAATGATTGTGCTAAACGTTTTTTCAAAAATCTAAATTTCGTTAAAAAAATGAGCATAAAAGAAATGCAAAAATTAACGGGTTATTCCTATTCGACAATTTCAAGGGTTCTAACCGGCAAGGCCAAAGAATTCAGAATTTCAGATGAAACTGCTCGAGTGATAATCGAAGCCGCAGAAAAATTGAACTATCGTCCAAATATTTTAGCGCGTAGCTTAAGATTAAAAAAATCAACGACCATCGGCCTCATTGTCCCGGATATCCAGAATCCCTTTTTTGGAGAATTGGCCTCTCAAATAGAAAGATTACTTCGGCAACATGACTACAGCCTCATTTTGTGTAATGCCAACGAGATACCTGAAAACGAAGAATTCTATCTCAAAGTTCTAATAGACAGGCAAGTTGATGGCATCATCATCGCGCCGATTCATACTCAGGAATGGGATTATCTAGAAAGTATAAGAAAAGAGACAACAATTATCTTAATTGACAGAATATTCTATGAGACTGAGCTTCCGTGGGTGACAAGTGATAATACCCTTGCTGCTGAAGCGGTAATCACCGAATTAATTAAGCTAGGCTACAATCGTATTGCTTACCTTGGTGGAACTCCGGAGAGCTATATCAATGCCGTTCGTTTTCAGGGTTATCAAAATGCCATGAAAAAGCATTCTCTACCTGTCGATGACAACATTGTTCTTTTTAAAGGATACTCGAACGAGGCCGGAGAAGAGATGATGCAAAAACTGTTGGATAAAGAGCCTGATATAAATACGGTTTTCTGTGTAAACAACCTCATCTTTTTTGGAGCCATGAAAGTAGTTCAGAAACATGAAAAAAAAAGTAAGCGCTATATTATGATGTCTGCTTTTGACATTGGCCCATACTGTCATCTTTTTAAACGTCCCATCGTATGTGCAAACCAGGATTTAAGAAAACTAGCAAATTCAACAGTCTCTCTCCTTATGGATAAGATTAACAATTCCCCTCGCAAAGATAATCAGCTTATCCTCCCCATATCTATAGAAAAGTACCGTATTGATTGAAGTTTATGTTTTCTTTCCTTATAAGAAAGTAACTGAAAGGAGTTGGCAAGTGAAGAAAAGCTTAATTATTTTATTCGTTATGATCTTAATCACACTAGGATGTCAGACTAAAGAGGAACAGGAGGGTGTCATGACATTTCAAGAGGACTTAGAATTTCTCAAAAAACACACAGATGTCATTTTACTTTCAGATGAAGAGGGTCAAGCTCAGGTCGTTGTCTCCGCGGGGATGCAGGGACGGGTTCTCACCAGTACTGCTTCTGGTGGATATGGAATGAGTTTTGGGTGGGTCAACTACGACCTGATAGCCTCTGGAGAACAAAATCCTCATTTTAATCCCTTTGGCGGGGAAGATAGATTTTGGCTGGGCCCAGAAGGTGGGCAATATTCGATCTATTTTGAAAAAGGCAATCCATTTAAACTGGATTATTGGCATGTCCCCCTTGAATTTGATTGGGAAAGCTGGAAAATAGTTGACAAAAGCAAAAGCTTCGTTGAATTTGAAAAAGAAATGACACTTACTAATTATTCTGGATTCACTTTTCACCTAAAAGTGAATCGGAACATCGAGCTCTTAGATAAAAAAGATATGGCTAAAGAAATCAATCTAGATGAGGCCCTAAATATTCTCTCGGTTGCCTTTAAATCTGAAAATATGATCACAAATATGGGTGATCAAGCTTGGGAGAAAAATACGGGTTTGCTTTCTATTTGGATTCTCGGTATGTTCCGTCCATCGCCACAAACAACCATCGTAATTCCCTTTAAACAAGGACCAATAGAAAAATTAGGACCTATTGTCAATGATGAGTATTTTGGAAAAGTTTCAGAGGACCGATTAACAATCAAAGACGGCAATATCTATTTTAAAGGTGATGGGAAACAAAGAAGTAAAATTGGAGTGCCTCCGAATAGGTGTCTTTACATTGCCGGCAGCTATAATGAGAAGGATCAGGTGCTCACCATCATTAAAATGAGCCCCCCTGAAGGTCCTGACCATTACCCATATGTTAACTCTTTGTGGGAAATTCAAAAGGATCCCTATGGAGGGGATGTCATTAATGCCTATAATGACGGGCCCCCTGAACCTGGAAAGGAGCCCATGGGCCCTTTTTATGAATTGGAATCCAGCTCTCCTGGAGTCCAGCTCGATCCAGGAGAATCTATCACCCATTGTCATACCACATTTCATTTTAAAGGCGACGAAACGGATTTAGATAAAATAACCCAAGAATTATTTAAAGTAACCCTAGAAGAAATCAAATCAGTTTTTTAAAAGGTGAAATGAAGGCTATAATGGTTTTGACAATTAGACCACTTCACGTGTTTGAACTTGATTTGAGCGAAATAGTAGAAAATTTTCAATAACAAAATAAGGTAGATTGGATATGGAAAAACATCGCATTGTTCCCAAAGGCATTGTATGGTCATTTATATTGCTGTCCTCCCTGTTCTTTGCATGGGCAGTGCCGAACAACCTGACCGACACCATGTTGGCCGCTTTCAAGCGGATCATGAGTCTGACAGATACCAAAACAGCATTGATACAGGTGGCTTGTTATTTTTTCGGATACGGTTGTTTTGCCCTACCAGGGGCCTTGTTTATCAAACGATTTACATACAAATCAGGTGTGATGCTCGGACTATCCATGTATGCCCTGGGTACTTTTATGTTCTACCCTGCCATGTTGATATCAAGAGGAAGAACGGATATGGGCTTTTTTATGTACCTTTTTGCTATCCTGATCCTATTTGCCGGTTTATCAATCCTGGAAACCTCAGCCAATTCATATGTTTGCGCTATTGGTTCTGAATCAACTGCCATACAGCGGTTGAATTTTGCCCAATCATTCAATCCATTTGGTGCCATAGCCGGGGTAGTTATCAGCCAAGTATTTATATTATCCAAGCTCAGTACCATGACAGCATCCCAACGGTCCGCTCTTCCGCATGAGGAGTTGGTCAGGATACAAGGGATGGAACTGAAATCTCTTTCATTCACCTATATGATCATTGGACTGGTGATGGTCGGGATCCTGATTGCCATTTATTTAACCCGGATGCCATCGCTGAAAGAAGATGACAAAAGACTTAATCTTGCAAACACATTCCGGAGGTTGAAGAAGAACAGCAATTATGTCTGGGGAGTGATCGCACAATTCTTCTATGTGGGGGCCCAAATCGCGGTCTGGTCGTTCATTATACGGTACGTGATGCAGCAGCTGCAGCTCAATTCAGTGATTGCCTCAATTGGATCAAACCCTACCGCAGCTCAGATCATTGAAAAGCTCCGAAACCTGGAACCAGTCGCCGCAGGTTTTTACAATTTCATGGAGTGGATGGGTCTTACTGCTTTGCTGCCAAGAACAGCCGAACAGGCCGGCGCAACGTATTATATCATGTCGCTCTGTCTGTTTGTGATCGGCCGTTTCGTTTGTACTGCTTTGATGAAATTTATCAAACCACGACATTTACTGACGGGACTGGCGGTGACAGCCTTTGTATTGACTATGATTGCCATTTATTGGCGGGGCTATTATGGTATTTATGGCCTAGTAGGAATTTCAGGCTGCATGTCGTTGATGTTCCCAACCATCTATGGTCTGGGCATTGATGGATTGGGAGAGGATACCAAGATAGGAGGAGCAGGGATGATCATGGCCATTGCAGGGGCGGCTTTCCTTACCCAAATTCAGGGCATCGTTTCCGATCAGTCGGGCCACATCATACTTGCCTACTGGGTGCCGGCCATTGCCTTTGGGGTGATAGGATTCTATTCAGCAGTTATTGCCCGCAAACATGAGATGAAAAAGAGCTTTTAGCTAAAATTCAAAAGTGCACACCTTTGAGATCGGTATTTTTAATTTTCTGGATATCGACTAATTTATCATTGCACCAGAATATGATTTCGGAAAGCCCATTATTAAGTGGATAGATTCTCAAGTTTACATTGTCCCGGGGGTTAACACTATGACACCTTAAAATTATCTCTTGACAGAATATATTAAACATATTATTAAATATCATAGAACAAATGATTGTTCAAGACGTTTTTTCAAAAAATTTAAATTTTGTTAAAAAAATGAGTATAAGAGGAATGTAAAATCAATGGGTTATTCCTATTCGACAATTTCTAGGGTTCCAACCGGTAAAGCCAAAGAATTCAGATCGGAGTGGGGGCCGTGATCTCATCATCCGGATGTACTGGGACAGAAGCAAACATCCCAGTGCGGAAGCTCCCATCGGAGATTTTTTTGGTGTGGCCATGGGTATCAATGCTCCGCTGAATAGCTTGCCTATTCAGGCCTCTTCGAAAGGACGATCGCGGAACTGCTGGTGGTACATGCCGTTTAATAAATCGGCAAACATCACGGTCAGCGCGACGCGTTCGGAAGAAAATCTCAGCCGTGAAACCGTATCGATGAATTTCTACTCCGGACGAAACAATATTTGGCTAAGGCATACTATTTTTATTCAGATTTGAGGAAAAAAGGAGGAAAAATGATCAGAACAATTAAAAAAACTTTTATCGTGCTTCTATTAATATCGCTCTCTGTGCATCCGTTTGTTGCCCATAGTAAAGAGTTTCCTGTGGTGATGAGCATCAAGGACAGAGCAGCCACGGTGGATAAAATCACGAAAATGAAGCTTGACCGGCTGCTGCCTCATTTCATGAAAGAGACCGGGTTTGACATGTGGATTATCGTCTGTAATGAGGATAATTATGATCCGGTTTTCTTGACCATGGTTCCTTATGACGCGTGGTGCCCCATCACTCAGATACTCGTTTTCTACGATCCAGGATCTGGTAAAAAATTGGAAAGACTGAATATTTCCAGGACAAAGATGAAAGGATTGCATCAAACCATCTGGACACCACCCCATACCAAGAAACACGGAGAAGAAGGTCAATGGGAGTGCTTGGCTAGAGTGGTTAAGGAGAAGGATCCTAAAAAGATTGGCATCAACGAATCTGATGTGATCTGGGCTGCAGATGGCTTGACAGTCTCGCTTAAAGATAAACTGATTCAGGCGATAGGGCCCAAATACGCTGAACGTCTGCATTCGGCTGAAAAACTCGCCACGCTGTGGCTTGAAACGCTTCTGGATGAAGAGCTGGATTTGTATCATGCTGCCGTATCCATCTCTCATGCCCTTATCGCTGAGACGTTTTCGAACAAAGTCATAACTCCTGGTGTGACGACTACAGACGATCTGGTCTGGCATTACAGACAGAGGATAGCAGATCTCGGGCTTGAGAAGGCCTTCAGGCCTTTTTTCAGTATAAGGGGACGGAACCCGGATCTACTCGATAAATATCCTGTGGACGACAAGATCATCCGGAGGGGCGATGTTCTTCATTGTGATGTAGGTATTAAATATCTGCGGTATCATACAGATACCCAGGAGATGGCTTACGTCGTCAACCGAGGAGAGACTGATGTCCCCGACGGCATAAAAGCTGGCATGGCGGAAGGAAACAAGCTCCAGGACATTTTCTGCGGCGAATTCAAAGAAGGCCTGACGGGAAACCAAATGCTGGCAAACATCCTGCAGAAAGCCAAGTCCTCGGGGATAAAAAAGCCCCGCGTGTATTCGCACTCGGTTGGGCTCTATTTGCATGAGCCCGGTCCACTGATTGGATTGCCCTGGGAACAGGAAAACACAGGACCTCGTGGAGAGGTTAAGGTTGTCCCTAACAGCTGTTTTACGGTCGAGTTGAGCGTGGACTGTCCTGTTCCGGAATGGGGCGCCCAAGAACTGCGTTTCAAGCTTGAACAGGATATCGTTTTCACCAAGAAAGGCGTTTTTTATCTGGAGGGCCGCCAAACTAAGTACCATATCATAAAATAAAAGGTAACGCTGGTCATTTTGGCCCTAGTTCTTCATCTTTGTTGGATTATAAAAGTTACTATACTTTGAAGAAGCACCAATGATTTATCTCTTAGGGAGCTAGGCTTCCTAAATGATTTGAGGTGAAAAAATGAACAGGCGATTCAAAATTTCAATAACCATTCTTTATAGGAGGACATAGCAAGAAGGCTTAATATGGATGCTTTAATAGATTCAATTGTAAGCTGTGATTTTGATAAGATAAAGAATATGTCCTGAAGTTATTCTGGTCAAATGCAGGATAAAGTTTAAAATGAATACATCAGATTGGAAAAATATCAATTTAGAATACGGTAAAGACATTTTAGAGATAAGAGTTCCTTCCTGGTGTGATATTTTAAAAATGGGGTATATTCCTGCCTTAAAAAAACCTGAAGAGCAAATAGAAAATGCCCTGTCTAATCCTATAGAAAGCCCTCCCATAGAGGATATCATTTCTTTTTACAAAAAATCTCCTTCAAAGGTAAGTATTGCCATAACTGTATCTGACAATACAAGACCTGTTCCCTACAATGGAGAAAGAGAGGATGGAATTCTTTTGCCCCTTTTAAAAAGACTAAAAAAGGCGGGAGTAAAGAATAAGAATATCAAGATTATAGTGGGAACGGGAACTCATGTACCTACATCCAATGAGTGGAAAAAAGGGGCATTTGGAAAATTTATAATAGATAAATATGAGATAATAGATCACAACTGTACCTCCTCCGATCTCCGTTACTTAGCTAACATAGATGGAGTGTCAGTTGAGATAAACAGACAGTTTTTAGAGGCGGATGTTCATATTCTTACTGGTTTAGTGGAGCCTCATTTTATGGCAGGCGTATCAGGTGGGAGAAAGGCAATTTGTCCTGGTCTTGTTAATCTGGAGACTACTAATCTTTTTCACGGTGCTGAGTTTATAGATAATCCTAACGCTACGAACCTGGTTTTAGAGAATAACCCCTGTCATAATTTTGCCTTAAAAGTTGCCCGAAAGGCAGGAGTGGATTTCAGTGTAAATGTTGTTTTAAATGGTGAAATGAAATTAGCCGGGGTTTTTGCCGGTGATTTAGAAAAAGCTCACCTTGAAGCAGTAAAAAGAATAAAAAAATATTCTCTTATCCCCGTTAGCAATGAATACGATATAGTCTTAACTCATGGTGGAAGTGTAGCTGTTAACCACTATCAGACTGCAAAAGCAGCCTATGGAACACTTCCCATTATTAAAAGAGGAGGAATAGTTATTTTAGTTGCTCATAACAGTGATAAAGAGCCTGTAGGAAAAAATGATTATAAAGAAGTTATGAAAGTTTTAAAAGAAAAAGGTCCGGGTAAGTTCACTGACTTTATAAAGAGCGATAGCTGGCAATTTGTTCCCGACCAATGGGAAGTTCAAAAATGGGATCAGTTTTTTAGAAAAGTTGGAGCTTTTGATAGATTGATTTACTGCACAATAAATATAAATCCTCAGGATTTAAGAAAACTACCAGGTAAAAGTGGTTATGATTTTGTAGATAGGAAAAACATGAAAATAGATGGGATGGTGCAAAAAGCAATATTTTACGCTGTAGATAAGATAAAGCAAAAAGAGCCCAAAATAGCCTTTCTGAAAGAAGGTCCTTATGCAGTGCCTGTAATTAAATAAAAGCCCTTCCTGTAATTCCTCTCATTTTTCCTATGATATGTTCATTTAGATATGTCAGAAGTGTATATTGGACATAACTGTGAGATATTTGATGCGAATACAAAAAATAATTTCCTATAAAAAACGATATATTCATGGTAAAATTTCATATCATCAAATAGCCCAAGCATAGGAAACGGCAAAATAATGAAAAATCGAATGACAAAAAAGTTGCGTTTGGCAGGCTGGACAATATGTTTCCTTTTTATCTGGACAAGCTTTGTTCCGGCTAAAATTAAACCTAAAGACCTTCCTGAGAATTACCGGCGCTGGATAGAAGAAGAGGTCTTTTACATCATCACACCTAAAGAAAAAGATGTTTTTCTGCAGCTCAACACCGCTAACGAAAGAGAACTCTTCATCAAGGCCTTCTGGAAGCACAGAGACCCCACTGCAGAAACAGATAAAAATGAATTCCGCGATGAACATTACCGCCGTTTGAATTACGTCAACCGACGGTATAAATACGCCGGAAAACCCGGATGGAAAACTGATAGGGGAAAAGCCTATATCATCCTTGGAGAGCCGAATGATATCCGGATCTTCCAAAGCAGTGATGCTTATTATCCAGCAGAACTCTGGGCTTATCAGGGAATAAGGCTGGACGGGCTTCCTTCGGCCTTCAATTTATTATTTTACCAGAAGGGACGGATTGGCGAGTATATATTATACAATCCTGCGATGATGGGACCGCAAAGCCTTCTGACAAATTTCATGGAGGATCCGACAAATGTTATGGTAGCATATTATGAACTCGAAGAAATCCAGCCATTGCTGGCACAGGCAACAATCTCCCTGATTCCCGGTGAGTCCGTCATACAATATCCCTCAATGCAATCAACGGCTCTTATCCAAAATCTGGATGGGGCTTTAATACGAAGCATTGAGGACAGGTATGCGAAAAAATTCCTTGAATACAAGGACATCGTCGAAGTCGAATATTCAGCCAATTACACGGATAGCGACGCCCAGCTTCAGATCATCAAGGATCCGTCAGGAATCCCTTTTGTTCATTTTTCCCTTGAGCCGAAAAACATATCCATGGGAAGCTACCAAGACAGCATCTACACGACCTTGGAATTCAACGGGATCCTCACGGACACACGAGGCCAGACCATATATCAGTTTGAAAGAACGGTTCCACTCAACTTCACCAAAGAGCAGTTCGAGAATATGCGTCAGAGACCGTTTAGCTTCACCGACAAATTTCCAGTCATTCCAGGAGAATTCCACTTCTCTTATGTAATGAAAAATAAGGTTTCCAAAGAGTTCACTTCCTCTGAAGCCAACATTGCCATTGCCTCGGACCCGAAGACATTTACCATGACATCTCTTTTGCTGGGATTCAATGCGACTCAGATGACAACTTCTAAACAATTGAACAAACCTTTCGTAATCCAAAACCTCCAGTTTTACAGCCAGGCCAAAAAATCCTTCGTTGCCAAAGATAACCTGTATGTATTCTTCCAGGTCTGGTCCCTGCCGGAAAATCTCCGAAAAAATGGCTCGATACGTTACACCATCTTCAGGGAAGATGTCGAAAAACTCACCATCACCTATCTCGTCAGCAAATACCAGAACCCAATCGATTTTCTGGAGATTTTTCCTCTGGAAAATTTTGTCCCAGGTTACTACGAAATCAGAGTTGCCCTTCTCGATGAATCCGGGAAGGAAATCTTGAGTCAGCAGGAAATCTTCGAAATATCACCGGCGTCATATATCCTGCGTCCATGGATACTGGCTCAATCCCAGGACAGACCTGACAGCCCCAAGACTTTCCATATCCTCGGGAAGCAATTGTTCAATAAGAAAGACTATGAGGGGGCCTATGGACTTCTGAAAAACGCCTACAGTGCCGCGCCGGAAAACTTCGAATACAGCATTTCTTTTGCGCAGCTAAACTTTCAGCTGAAAATGTACAAAGATACTCTGGAAATACTAAATCCATTTGCAGATCAAATCAAAAATAACTATGATCTCACTTTTCTGCTCGGCCAATCCCATCAGGCCCTGAGCGAATTCGACAGGGCCGTTCGATATTACAACGAAGCCGTGGATACTTTCGGTGTTAACGTCAACCTCTTGAATGCCCTTGGGAAATGTTACTTCAGTCTGGGAGAAAAGGAAGAAGCTCTGGTTGCCTTCGAAAAGTCGCTGGAAATCGATCCTAATCAGGAAAAAATTAAAGAAATTGTTCAGTCATTGAAAAAATAGCTATTTTTTCTTTGATTCCATTTTTAAAATATCCTCGATCCATTGGTTCATCTTTTCGAACGGAATCTTCCGAATGGAAAGCACATCCGCTGACAGATTGTACCCCCGCTTCCCTGTCTCCGGGTTCACCGACAGGGGATTGGCCCCGATGCAGACCAGCTTGATACTGTGCTCGCCAGGCTTAAACTCAAACAATCCGATTTTTCTTTCTCTCCGTTGTCCGTAGATATAATCCTCATGCTCGTTCTTGCGATAGATGTTGTAAAAATCGAGAGTCTTGTTGATCTTCTCCGGGGGCAATTGATTCACCAAGCTCACCCGGTAGCCTCCGGCAATGTGAGACTCTCCTGCTTCGTAGAGCTCTTTATTGTCGATATAGACCTTCCAGATCCCGTTGTCCTCCCGCAAGTGCTGAAAAAGCGAAATCGAATAACGCCCTTTTTCCTTGATCTTAAATGGAATTTCGATCCAGGATCCGATCGTGTCGTTTTTGACCCTAAACCAAGGCTTTGTCCAGGTGGCCCGGTTGTAGGGATTGACCTCCAGCTCAACTCCATCTGAGTGACGTATTGTCTCGATGACCTGGGGCAGGTGAAGCACGATTTCGGGATTGACACGCTCCCTATAAGGCGGAAACTCACACCACGGCTCGGCAACCGTATCCTGATACCAGAAGGATACAGAAGACCAGTAGTCTGGGCGAGGCTTGAAATGATCGATCAATTCTCCCTTGGAATTCATCAAAAATCCACGTCTCTCAATCTCGAATCTTAATGATTTGGAGAAGATGATCGGATCGGGGATGTGCCATCTGTAAGCCGTTATCCGGGCATCTGGCGCGCGCGGCTCGAACACGGTGCAACCAGTGAACAGGCTGGAGTGAACCCGCATGTTCCAGGCCTCGTTGAAGTAATCCTCTGTGCCAGTTCCGAGAATCGAGGGCTTTTTCTCTCCATCAATATAGAAAAAATCATCGCCTTCACCAAACCAGTGTCCGATGCCATTCTGGGAGGAAAGCACGGTACCCACGTAGTGCCCTCTTCCCTTTCCGATAAAAGCTGTGTAAGGCTTTCCCATCTCAGGGGGGTATTCCTGATGGTATCGGGCGTGGAAATACATAACTGTCTCTGGTTCCTGATCATACTTGACCCAATCAACCTGAAAATAGCAGGAAGCCGACTTTTTATCCGACTCATTGGAGATGGTGATCTTGACTTGCTTCTGGAAAGGCATCTGCCAGTAGCAGTTGTATCCCCTTCCATAAGAGCTCACCTTGACCGGCAGGGAGTTGACAACAGCCCTCATGCCGTTTCCGACCGCAAAAAAATCCCCAAAGGGCGCTTCCACAGAGGGGATGTCTGATCCATCCCAATAGATCCGCAGCACGAGCGCTCTGGGGTAGCGGATATCCATCGAAGAAGGTACAAGCCATATATGAGTGACTTTCCCTGGTCCTTCGAGAAGGGCGATGGTTTTGGTCTCACCGATTTCAAATTTCATGGAGTCACTGTTGTTGTATGGATTCCCGCTCGTTGCTCTCATCGATCTCCCTTTCTGAGGCTGGGTGATTGACTCGAGTGTCTGGGCTGAAAGCATTTGAACGCTTAAAGCTCCACACAAAATGAATACGAACAAAACAAAAAAACACTTTTTCATTGTCATTTATCTCCTTTCTTTTAAGTATACTATATACTATCTCAAAATTGTTATTGACTCATCTTAAATATTTTGAGCTTTGCTCACAAGGGAACAATCTAAGCTTGACAGGTCACAAAAATACCCATTTCAACTTTCCATCATAAATCTGCGTACACTTTAACGCCATGGGATCGTCTCTCTCTCCTCCTTTGTCATGGGCGGCAGCAGAGCATCTCCCGTCTCAGTGCGGTGTCCTTTAGCGTCGTGAACGCTGAAACCTCGCCCGACAACCCTTCCGGACTCTTTGTCAATCCTACCTCTGATTGAACAGCAGCCACAATCTCCGGCTTTGTTCAAAGCCACGATCTTTAAGCCGAACATAGGCTTTCCGTTGTGGCGGTCGATCACCCGTTGACAGACAAACCGACAGGCCTGTTGAGGCGTCATCCCTTCGCGCATTTTTTCTACGGCTAGGAAACTGGCACAAACTTTTATCGATTCAGCTCCGTGCCCGGTGGCCCCTGCGGCCCCGATATCATTATCAACATAGAGCCCAGCTCCGATGATAGGAGAATCACCAACACGACCGACAATCTTGAAGTGGTGCCCGACCGTACTGGTGACGCCTGCAATATCGCCGTTGGCGTCCAGGACAAGGACGTTGATCGTATCTCCCTCTTCGTGTTTGTCCTCCTTCTTGTGCGGATGATAATAATCCCTCTTGCTCAGGTTTTCTTTCCATTCCACCCAATGCTGACGGGCCTCTTCTGTCAGGAGATTTTCCTCATTAAATCCGTGCATTTTAGCAAATTTCAAGGCCCCTTTTCCCACAAGCATCAGATGGTCTGTCCGTTCCATCACCAGCCTGGCGACTGAACAGGGGGTTTTGATGCTCTCCAATGCAGCCACAGCACCGGCATTGTTCCCATCTGGTCCGCTCATCACCGAAGCATCGAGCTGATGAAACCCCTCCTCGTTGGGATCTCCCCCATAGCCTACCGTCGGGTCTCGGGGATCAAGCTCAGAAACATTTACTGCTTTTTCTGCAGCATCCAGGGGACTTCCACCTTTCTTCAGTACATCCCAGGCTGTAGTCGTGACCTTCTCCTTCACATAGGGATTTGTTTTGCTTGTCACGATCAAAGGACGATTGAGATTGCCTTTTTTTGTAGGTTGTCCCTGTACGTATCGGCCGATTAAAGGAAGACCGATTCCCACACTCGCTAAACTCGCAAAAAAGTTCCTGCGTGTAATCTTTTTGACAATCATGCCTCCTCCTTATTGAATGTTTATTAAATTATTTTTGTGGCTATTTTACCTCCTTCTCCAGAACGATGCAATCGATCCCGCATCTGTAGCCCTCGGACTCAGTATTTTTGGAATCGATAGAAAACGTAAACGTGTTCAAGCCAGTTTTGAGCATAACATCGGAAAACACAAACTCCTTGGGCGGCCAAACCGGCCTGGGGAACATCTCGACAAAAGCCCGATAAAGGTCGACAGGCTTACCAATGGCCTCCCCGTTCACATAGAGCTGGACCATGCCGTAGTCGGGAGCCCGCAAGTAATGAATTCCAACCCGGTAAGTTCCCTCTTTTTGGGCAGGAACAGCCAGAGAGAATTCTCCCCGCCCACATGAATCAAAGGCTACCATGTAGTCCCCACTCTGGTTGGGCATAAGAAGCTGGGATTCTGGTCGCATCCCTTCACCTCCTTTACTCTTGAATGAGAGGATTCCTAGGGCTTCTGCTTCCAGAGCGTCCTTGATATACCAACGTCCCTTAGTCGGATCCCATGGCTCATCGGAGACCAGCTTCTCCAGCCTGGGCCATGGCTTATGGAGGCCTTTCTGGTACCAGAAACCGAGGCTGGAATAATACCCTCGGCCGGTGTTGGGCCATTCGCTGATCCAGGGCCAATGCTCGATTTCAAACTTAAAGGATTTTCGGAACGGAATAGGATCAGTGATATGAAACCTGTAGATACTCAGCCCATCTCCGATTTTCCTTCCCTCATAGGCAGGAGCGCCGAAAAAGGGTTCATCATGAATCCTGAATCCCCAGGCATCACAAAAATAATCCTCGGTCCCTGTTCCAACAAATGACAGTTGGTCATCAACGGTGATGATGTCATCCCCTTCACCAAACCAGCCTGGTGTTCTAGTGCGGTGGCCCAACACCACGCCGATATAATGGCCTTGGCCTTCGACCTCCACAAGGTTAACTGGTTTTCCACGCTGGGTAGGATCCGTTTCCTTGAAGCGGGCGTGAAAATACAGGATGTCTTTAATCGGCTGACTGTAAGCTTGATAATCGATGTAATAATAAATCCTGTTGCGATGACGGATAGGCACATCTGTTCTATCAAAATAATCAGGAGGGCGAAGATTGCTCAAGGTAACTTTGGCCGATTTATTAAATGGCATGTACCACCAGCAGTTTCGCGAGCGGCCCATAGATGTACACTGGATCGGATAGCTCGACATGGGGGCAACAAATCCCATGGCCACTCCAAAAAAGTCCCCAATCGGTGCCTCCACACTCGGATGTTCACTTCCATCCCAGTAAAAACGGATGACCAGGTCCCTGCCTCCGCCTTTATAAGTCGTCCAGACATGGGTGATAGCACCCGGACCTTTTATGTCGGCAATTCTGACTTCCTCTCCCCCTAGAGGAATCGGCACTGTGTCGAGATTGAGGCCGTTTCTGGCAAAAGAACTGACTCTCGCGGCAGAGAAATTCTTGGGCCTGGCCAGCTGCATCATCGGACTATCCGCAAACAAAGGTCCAGAGGGAGGAGAAGCAGGTTCGGGCTCGGGGAAAAGTTTCCCGCCGGTATGAAAGGGAGGAGCTTTCTGAACGTTCATTTGCCCTACAAGGACCCACGATGAAAAAAGTAAGATTCCCACGGAGATAACAAAAAGGAACAGATAAAGTGTCTTTACCCTTTTATTCATTTTTCACTCCTCCTTTCTTTTTAAACGTTTTTCCTACTTTGGGCAGAAATTCGATTTATTTCTTCTCTTCCTTGGGCTTTTCCCAGTTGCCGATCCAGAGGCTGGGATTCCGGCTGTGGCCGTGGACCGACCAGACGTCAAAGGAATCCGGGTTGTAGCGGCCGGGAACCATGTACCTGTATCTCTGCCCCCAGGGATCCAAAGGAATCCTATCCCCTTTGAAGTATGGCCATCGGACTGTTCTTTTTGCCCTGACTCTGTTCATTTCGGCTGGCCGTTCGATAAGAAGATCGAGGAATTCCGGATAACGGAAAAAATCTTCTTTAAACGCCTGGATGGCTTTTGCCAGCTCTGCCACTCTTTTTCTGGCTTCAGCCTCTTTCCTGGCAAACAGGGCCTCTTCTTTTTTCAAATAGTCCTTGTACCAGACGCTCATGTCCCCCCAAGGTAACATTCTCACCGAAAGTGCATCCAGACGAATGCTGTAACCGTTTTTCCCCGTTTTTTCGTCACAGGATAGCGGATTTGTACCAACACATTCGAACCGGAAGACATATTTTCCCGGTTTCAAGTCGAAGATACCCAGCTTTTTCTCTACATTCGTTCCAAACTGTTCATTCTCCGGGTAATTCTCTTTCCAACATAAGAACGGATCCCAAAGGTCCATCCGCGGGTTGAGAACTTTTTTAATAGCGGGGCCAATCAAGGAGATCTTCCAGATCCCGTTCTCCCTGAACAGGATGGGAAACACAGAAAGAGAATAGCGGCTTTTCTCCTTGACTTCAAAAGGCAGTTCAAACCAGGCACCCAGCTTATCATTGTACATATAAAACATTCTCTTCCTCCAACCCGTCCTGTTGTAGGCAGCTTCTGGTTCCAGCTCTGGCGAGGTGCTAATGGGGCATTTTTCATGCGGCAACTCGGCCATCTCCCTTGGTTCGACCCAAATCTCAGGCATCAAACGTTCATTTACTGATGGAAAGTGCTTCCAGGGTGTTGCAACGGTTCTCTGATACCAAAAGGCCACGGATGAACAAAAATCTGCCCTGTACTTGAAGTCACCACGTTCCACCTCTCCGGTCTTGGGATTTTCTACAGCCACATAGCTGCGCCGTTCGACTTCCACCTTTAAGGATTTCTTGAACATAATCGGGTCCTGAATATGCCATTTAAAACCTGTGATGCGGGCATCCTCGCTGTTCCATTCACGGATAGTGATACCGGCGTTAAGGTTGGAATACAGACGGAGATTCCAAGCATCAGAAAAGTAATCCTCGAAACCTGTCCCGACCAGACTGGGTTCTTCTTCTCCGTCGATGTAGAAGTGGTCATCCGATTCTCCAAACCAGCTTCCAACCGAGCTGTGGAGGTTGATCACGCTTCCCACATACTGGCCATCCCCTTCCACATCTAGGAGAGTGTAGTAGGTGAATGGCTTGACGGGCCACTCCTGGTTGTACCGGGCATGAAAATACATTGAATCCGGAGGCAGCTTGTCCAGTTTGACCCAATCTATGTAAAAATAATTGGATGTGATCGGCCTTGGCCCTTCGTTCGTCATGGTTAAACGTGCCTTTTTACGAAAGGGCATCTTCCAATAGCAGTTCAGGGCGCGGCCGTATGATGTCACTTCGATCGGGAGAGTACTGACATTGGCCCTCATGCCGTGGCCGGCGGCGAAGAAATCGCCTAACGGCGCCTCCACAGAAGGAATCCTGGCGTCATCCCAGTAGATCCGGAAAACCATGGTCCTCGGGTAGCGCCTATCAAAGGCGCCTATGGTGAACCAGATGTGCTGGATTTCACCCGAACCCTCCAGCTTAGCCAGCACAACGGTCTCTCCCGGCTGGATCCGGAAAGAATCGGCATTAGACTCAGGGTCGAAGAGCCCGCTGGAATTTCTCATGCGGCGGCCTTCCTGTTTGCTTGTGATCACGCTGAGCTGGTCCTGGGGGTAAGCTGAGAACGATCCTAAGAGTAAAAGAACAGTAAAGATGAGTAAAGTCAAAGTCTGGATGGTTAATTTTTTTATTTTCATGGATTCCCTCCGTTTTTAATGTGGTGGCCCAGCTTAATACCGCTCAATTTCAGGTAAATTATTCTCGCTCCCATCATGCGTATTCGGCCTAGAATGAAAAACCGGACCTTCTCCCTTTAAAATATCTCTATTTTATAAAAAAAACTTTATTTCTAAACAGTTTTATCAGTTCACGATTCCACATCCTACCGGGAAATCATCTGAGACTTTAACAGGAAGCTTGCCTTTGGGTGAGATCTCTCCTTTTAGAAGCTTGATTAAGGAATCGGCATAGATGGTCTGGTTGCCATAAAATCCTCCTTCTCCATAGCCGACTATGAACGCGGTCGCCTTTTTAAGGCTTTCAACCAGGTATGGATTTCCGTAGGACATGACCACGGTGGATTTGGGTTTTATCTCGAAAATTTTATTCAAGAATTTGAGAACATTTTCTGGAAGAGGGCCATTATCCCTGTAAACATTACGCTGGTTGAAAACCGAAATCATGACAATATCCACCTTTGTTGCGGCCTTTAAGGCCTCTTTGTAAACCTTGTCCGATGTGTCTCTTCTGAAATAAAAACTCTTGGTTCCGCCAAAAGCCTTCTCTAATTTGGATGAGACAATCCTGGGAGCTGTATCTCCGTCCTTCTTTTGAAAGGAAAGGTGTACGATATTGTTTAAACGCAATGAATCCAGAGGGAAGAATCCATCATTTTTAAGAACAGTAAGGGAAAGGTCGGCAATCTTCTGGGCCAGATCGATATGCTCCTGGACTCCGACAACAGAGGTAATCCGGGTTTCATCCACAAATCTGTTCCGGTGAAGATTGAGTCTTGCCTTCCAGTAGAGAATTTTTTTTACCGACTGGTTGATACGTTCTTCCGAAATCTCTCCCTTTTTGACAGCTTCGACCATTGCCTTTATGGTTTCCACAGCACTGGCTGGCTTGAGAATCACGTCATGCCCAGCCTGAACAGCCATGATGCAGGCCTTAACAGGCCCAAACCGATCAGTAACCTTCTTATACCACATATCATCTGTGGTGAGAACACCCTGGAACCCGAGCTTCTCGCGCAGCCAAAAGGTCGCCAATTTTTTCTCCATACTGGCCGGAAGATCCGAGCCATCGGTAACTGAGGGTATAGCGATGTGCTCACTCATGATGTAGGTGACTCCCGCTTCAATAGCTTTCCTGAAGGCTAAGAAATCCTCCGCCTCAACCTGCTCTTGTGGTTTTTTGTTGATGGTGAATTCTGTTCCAGGAATCAACTCCACATCCCCTCGCCCGGGATAATGTTTGGCCGTGGCCAGCATCCCGTTCTCCTGGTAGCCTCTGATATACGCGCCAGCCATCCGACCTAAAAGATCAAGGTCCCGGCCGAAGGAACGGACACTCAAGACCGGATTATCTGGTCTCGTCTGGATATCCACGACCGGAGAGTAGGTCAGGTGAATTCCGATGGCACGGCCTTCCATGGCGCCGACCTTCCCCAGTTGGAAGGCGATATCTTCTGACCCGATAGCCGAAAGGGCCATATTAGCTGGGAATTCCGTAGCCCCCTGGATTTGCTGTCCCGGTCCGCCCTCAAAGTCGGCTGAGATGAGAAGTGGAATCTCAGACGCTTTCTGGAAACGGTTCAGCAGTCGGGCCGTGTCGTGAGGTGTTCCTCCATAGAGAACAAAACTTCCTACACCATGCTCTTTTACGAGTTTCAACAAGTACTGGAATTTCGGATCATCTTCGGCCACGTACTTCCCTCTCGTCTGCTCACAGATCATCTGCCCAATTTTCTTCTCCAGAGAAAGGGAAGAGAGCGTCTCCTCGGCCCACTTCTCCGCCTCTTTATGGGTAGCTGTATGCGCAGCGTCTCGCTGAGAGGGCGTATTTCCTTTTTCCGAAGCGCAGAATCCAAAGAAAATAACGATACCCAGTAAAACTACAATACACCTAAATCTCATCTATCTTTTCCTTTCTATTTTAATCTTGGTATGACATTTTTCTCTTCTAAACACAGAATCTATTCGAAAGTGAAATTAATACTGTTATTGTCACTCACCCTCCTCGATTTGCATTCAATAATGTTCCTGGGATTAGGAAAAAATGAAATTCATGACGACAATTCTCCTGATTATCTAATCCCAAAATGCAGCTCATTTTTCCCCTGGCTAGGCCATATGGAATAATCGATTGGAACAAACGATTGTTCTTTCATTTAAAAATAATTTTTACATATAACCTTTCTTTTGTCAAGAAAATAATTAACCTGGATTATTCACCAAAAAAGATGTTTCCCCTCGTTACGAAGGGGTTTATCAAACTCTTGCTCAGCATCCTCCAACCATCCATCAATTAGAGGAAGCCCAAAAAGGTTACGGAACAAAAGCTTTTGTGGTCTTAAAAGCCAGAAAGCCTTAAAACCAATTATCGGATTATGGGCTTAGATATTATATAAAATTACATTTTACACTTTGGATCCGTATAACTATTTAAAAGGGGAATTTTCAGTAAAAGGGGATGTGACCGAAAATATGCTTCACAAATTATAGGGTCCGGTTCGATATTCAGAATAAAGTTATACCTTGGATGGGCTATTTTTGCCGGGACTTTAGGGACAAGACGATCGAGGGCTCTGAGAAACTCTGGCTTTTCACTTCAGGATGTCTGGAGCTCCTGGAATTCCGGGTGCCTTTTACCGATGATACGAAAGAAAAGCTTGGTGCTATACACGTTGCGGCTAGGTTTTATGGCGGCCCCAGAGCACAAGCCGGCCAGTGATGATGGCTAGAATTTAAATTCAAGAGACACTTGGATGCTCCGGCCTCTGCAGTAGACATTCGTAAGATTAAAAAACTCCCTGTATTCTTTATCAAACAGGTTGATTACGGAAAGCCGGAGTGCGGCACGGTGGATAATCTTTCCCCCCGCAAGCACATCAAATAATGTGAATGCATTAATCGGCTTGTCGCCGATGGCAACATGCGTCTCTTTGCTGGAGTGTCGGACATGGAAACCAACCCAATAATTTCCTTTTCCGAAATATTTCTTTAGATTTAGGTTCAATTGAACGGGGGCTATATCCATCAAGATTTCCTCACTGTCCACATCCATTCCTTCGAGAGTTGCAAATGAACCGGAGAAGACCCACCTTCCTTCCAGGCTGAGATTGGCATCCAGCTCGAGGCCGTGAATTTGGGCGTGGCCGATGTTTTCGAAAACGCCGATTCTGTCTCCGGTAGGCTGGTTCCATTTCAGGTTGATCAGGTTTTTAATCGTATTGTTGAAATAGGAGATCGTTCCGGCAAAATTCAAAATCTTCGGTTTTTCCACCCTGAATTTTAGGGAAAAATCCAGATTTGTACTTCTTTCCGGTATCAGACCGGGATTTCCGAGATTGATCCCTTGGGGAGTCTGCCCGATAAAGTACAGCTCTTTAATGCTGGGAATCCTATAGGCAGTACCGATGCTTCCCGCAAATTTCATGAATGAAGCGAGATCATAGACAAAACCTATGTTACCGTTCAGAGTGGATAAATCTCTGCGCACGGTCTCGTTTTCTCTTAATACCCTCCCGCTGATGACATCTTCTCTCAACCCAAAGTTAAAGCTCAACCTTTCTGTGGGGATATACAAACCCTGGATGAATAAGCCGCAGTCTCTAGTCGATGCTTCAGGAACTTCTTTGAGTTCCTGAGAATTGATCAGTGTCAGGCCTTGAAAATAATAGGTGTTTTTTCTTCCACGGATGTACTGATTCTCTTGGAAATAACCATCGAATCCCAGGCTTAAGATGAGTTTTGGGCTGGTGATGATCTTGCCCTTCAAAAACAAAGTGTAATCATAGCCTCCCAGATCACGCAGGGTTTTGATGAACTTGTTCGCTTTGATATTGGTGAAGATGCCGGTCAGGGTGTATTTTGATCTTGAAAAGGATAGGTTGAGAGACTGGAACCAGGAGTTGATATTGTTCCACGTGTAATTGAGTGATACTATGTCATGATCGTCATGCGGATGTTTGTTCGTTTTGTTCTGATCTCCTCCCGGTTTTCCTATGTCATTTCCGTCTGTCCTCAAATAGAGAAGGTTGATTCTGTGATTTCTACCGAGGAGAAGTTCGCTCTTGAAGTTGATATAGGATTCATCGTAGAATGAGTCCGGCATTCTTTCGCCGGTTCCTGTTCTGTAGTCCTCAGCTTTCCTCCTGCCTGCGGTGAAAATAAAGTCAAAATTTTTCGCCCCTCCGTCAATGGAAAGGTTGTAATTGTAGCCGTTGTTGACCGACTCGTACCCGGCAGCGATCGCGCCGTTTAATTGAAACGCATTTCCCGAGTAGGAGGATTTTTTTGTAGTGACATTAATCACCCCACTCATGGCATCTGAGCCGTAAACAGTGGAGAAGGGACCCTTGATGATTTCCAGCGATTCGACATTGAAGGGATTGATAAAGGAAAGATAGGCCCCGACGCTGCGATGAGATGGCATGCGTATCCCGTCAACAGTTACGACGACCCTTTTTCTGCCGAGTCCTCTGATAGACGGGGCGGCATGATGGTCATTTCCCACCATGGCGATGGAGGGGATTTCTAGGAGAATCTTATTGATGTTTTCCGTATCTTTATTGAAGACTTCATCTTCGAACACGACATGAGTGGCGTACGGAGTGTTATAACCTGTTTTATCCAACCCGTATGCCATGACCACGACTTCTTCCACCTGTCCTATTTTTATAAACTTGGGCTCCATTTCGATGCACAATGGAGCCTGAGATTTCTCAAAATAGACCTCCCTAGAGATAAAGCCTTCTAGGCTCACATATAGGATTAACGTCGCTTTTTTCCTGGTCAGCAAGGAATGAAGCTGCTTTCCGAAGGAAAACTCCCCGTTTTTATCCGAATATGTCGAAAAGATGGTTCCTTGGATAGTCACCTGCGCTTTAGGAATCGCCTTTTTATCGACGCTATGAATAATACGCCCTGAGATTAAAATTCTGTCATTCTTCTGCTCATAGGAAACCTCATCAGAAAAGAGCACTGGGAGTGTCGTAGCCATGATGAGAGCTAAGATAACCAGATGTTTTCGAAAGTTCATTTTTTCCTTGCCTAGTAGCCTGATGCAAACATCATTGTAGCAACAGGTATTTAGGCAAAATTTTCATTTTAAGAATCGGCTCTACCCCAATTATCAATGGACATAATCACTCATAAACAATCCTGCCGTTCTCCATCACTATGTAAAGAATAGTAGAGGGATTATTTTTATGTGTTTTTTTCAGCCTTGTTCTGGTAAGACATGCTTAAAAGCAAAAACTAAAAAAGATAGATATCTAGATACAAAAAAGTAGAAAAAAATTATAAACCTTATATAAATATTATTTGCCAGCATCACCATGGCTCTCAGCGCCTAATTTCTTAAGGCTTGCAATAACCTGCTTACGGCTTTCAAAGTTCGCAATCGTCAAGGCATGTTTCAACATTTTTATAGCTTTCTGCTTATCAGTCTCTGCTGTATTGATGGCAACAGCAACAAAAACCTTGATGGCACTATTTTTAAGCATTGGATTGGGCTCTTTGTAATACCAGAGGATGGGCTCTGTATCTCTACAGAAGCTTGCTATCCTATACAAAGATTTCGGGCTTCCTACAGCGGCCATTCCTTCCAGCGCCTGTTGTTTTAGATTTACAGTGGGAGCAGCGTCAAATACAGCATGAAACCTCTCCAGTGCCTTATCATATTTTTTCTTACTCAATTCCATTTTTGCTGCATGGAGTAAGGTTTCTGCATAATTTCTTGTAATCGGACTAACAGGTTTTTCAGTTTCTAAACTCTCGTCAAAATCTTCCCTTATAACCTCGATGAAATTAATTAAGGGAGCTTTGTCAATCGTGGGGTTTGTTTCTCTTGAGCAGAGTTCGATGGCGAGAACATCTTCCACTTCAATCCCTTTGAACTCTTTAATGACTGCTTTGTTTGGGATTCCTGCCTCTTTGAAGATGTCAAAATTCTTTAATACAGGTTCTCCCTGAAGAATAATATCAAATACACGCTGGCCTACTCTGTCACTCGATGAAGCATAAAACCCAAGTCGCACGGTGTAAACGCCCGGTTTCTCACCCCACATATCCTCTATCAATGGTACTTCGCACCGGGTAAGGCCCACACATCCGGAGGTGAAAAGCCAAGGATTGCTCGAACCTTCAACGGTTTTATTTCTAAAATCGCTACAGAAATAACCCATATCAGTTAAGATTTCATCATTAAGATCAAACTTAACACCATAATTGGGAAAATGATTTGATAAAGATTCAGTTTTCGGGTTAGGGTAAGCAAACCAGACAGAGCCATTATTATCCTTCATATCCCCTGGAGCACCAAGATTTATTGCAAAATGCTTGGCAGGAGTCATTGAGCCATGTGTTATAAATACACTCCACGGCTGGACTCTTTTTTCTTTGTGTTTTAAGACTAACGAGCATCTGAGAGGAAAAGAACAGGTGCAGCCTGAGCTTGCTTCAGGAAACAGCAAAAGACCGTTAGCCGGTATCATGTTAATCAAGCAGCCGGGGCGAATAGCCCCGAAAATGACCAATCCCCTATCCTCCGAAAAATCGTAAATAGCGGTTGAGTAAGAGCGGTAGAAGAGAGAATGCGCAGAAGCAGAAGAAATGGCACATGTATGGCCGGGCCGCAAGTACTCCCATGGTACTTCCCTGCCTGTAACCGGATGCGAACGCATCTTTATCTCGCCCGTATAAAGGTCACAAGCCCGGGGCTCAATGAAAACCCAATTTCCTACTATCACGGGACGTACCCGGCAGTTTATTGGACGAGACCACAGAATATCACCATTTTTAGCTGATAAAGCAGTAAGCCTCTTCCATCGTAAAAGGCCATCGCTAAATCTCCAGGCATCGTGGTTTCCTGTGTTTGCAAAAAACAATAAAACACCATCCTGATAGGCTGATCCCAGATTGTCGCCCCCACAACCGGTAAAATCCACAGGCTTTTCCCAGAGCTCCTTTCCTGTAACAGCATCCAGACATACAACGACTCTTACATCCGCATCCCTGTAGTCCTCCTTTTCACTGCTTTCTTCATAAATTCCCTTTCTTGCGAATTTTTTCTTTTCTTGAAACGCATTCTTCTTTTGTTCTGCCGAAACAGCACTTTCTGCAAAAAATATCTTTCCTTCTCCCAAGCTCACAGTTATATGAGCTATTTTTTTTCCCTGATATTTCCAATAAAGTTTTCCTGTTTCAGGATTCATGGCAAAAATCATATCGCTTACCATCATGTTTCCTGTTAAAGCTCCCTTCGAACTATTATAATTTTCCCAGTCAGGAAAACTTGCCATATATTCCCACAATGCTCCAGATCTTTTAAAGTCGGCCCGCAGTCTATCATCCGGCACTGGATACTTTGATACCAAACTATTGTATTCTTCAATATATTCCACTTGAATATCATCTTTATTTCTCCATCTTCCATTTTCGATGAGTAAATTCCACAAGGCAAAATAATCATTATTCAAGGACTCAGCCCTTGACCCGTAGAGGATATTATTCATGTAAGATATATATCCCCAGCGCCTTGAACTTCCGTCTGAAGGCGGAGGAATTTCGAATACTTTAATAATCTTTCCAGTAACAGGATCCAGGTAGTAACATTTATTATGAGCTGCCACATAGAGTACATTATCGGTAACTACAAGATTTCCTCCATCCACATCCGCCCTTGCCCGTACAGCTCCATCAATCTTTCTCTCCCAGAGCAATGTCCCGTTAAAAACATCATAAGCCATAACAACTTCTTCTCCCTGGATAAATATGCGTCCATTGATTGAAACGGGGCTGGCTGCCTTTGCATGACGCTCCACCATTCTCTCAGGGCCAGGCTCTCCAAACCACAGGACTCCAAGCGGTCCCCTGACCAGATCGTCTCCGGAGCTTGCCGTATTCTGAGGATTGCCATAAAGCTCTGTCCAACTTCCACTTCCTTCTAACTTTCCCCTGGTCACTTTTACCCATATACCGCCTTCTTCAGTCACTTCTGGCTCAGGGGCCCTGGATTTTCTCAGCCATTCAAGTAGAACCCGTAAATCGAGCGATCTCTTGCTTCTGGATAATTCATCAGGCTGTCCAAAATAAGCCATACCTCCAAATGGTTTTAAAACACGGTACACTTCTTCAGGGGGACTATTTATCTCACCCGAAATCATCGCTTCTTCTGACACGATTAAGTCGGCAAAATAGTCCGGAAGCGTGGACAGGTCCCATTGTTCAACTACTACTCTTGAACCATATATTCCTGCAGAATCTAATTTATGTTTGGCTGCCTTAACCTTCTTTGGGTTATTCTCGATACCGATGACTTTCAGTTCGCTGCGTCTGGCAAGCTCAAAAGCAAGCCTGCCTTCCCCGCCGCCGAGAACAAGACAGTATCCTTTTTTTATTCCTGTGTCTTTTATTATTTTTTCTGCTGCTGATTCATAAACTCCGGTCAGCTTGTCCTTTCTATAAGGGGAAGAACTAACAGCAGGACTGACCTTTTTTCCTGCGGCTGTTCTGCCTTTTCCAAAACAGTAAATCCTGCCATTGTCAGTGCTAACAAACAGTTTTCCATTTGCAGCAGCCAGTCCAAGGGCTTTGCCTTGTATCTCAGATTTCCAGAGTTCCCTGCCGGTCTGTGTATCCACAGCAAGCACAGTCCCCTCTCCCCCAGCAAAAATTTTACTCCCTGCTAATATTAAACAACACAGGTCGTCGCTTAAATATTCCCATCTGTAGATAGAAGATTTTAAGCTCTTTTCCTCTTCGGCTAAATCCATCAACCTTTTCTCAATGTCTTTTACAACCAAATTATACATTCCTTTTCTTGCTTCTCTGTCAGCTTCCTGGATTTTTTTTATAATTTCTGAGCGCTTATCTCTCAGTTTCTGCCGCTCCTTCATGATAAGATCCAGTTTACTATTTCTAACAACAAGATATTTTTCCCTGTCTAAAGCATAAATTCCTTTCTCAGTGAGCGTATAGGAAACATCAGGGGTTACAATAAGGTCAATACCTGGAAACCATGCATGCATGTCATCCATAATGTTTTCTCTTGCACCTGTCTGTTCGTCATAGACTCTTTTTGCGGGAGTGCCAGAAAGATCCACTCCAGCAATCAGCTTGTTTTTATCCAGCAGCGCCCATGTACCGCCCACTTTGGCTCCGGGTAATAGATAATAAAGAAATTCCCCACTCTTTCGTCCAAATGCTGCAGGCATAGCCCTCCCTGAAGGCACATAGAGAATATTCTCTGAAGCTATCAGATAACTCTGGGGCGATATACCGCCGTAGGCAAGTTCGTGCGCACGGTCACCGATTGTATCGTTTTTCCATATAACAGAACCGTCCCCGGCATTTACAGCACAAATGTAAACACCTTCATAAGGAAAGACACCAGCGCCAAAATAAACAATCCCATCATCAACAATTACGCTCGTTCTTACAGGCCAGAGAGATATCATCCTTCCGTTCCCGAGTACCCTTTCTTCACATGCGCTCGCTCTGTATTTCCATAGTAACTTTCCGGTTTTTGCCCTGAGGCAATAGACATAACCATCATCCGATCCGAAATAAAGCCTGTTTTTCCAGACAGTCGGAGCATAACGGACCGGCCCCTGTGTGAAAAAAGTCCATTTTATTCTTCCTGTATGAGCATTTAACGCGTAGACTTTGTTATCCACTGAAGAACCAAAATATGCCATTCCCCTGGCTGCAGTGATATGGTAAGCATTATCATAATGCATTCTTTCCATCTCTTCGCCAGGCTTCAGCCAAGCCTGTTCAGGCGGATGAGTAGGCTCAAATGTCCATCGCAAGGCCATGGGGACAGGCAGGCTCTCGGCCGTAATACCACTTCGGGTATTGTCATGCCTGTATGTGCTCCAATCACCTGTACTGTGAGTACTGCAACTAGTGGACACCATAAAAAATAATAGAACCACAAAAACAACGGTATCTTTCCTTGTAAATATTGCCAATTTTGTGGATGATGGCATTTTATATTTCAATTATATCTCTCCCTTGAATAACCCACGTCAACGTAGATTATTCATAAAAATTGCTGATAGAATTAATATAATATCAACTAGTTTTGATCGTTCTTCATGAAACCCTCAGAACTAGTTTATTATCTATCATATCGATAATATAATTTAAATCTATTATCAGCAATTTTTACCTTACAGGCGAGCCGATCTTACAGCATCTGCTGCGTTACAGCCCATTCGTGGTGAAGGGCCACAACTTCATGCGCTGTGCCTTGCATCTGCAGCAAGCTTGGCTCGTAAATAACCCACGTTACCTGAATTACTCATACTCTTGTATATGACCATCTTTCAAATGAATCACTTGGCTGGCATAGTGATCTACTACTTTCCTGTGGCTCACAAGAATTATAGTCCCTCCACTGCGATTATATTCAACAAGTTGCCTTAAAATTTCGCTCACGTTTTCAGGGTCGAGATTGCCTGTAGGCTCATCCGCAAGGATAATTCCGGGGCGATTAAGGATTGCCCTGGCCATGGCGGTACGCTGCCTTTCACCTGCGCTCAACTCTGAAGGCCGGTGATACATCCGGTCTGACAGTTTTAAGCGATTCAGCAAACTTTTTGCCTCTTCTAGACCAAAGCATTTTGTCCCAACACTGGCAGCTAAAAGCACATTTTCGACTGTATTCAAATACGGAACCAGATGAAACATCTGGAAGATAAAACCTATGTTCCCGGCTCTGAATTTAGCCCTCTGTCTCTTGCTTATCGCATAAAGATTGTGGTTGTTTACTATAACATTGCCTTCTGTTGGGCGGAGCATTCCTCCTATGGAAAACAGCAGGGTTGTTTTCCCACTTCCGCTTGGCCCACGTACAACAAGAAACTCGCCTTCTTTTACGTCGAGGCTAACTTTATCAAGAGCTCTTACATCACCACGCCTTGTTCGGTAAATTTTGCTTACCCTTTCCAACCTGATCATCCTTATTCCTCCCTCAGTGCAACAGCAGGATCTTGAGTTACTGCTATCATTGCCGGAATAAAAACTGAAAGGGCACAAAATAAAGGGGCAGCAATCAGGCACCAGTAAAATATTTTAATTTCAGGTGTTATCATATTTGCAGTTATTCTAAAAATATCAGGCCCAAATTCTAAAGCAAGCCACGTGCCTATACCAAAGCCAGCAGCAGCACCAATCAATCCAATCAAAACGGCTTTCCCGAGAAAAAGCGCTGCTATCCTGCCAGAACCATAGCCAATTGCCCGCATAATGCCTATCTCCTGGCGTCTTTCCCGGACATTTATCAATGCTAAAATACCAATCCATGCCATGCAAACAACTACTAAAAACGGGATAATAAATGCGAAGTATTTTTCAGCCATATATCTCTGCTTCTCGCGGGCTGTTGCGATTGATCGGATCAAAAGCACTTTTGCATCCGGCAGGACACGCAACAACTGCTTGCGGAGCATGGTAATGGAATCGGTTGTACTGCCTTTTATAATGCATAAACAATGAAGCGCCTTTATTTCATTGATTCTACTTTCTTCTCCCAAGACAGCCTGCACATCGTGAAGATGAGCATATATCCGGATATCATCTTCACTCCCGCTCTCAGGAAGCACCTTTTCTATGGAGAATAAGCTGCCAAGAATATCTGTTTCTTCGCCTTTTTTAAGCCCCATTCTTCGTGCCACTTCAAATCCGATATAAACATTTCCTGACTTGATTGAAAAAAACATTGGAGTTTTTTTTCTTCCAACAGACGGCACCTCCGGGGAAATACCAGTCAATATGACATTCATGTCTTTCCAGTTGACTCTCCTCTGAAGAACAGCCGTTAAATGGGCATAAGAGAGGCCATTAAAAGAGGCCAGCTTGTATACATGGCTCTCTGGCATTGTATATTCTGAAAAACCTGTTTTCCAGAATTCTGCCATATCTGTTTTTTCCGGAATGATTCGGAGATTAAATCCTATATCCCGCATCAGCCGGATGGTTTCATTCTTAGAAGCTTGACCCGTTGTAAAAAAAGAAACAAATATTGAAGCAGCAATCACAACAGCCAGCAAACTCAGAGTAAAATTCAGTTTTCTTTTTATTATTTCCCGGAATATGAGTTGAAAAACCGTCATGACATCTTTCTCCTTGCCCGGAGCAAAACAAACCCACCTCCTACCAGGACCAATAAAACCACTATCCCAATTACAGAGAGTAAAGTTTTTAAGTTTAAGCCTGATCCTTTATTTGAAGATCCCTGAGAAATGAATTCCTGGAACCTAGCAGGAGAGACTCTAGCAACTGCTACTCCAATTCCAAATTTTAAGACTTCCTCGCTGTACTTGTCCAGTGTATCTTCTGAACCCCAACCATCTTCCTTCCCATGGGAGAAATCGAAAGACATAATACTGCTTATTTCTGTTTTTACCATCGGGTTTTCAGCATCAAAACCAAGAAATCTCACAACATCAGATTGAATCTTTTCCCCCCACCTGAGAGGAATCATTGTGCCCATCATCCATCTCTTATCCAGTCCGCACTCACATGAAAGGCCGATCAGTGATAGGATATTAAACATCTTGCTTCTTGTAAGCTGTGTTCCATTAATAAGAGGCCCGATCTTCCGTCCTCTCCCGTAAATAACGGCTACATATGGTCCTCTCAGCTGATTTACATCAAAACCAAGACTCCAAAGCAGTATGCTTTCATCAGGGACCAGTTCCCTTTTCACTGAAATCAGGAAAGGAGGTTCCTCGATGCGCTTTGGCAGCTGGGGCATTATACTTGCAATTTTTTTCATGGCACTTTGTGCTACGGCGTATGCATTATTGTTTTCAGCCTCATCACTTCCCTCAATCAAAAGAAGCACACAGTATGACTTGATAATATGCTCTAATATCTCCTTCCTCTTAGGAGAAGTCACAATGCTTTCAAGTGTAGACCTGATTGATTCTTTGAATATTTTCCCAGGAAGTGATATTGGAAGAACCATTGACCTTCCGTTTGGTGAAATCAGAACAGCGGCAGGGAATGATTCTATCTCCCACAAATGGAAATATTCCATTGCAGGATGGTTTGTGTTTCTGTCTGTATTGATTATTTCAACTTTTACGTTGCAATCCATAAAAGTCGCGTAAGATATCTGCCCGAAATCTGAAGCAAATTCTGCAGGAGTATCATCCTGGATAAAACAGTATAACCTGTATGGAATTGGAATAAGATTAACAAAACCTACATCACGTACATTGTATATACAACCGAATACTCTAAGAGGGCAAATAATATAGAATAGGAAAATTACTAAAATTGTTCTGATTTTCATCCAAATGAATTCCTGTAATTATCTTTAAATAAATTACCGGGTCAATCCGGCCTTACTATATCATTTCAGAAGCTATAATGCTAATCGCAACACTTTTTCTTCAAGCTCAACAGGGCTCAACTCTCCGTCGATGACGGGCACCAGAAGCGTCTTTTTTTCTTCAACGCTTTGGCAGGCAAAACTTAAATCAGCCAGCAATTTCTCAATCACTTTCTGAAAGTAACAATCACTGCCTCGAGCTTAGTTAGAGGAAAATTAGTAGTTGGTTAATAAAGTTTTCAGACAGCCTGCTGACCCTACTTTTTCCAATTTCAGATCTGTGACCAGCATCGTTCCATTCTCAACAAAGAATCCAAATCTTCCTGAACGATTTACGCCTATATCGGCGGTCAATTCCGGCATGTTCTTCCATTTGGCTGTGACCTTTCCTTTCTGAACTTCGAGCACAAATTTGTAGGCAATCCCGTTCTGAATATTGAACCATGATCTGTCTAAAATGTTTGTCTTTTCTCTTCGATTATCTGCAATGTAAAGCTGGCCATATCTAGAATACTTCGGGTTGATAACAGCCTCAATTCCCCCCCTTCCCTCAGATTCCGCTAGTGCAATTACCCCCATGCGGTCGGCTCCTTCCATAACTGCCGAAAAGCTGATTTTCCCATCTTTAATATTCGGGATATCGATAAGAACAGTTGCTCTCATCTTTTTCGCTATCTTCCAGGACTGTCCATCTTGAATTACTGTTTGGTTTTCCTTTCCAGAATCAAGCCTCAGATGTCCGTCTTTGATACAAGCACGCACCCTGTTTCCGATCAGCTTCAGCCCTTTCAAAGGCAAATAAGACGTTCCTCCTAGAGTGAAATATCTCTCTATCTCCCCTCCCTGCGCTCCCTGGCGGAATCCGCTTGATACAAAATCAAGGAAGGGGAAATGCTGAGATTTTTGGACAACGACAATTCGCCCATCTGGATAAGGATATATGATTGTGTATCCCATGGGCGACATCACGTTCGCGATCCGCATCATCACAGGTATTTTTCCCAAGAGATAAACATAATTTTTATGCCCATGACCGCAAAATATCCCTTTGACGCAGTCATAGGAATTGACAAGCTTATCGAATTCCTCCAAATTCATATATCCAAGAGGCGAGACATGAGAAAACAGAAGAACCTTCTTCCTATTTAAAGCTGCGTCGGTTAAAAGTCCGGCTAGCCATTTCAATTGTCCCTTATCTATTCCATACAGGTTTCCCTTTCCGTGTTTCTCACCAGGATTTGGCAGCATCGTATTCAGAAAGACGAGTCTCCAATCCATCACATCCAAAAACCTGTAGACCTGGCCAAATCTTTCTTTCCAGAATCGAAGTTCTGATTCATCCTCGTAAAGAGCGTCTGGGACCTCATGGTTCCCCACCATCGGAATGGCATGATGGTTAAGGCTGCCTAAAAAACTCTTCTCAAAGTCGAGCTGCTTGATGTATTCCTCTAAAGGCGGGTGGAAAGCACTTCCTGAATCTATGACATCTCCCCCATGAACAGATACATCCAGTGCCTCTGTATTCAGACACTTGATCAAGTCCAACATGCGCCTTCCAGTATGTCTTGTCTGCTGTGTGCCGCCTCCCCAATTTTTTGAATGGTTAGGCCAGTAATGATGATCAGCAACGAAAGCCAGTTTACAGGAGTAACCGTCTGGCACAAACTCCGAAAAAAACAACACCTGTGATTGAGACTCCTCATTTCTTTTGTTGAAAACATGTGTTGGAATTTCTTTGGCACCTGTCGCAAGAGAAGCGGCTGCCAGCACAGCTGCAGATTTCAAAAAATCCCGTCTGGATATCATGTATGTGTCTTCTCCATATTTATCTAAAAGGTCAGGAGGCCGTTTTATTCGAACTATAGGAGGAGAACCAAAATGGCGAAGTCCTAGACAGGCAGCTCTCTGCCAATAATAATTACTCACATCTTCTAGTGTTGTAACTCCAGTAGTATTGACCGTGTTTGAAAAAGATTCTGCTATAATCACATGCGATATAGCAAGTGCTCGTTCACAAATTTCCAACTCTTCCCGCATTTTTGTAATTTTATTAACTACATCTGACCTTTCCCTAATACCCAAAATTACAGGAAAATCTTTGTTCTGGGCATAAACAGGTTGTAAACAAAATAAAATTAACAAAAGAACCAAAAAGCTTTGCCTTAGATATTTAAGCATTTTCCCTCCGTTCTAAAATTTAAATATTTTATCTTTATAGATTGATTCCTGCAACTTTGGAACAAAGCCAAAAATAAAATTAATCTTCTAGCTTTTATGATATACTTTATTTAGTAAGATCAGCATAAAACTTTCTTGATTTTATCACGGTGCAATCTGTTCTACTTCTTCAACTACACCATGTCATATTGACATCACCAGCTGATTCTCAAGCAAGAGCCTGATCATTAATTGTCTTTATTTGATTGTCCACTATGTCTTGTTAACCTCAGTTGCTTGCTTTTCGAATCATTCTTTACTGTGACATAATCTGTCCTGTCTTAGCTTTTTATCTTTATTTTTTCCTTCTGGACGTGATCTATTTGGAATTAATCTAAACTTTTACTTCCGGCTCCTCTTTGTTCTTGATCTTTACTTTTCAGCACACTAATATTTTCTCCTTGGATGTAAAATGCACTAGTTCTCTCTTCTTTCTGCTCTCTAGCAATTCTTTCTCTGGAAGCCTGATTTCTTTCCTTGTTTGATTTAAAAGGAAAAGGAAATATGAAAAATCTCTCTTATTGGAAGAGTAGGATTATCTTCCTAAAAAGTCTTAACAGCTCTTTCTTTATCTCTTAGAATTCGATTGCCAGGTTAAGTTGAACGGAGCGCGGCGATTGGGGGTTTGTTTTTTCATTATACCGTTTTCATACTTGTTTTTTTCACTGAGAGGTCAAAAGTGATATAGTGCTCGGAATCAATCCAGAGAGCGAAGATACAAAAAGATAAGGACAAAAAAGTGTGAGCCATCTTCCTTTTTGCCCGGGAAGATGGCCAACTGAAAATGATAGGATTTTCGTGTTCGTGCTTAGAATGCGATCCTCAAGGAGAACTGTGCACTACGAGGAGCTTGCGGGCTAGTTTGCATCTGATAGCGGTTTCTGCCACCCAAATCAACATAGTCTCGCCGGATATTGGAGCTTTCAAATCCTCTGTACGCGGCCCAGTTGAACACGTTATAGAAATCTATATTGGCTTCCACACGAAATCGGGAAATTCTGAGCCCCTTGGACAAACGTAAATTCACACTCCAGAGAGCATCGGTATATCTACCGCTTTCCCCAAATTTCTTACCTACATAATAGGAGTTCTGTGCCAACCAGATTATATCATCGACTTTTCTTCCATTTGATAAGGTGACACGAGGAGCGCTATCATCCCAGGCATAGTCTCCGGTTGTGTCGTTTATCCATTCTCCTGAATCCCCAACAATGAAAGTTGAAATCATAAAGTCCAAGGGTAGACGGTAAAAAGCAGACGCATGGAATGACCAGCGGTTACCGAAGTTTTTCATGCTCAAATCGCCTGGATTTGCATAAACGAATTGGTCCGGTTCACCGGGGTCAAACTTGAGTCTCTTAAAGTTCCTCCACATAAAAGAGTAGTTGACCAACATTCCCCAACGTCCAGTAAAATTCCTTTTCAGGTTGAACTGTAGACTTTTGTAATCATCACTTCGCCGTCTATCGTTTCCTTTGTACATCGTGCGTCTCCAGATGGTATTGTAATCGGGAAATATGCGGTCAACGAAATTTCCGTTCTCAAAGACGGCATTAACATCCTCTTCCCCTGTAATTTGGCTTTTTCTGTAAACAAAAGTGGTGTCAAACGCCAGATTCCAGACAAGTTCTCGTTCAAACGAGACCACAAACTCATCGTTGTACTCCATCTCCATGTTTTCATTGTAGTCGGCGTTATAGGACAGCGTTCCGTAGGTGTACAGCTTGAGTGCCTCGGGTCCTTTACCGATGTCGGACTTATCCATTCTGTATTGGTCAGTGGTGATAGTACGGGCATAGTTATTGTAATCACCGGTCCCCACGTACTCGAAATAGCGGCCGAAATGGAACTTGAACACACCGACATTTTCCCAGTTATAGGTCAAGCCCAAACGGGGGGCGATACCGCTGTCATCGAACTCGACGTTTTCCTGCATCTTTGAGTAGACGGCTAAGAGCGCATCGGGAAGCTCTTCACGGTAGTGCATGTATTCTCTCTGGTGCTCCCAGCGCAATCCAATATGAAGCGTTAAGTTCTTGCTCAGGAGCCATTTGTCCTGGATGTAAGCATTCTGGATCGAGACCGTAACTTCATTGTCGTAACGGTCTTGTGGAGTTCCAGAAGCGCCTCTTTGTTGATAGCCTCGGTACACGTAGGGCTCTGAGAGTCCGTAATTTTCATAATCCAGACCATATCTATACCGGTAAAAACCCAATTCATCCTCATGGTATTTCCTGGTCCGGGTAGCATGTTGATAAGGCCTGATGTCGACGCCAGCCTTGATTTCATGGGAGCCTGTATTCCACAGGTTATCTAAAAAATAGGTTAAATGGCCGGACAGAAGTATACTCTGCCGAATGGACCAGTAATCCTCGCCGAATGCTGCATCATAGAGCAACGTGGACCCCCCTTGGAAGCGTTCGGTATAGCGTTCCCTAGGAACTTGATTTTTTGAATATTGGTTGTTGTGCCCAATAAAATAGCCTGCCGCAAAATTGAAATACGTGGAATCAGAAATGATCCATCTCCATGTAGCACTGGCGGTAGGGCCGTCACCACCTTCATCATTTCTAGCGGTAGCAAGTGTAGAATACCGGGTACTGGGGAAGCCTCTATTGCCGTATTTTATCTTACCATGCGATAAAACAGCGCTAAATGTATGTTTTGTGCTCGGCTGAAAAGTCAGTTTAATATAGGGCAGATGTACTCGAGTTTTTCGAATTATTTCTGGCTCGACAACTGTATCAGGGAACACGTAGTTCTCATTGTCGTATTTATAAGAAGCCAGAAACCAAAGCTTGTCTTTCATTATAGGTCCGCTCAGAGTAATAGTAGGCACAGCATAACTAATCCTACTAGGGACGCCTGCTTCTACATTGGTTGTGTTGAAAGATTCAGGCTGGTATTGGAACAGAGCCGAACCCTGAAATTTATTTCCACCGCTCTTAGTGATGATGTTCATAAATGCATTACGTGAGTTCCCATATTCTGCAGAGGCTCCAGCTGTTTTGACGTCCACTTCCTCTATGGATTCGTAATTGACAAGACCCCGTGGCACTCCAGACATGGAATCATTTATTTCCATACCGTCTATCAAGATTTTGTTTTCATGCCCACCATCCTGATTGTGATGTGAGGGTTGAAAGACCGTGGCAGCATTAACAGAGGCTTCTCCATATCCTCGTACTCCAGGAAGAGTGTGCCAGATATCAGTAAAGTTCATGCGCGGTGCAATAGGAGTCGTCTTCAACATTTCAAACTTAATGTTATACGTTTTGCTGCTGCTCTCTGTATCGATAAGCGGAGCCTCGGCTGTAACTTCTATGGTCTTCTCCAGCTTACCCATCTTCATTTCTACATTGGCTGTGGACGTTTGTGCAGCTTGGACAGGGACTCCTCTCAACCAGCAGGTCTCAAATCCCTCCAACTTGGCACAGATGGTGTATCTTCCGGGGGGAAGATAGAGGAAGCGGTAGGAACCTCTCGCATCGGTTACAGCGGCTCTCGGTGTCATCAATGCGGTACTCTCAATCTCGATGGTCACTCCCGGTAGAGAGACTCCGGTGTCATCCGTGACAAAGCCTCTGAGTGTCCCTGTGGTTATTTGTGCTTGGAGCATGAACGGGAGAACGAGGAGCATGAGGAGCCCCAAAATTCCACTAAAGATTTTTGTCTTTCTTTTCATTTTTCCTCCTTTTATATAAAATTGAGTGAATATATTGTTTTTAGTTTTTTCGTTTGGGCACCTCCTTTCGACTCTGGATTGAACTACAATTTTATCCAAATTCACCATCGCTCGATCCTTCGTCAAAAACATATTTATGTTTATATGCTAATCCCAGAATATTCAAATGTAGTAATAAACAAAGGTTTGTTGTAAAATCATACTGTAGGCTTATGCAATCGTTTGGTACAAACGTTTGTCTCATTGACTTAATATTTTCAGATATGTTACTATTTGTCAAGAGAAAAATGAAAAAATTTAAAAATTTGTTACACACGGCGAGAAAATCCGTTATTTTGATTCAAAACTCGAAAATGCCAGCAAGATTTTACGCTGAAAAGGCATGAAAATTTAAGGAGAAACAACAATGAATAAAAACCTCACTCACAGTCAACATCATGTATCAAGGCATATTTATGGAGTCTTGACTATAAAACTCCTTATTTTTATGGTTATCCTTTCTTATTTTGTTCCGTGTTCAGGAGCGACCCAAGGAAAAAGTTCTCATGAAGCGGTGGTCATTCTAAAGGACGGACTTCTGGGTAAGCCGGCCCAGTTCGGACTCCAACAATTTCTGTCCGCTTTAGATCAAAAAGGTTTTTCTTATCTACAAAAGAAAGCTGCAGGTGACAAAACATCATCACTCCTGCTAGTAGGAACACTTTCCGGTTCAGAAAGGATCAAATCTCTCCATAGACAAAAAAGGTTGGAACTCAATGAGGCAAAAGAAAGCTTATCGGTTAAACGTCTAGATGAAAAGGAGCAGAGAATCCTGGTTGTTGCTGGGTCGGATGACCGGGGATTGATGTATGCACTTCTGGAAATTGCCGAACAGGTTGATTTTTTTGAGCCAGGGAAGGATTGGTTTGATACCATCAAGGAAACCTCGGAAAAACCTCTGGTTCCCGTACGGAGCATGGCCGTGCTTCTCCACAGTGAAGACTGCGAAAAAGACTGGTATTATTCCAAGGAGCACTGGCAGGCGTACTTTGCCATGCTGGCCGCCAACAGATGGAACGCATTCAACCTGATCTTCTCCCACCAAACGCCCTATCTCTCTCCACTTTATGCTTTCCACGTCAAAGTCGAGCAGCATCCCGAGGTCAAGGCCAAAGGACTGACCGAAGAGCAGCGGATAAGGAATCTCGAGATGCTGCGGTACATCAGCTCGTTAGCGAAACAGAGAGGAATTGATTTCACCATCGGCATCTGGCAGCAGATTGCCTGGGAGGGAAAGCATCAAGGCTCAAAACAGGAAAGCATGGTGACGGGACTCACGAGGAAAAACATGCACAGCTACACCTACCATGCACTTCTCAATCTTCTCGAGGAATGCCCGGACATCCAGGCTGTCCAACTGCGGATCAACCACGAGTCTGGTATCGACTACGACGAACAGACTGAATTTTACCGAAACTCTGTCTTCAAAGCCATAAAAGACTGCGGCAGACCCATCCAGCTCGAAACACGAAACGTGGGTCTCTTGAGAGAGACTCTGCAAGCGGCCCTGGACATGGGGCTCCCCACGCGGGTGAGCCATAAGTACTGGGGAGAGCACATGGTCTTTCCCTACCACCCCACCCGAATCATGTGGACGTACAGCTACGGTGACTGGCTTAAGTATCCCCAGCGATACCAGAATCTTTATCAGGTCTGGAGCCTGGGATCCCATCGGCTTCTTCTCTGGGGAGATCCCGAGTATGTCCGGCGGTTCGCCCCCACAACCCTCTTCCAAAACTCCAGCGGCTTCGAAATATGTGCTCCCCTCTCCCAAAAGTGTTACGGGAATCCGCCCGGTGCCTGGAGGATATTCAGTGACAAAGATAGTGAATACTATCAGTGGGAATTTGAGCGCTACTGGAGTAATTACACCCTCTTCGGCCGGTTAACCTACAACCCGGATGAGAGCGATGAGGTTTGGCTGAGAGAGCTGCGTTCCCGGTTTGGAAAACAGGCCGCTCCTGCTGTCGCCGAGGCCTACCAGTCAGCAAGCCGCGTCATCCCCCTCATTCTGGGCAGCGCCACATGTGATTACAACATGTACATCTGGCCCGAAAAGGACATGGGGAGTTTGATCAATTTCTACCTTCACCTCCAGTCTTTTAACGAACCGCGGATCAGTAATTTCATGGAATTCATCGAGAATTATCTAGAGAACAAATCTTCCGCCAAGTTGTCTCCCGAAGATATGGCCCAACGGATGGAAGCCACAGCCGTAGAGATTGAGAAATCCCTCCGGAAGGCTGATGACCTTGTACCCGACACAAACAAAGAATTCTGCGCCACCCAAAAGGATTTTCAGATTCTTTCGGGCATGGCCCGCTACTTCGCACAGAAGATTAGAGCCGCCTTAAACTTGGGCTTCTTCTACAAACTGGGAGACTATTCATGTCTTAAGCAGGCCATCACCCACGCAGAAAGAGCCTTAGACATCTGGAAAAAGCTCTCAGCTGTTGCCGAGGAGATCTATTATCCTAATCTTGTCATGGGGCCTGGAAGTTACGGACACTGGAAGGACAACATTGTTTTTGTCGAGAATGATTTGGAACAGCTCCGACATCAAGAAGAACTTTTCGGCATTCTGCAGAATTTCGACTTCGGCTTTGATTTCGGACCCAAAGCTTATACCAATGTGACAACCATCTATACTCCCTGGCACACTAATTTTTACACCATCGAACACCGGTTTATGGGAGTCCATCCCAACAGCTTGTTCAATCCTCAGCAGGGCTTTGGATGGAACGGAGATGTTACCCTGAAAGCGGATCAACCACCAAAAATCCCTCGAACGGTCTGGCGGGCATCCAACCTGGAAAACTTGGATAAAATTCCCTCTCGAGTACTGCTTTCAGATTTTATCCAGGGGACAGACCCAGCAGTCTTCCGTATCGATCTTCCGGAAGGCCACTACCAGGCTACACTCATCATAACTGATGAAAGCCCTAATCCCAAGGAACACGGGCCGATGAGTGTTTCGGTGATAGAGCGGTTCGGGGAAAGACCCATCATCGAAAACCTCGTTGTAAAAAAAGGTGAGATGATCGTCAAGCGGTTCAACTTCAACATGGTGGGCAGCCGGTACAGCAACTTCCGCCTCAAGCTCAGCGCAGCTCCTGATGCTGATTTCATCCTCAACGGGTTGACCTTTACGCGAGTAGAGCCCCACGTCGCCCATCTCCCCATTAGAGGAGCTTTACCTGGAAAAGACCTTATTATCCAAGCTACGGTGACTCTTCCTCCACAGATCCTGCAGCCTGTGAAAGACAGCTTGTCTATCGCTCGCGGCACCACATCGACCGTGGAGTCCCCAGAAAATATTGAACAGGTGAATCTTTCTTACTCTGTCGACGGAGGAAAATCCTTCCAGACCATGAAGATGGACAAGGCTGACGACTTCATCTACTCAGCAACAATTCCAGGTAATGAAGTCCGGGAAGGAGAGATATTTTACTTTATCAAAGCTGCTGATTCCATCGGCCAGGTCGTTCATGTCCCACGCAAATCTCAAGAGAACACTTTTCGAGTCAAAGTGACTTCGGATAGGACGCCTCCTGATGTTGTCCATGATCCAGTCCAAGAATGGGATACTGGAAAACCTTTAGAAATAAAAGCTGAAATCTCCGATCAATCTCTTATTGAGAGAGCTCTCCTTTACTACCGGCCGACGCGTCAGACTATGGAGTATTCCGTTGTGACAATGAAACCTGTGGGTGCAGGCTTGTACTCAGCGACGATTCCGGGAGAGGCTTTTACCACAGAATTTGATCTCATCTACTATTTCGAGGCCATCGACGAGTACGGGAACGGTATCTTTCATCCGGACCCGGACAAGGAAGACCCACATATTGTCATCAAAATAAGAAGATGAGCATAAATTGCCGCTCGGAATAAACTCATAATAAGGAATAGACTGATGTAGCCTTCATACCACAGAATCTACATCTCTTTTTCAACCCACTTCAGCTTGGCACAGCGCATCCCCTCGAGGGATCCCTGCTTCAAGGCAAAAATATAGTACTGGCCTTCGAAGAGGACAATTTCGGGAGCGGCAACAGCTAGATGGCCGATAAAATATTCCTCATCCTGGTCGATCCCGAACATCTTGGGATCCTTCGAGTGATAGACGCTGGTTTGGGGAATACCCCGGTTGCGGATGTCGTCCTTTTCACGGTCGTACCGTCCGTACGTCTGGGTTTTGAAAAGATAAAAATCATTCTCTCCCAGCTTGACCACATGGGGACATTCTGACGACCCAGAGCCTATGCCCGACTGTCCGCCGAAAGAAACGATCTTCGATTCACTCCAGCTCTTGAAATCTGTGGTGGTCCGGACAAAAACCTGTCCTGTTAAGACCTTGCCTGTTCCCTCGGCACGGGCAGTATAGTAGGCATACCACAGGCCTTGATGCTGGAGAAGCATGACATCACGGGTATGGGCCTCCGGCCCTTCGGTGAACATACCTGTCTTGCCATTATCCTGAATCACCCGCTCAAAATTTTTCCCGTCTATGCTCGTTGCATGACAGATGTTCACCCAATCTCCGTAGAACATATGGTAGGTATCGCCGACTTTTATCACATGAGGGGCCTGGAGTCCTCCAGGAGTTTCTCCCAATTCAGGATCCGCATCCATGGCGATTCCCATGGGTTTCCAGGCGGTATCCGTGGGATGCTTTCCTTCCCAACGGTAAAAAAACCGCGTCCTCCCCTCCTCTCCCCCTGCGCTGGTCTTCCGGAAGCAGGACCACATCTGCCAGGTGCCATCTGAGGCCTGCCAGACGGCAAAGTCCACAGGCTCCTGTCTTTTGGTGGCGTATTTGTGGTCCATAGGGTTTCCGGTCACGTCCCACCATTCGCCGTCGATGACAGGCACAAGAATCTTCTCCTTTTCTTCAACGCTCTGGCAGGCAAAGCACAAAATGACCAAACAACAGAGTAGGATGAAGTTTCTTTTTCCTAACATAGTTTCACCCCTATTAAGATTTTATATCACACATTCCTGATCAAGCTGAAGTCGCCAACTGCGGCCGCACGTAGAATCGGTCCCATGTATTTGTCGATCATGTCCTTGTTTAGAGGAACAGGCATATTCTTGAGCTTCATTTCAAGCTGGGGATTCTTCGCAGCATTAAGCGCTCTTTCGATGTGGGCCTCGCTAAATCCCTGGATTTCACCCAAAGTAGCAGGAAATCCAACTCTCTTTGCCAGGTTTATCATGCCGTTAGCCACTGCTACGGCCAGCTCTCTTCCCTTGAGGCACGAAATCTTCTCTTCCATTAAACCATATTTTTCATAAATCCTGCCCAGTATCTGGAGCTGCTGTTGAATGGCAGAGCCAAAAAAGACAGTGTAATAGGGATTCATGATGGCACATGCCCGGCCATGGCTCAGTATATCGACCAAGGAAAAACTGGTAAGATGAGCACCACTTGTTCCACCAATCATGATAGCATATCCTCCCAGATCGGTTCCTAATCCCAGAGATTCCCGGGCATCGATATCCCCTCCATCTGCCACAGCCTTCTGTACAGAACCTATGATTAACTCGATACAAACCTCAGCAATTTCACCAATTTTATCAAAATCCTCTTTTTTAGCTCCATAAAACACTTCTAAACTATGGGCGATGCCGTCAAAGGCTCCATCTAAGGTGAACTCTCTGGGCATTGTCGTTGAGAGCTTGTAATCGAATAGGGCTCTTGGAGGCACAATGGCTTCATCGACAATCAATTTTTTTTGAGCTGTTTTTATATCAGTTATATTAGAATATTTAGTCAAATGAGCCGAAGAGCTTGAGGCCGTCTGAACCGCGATCAATGGAGTCAGTGTTTTCCCGCAGGATCTGAGCTTCTCAGTGACTTTCCCTGTACCGAAGTAATCTTCCACATCCCCGCCCAATATGGCGATCACATTGGCAGCTTTGGTGGCATCTATTCCAGATCCTCCATCTGCTATAACAATACTGTCCGGATTTGCTTTCGATATCTCCTCTGTAAGCCTTGAAACATCTTCCCGTGGTGCATTGGGTTTTGCACTGTCTACAGGACCGATTATCTTGATATCTTCTCCTCTCAAGCAAGTAATAATGTTCTCTAATTCTACCTCATTCCACTTTCCCAAATTCGTAATCAAAAGGCAATGCTGACCAAAAGGAGCTGCCAATTCACTGATTCTATCCAGACAATCAACGCCAAAAATATATTTATCCCCCTTAAAATCATTCAATAGCCTTTTTGCTTTTTCCTTTAATTCTCTCATTCTTTTACTCCCCTCAGGAGATTATTCTTTTTTAAACATTCCATTTTTAAGTGTCCTCATTTACTATTTTTACTCATACCTTTTCGTTTAAGCACCAGCTTTGCTGCACGAACAATATCCTGGCATGACATGCCGTACTTATCGAGCAATTGATTATAATCCCCGGATTCTGCGAACATATCGGGTATGCCTATCCGTTCAAGCGGAGCCGGTATTGAAGAGCCAAGGACTTCGGCCACAGCCGAACCCAATCCCCCAATGATATTATGCTCTTCAACGGTCACCAAAGCTCCAGTCTCTTCTGATGCTTTTGTGATTGCCTCACTGTCTATGGGCTTTAGGGTAGAAACCTGTAGAACACGGCACTCAATACCTTCTCTTGCCAGTTCGTCAGCGGCACTCATTGTTCTTTCCAACAATATTCCGGTAACCACCAGCGTTAAATCTGAACCCTTTCTTAAAACATTTGCTTTTCCTAGTACAAATTCATAATCCTCATCAAAAAAGACAGTGACTTCGTTGCGACAGAGTCTGAGGTAAACAGGGCCTTGAATGGATGCAATACCCCTGACCGCTTTTTTTGTCTCCACGGCGTCAGTGGCTACGACCACGCTTATGTTCGGCATGCTTCTCATGATAGCTAAATCGAAAACAGACTGATGGCTGGCCCCATCATAAGAGTCTGACAGTCCTCCGTAAGAGCCTATGATCTTGACATTCAAATTGTTATATGCCACCGAAGTCCTTATCTGTTCACAGGCCCGAAGAGTAGCTAAAAATGAGAATGTATTGGCAAATGGAATCAATCCCACCGAAGCAAGTCCTGCAGCAGCATCCATCATATTGGCTTCCTGGATCCCAAAGTTAAAAAATCTATCTGGAAATTGCTTGGCAAAATAGATGGTTTTTGTCGAGTGGGCGACATCACAGTCGAGTACAACAATATCTGGATTATCTTTTCCCAGCTCAAGAAGTGCTTCTCCATAAGACTCCCGCATGGACACCAGTTTATTCATCTTCTTGACCTCCCAGTTCTTTCAATGCTTTCTCATATTCCTCCTGAGTGGGAGGTTTTCCATGCCATTCATGAGTGTTTTCCATGAAAGAGACACCTTTGCCTTTTACTGTATTGGCAATAATGACCGAGGGATCTTTCAAGTTCGCTTTCGCCCATCTAATAGCTTCCAAGATTTCCTTGATGTTATGGCCATCGATTGTTTTTGTTTTCCAATTGAAAGCTTTCCATTTCTCTACAAGAGGCTCTAAAGGCATGATCTTCTCAGTAGGGCCGTCCAGCTGAACTCTATTTCTGTCGACAATAACGGTTAAATTTGTGAGGGAAAACTTGGCCGTCGCCATAGCTGCTTCCCAATTTTGGCCTTCGTTTAATTCTCCGTCTCCCAAAAGAACATAGACATTAAAATCCTTATTTTTCAATCTCGCTCCGAGAGCCATCCCCATAGCGACGGAAAGTCCATGGCCTAAAGAACCTGTGGAAATATCAATTCCTGGCACTTTGTTCATACAAGGATGACCCTGAAGAATACATCCGGTCTGTCTGAAATTACTAAGGGCTTCAGGTTCCACAATGCCTTGCAAAGCCAGTGCAGCATAAATTGCGGGAGCACAGTGTCCTTTAGATGGGACAAAACGATCGCGGTCAGGCCAGTCGGGATTATCTGGATCAATCCTCATTTCACTGAAATAGAGCACAGAGACGATTTCTGCCACAGAAAAAGACCCACCGAGGTGTCCACTCTGTGCTTTATAGATCATCTCAAGGACATTTCTTCGGATTTTGTCGGCAATTTTCTGTAAATATTCTCTTTTTTCGGGTGTTAAGGTTTCCGCCAAACTTTTACCTCCTTTTCAAATCAATGATTATGATAACAGTATTTTCAAATAGTTAGCTGCTCGCCATGCAGCCTCATCTGGAGTGGGATGCGGTAGAATCTCTGCGGTCACATAGCCCTCATACCCTGCTGCCTTCAACACATTGATAATACTGGGAAAATTCAAATGGCCCATGCCTGGAGCCAATCTGTTGCTATCGGCAAAATGAATATAAGCGACGTGGTCTTTATATTTTAAAAAGGTTGCCTCGATACTTGATTCTTCGATATTCATATGAAAGGTATCAGGCATGATCTTTATGTTGGGCCGATTGAGTTTACTTATAACCTTAAAGGCCTCGTCTACCCTGTTGATAAAATTCAGTTCGTAGCGGTTCACAGGTTCTACGGCAATCACAACACCCTTCGGTTCTGCATATTGAGCAACAACATCTAAAGAATCTAAGAATCTGTTTTCTGAAATTTCATAGGGTTCGTTGGGTTCTATAGGCCCCCGAACTCTACCTATATTAACCATAGAACCAAAGCGCTCAGCCAGGTCAATCAATTCCTTAATGCGTGTAATGGCCTCATCACGGACCTCCTTATCCGGGCTGGAGAAACACAATGAACCCTGGGCATATACTTGACCTGAGGAAATCATCGGTATGTCTAGATGGAATTTCTGACAAAGATCATCAACGGCTTCGACTTTGATCTGGGAGGAATCTAAGAGAGCCAGTTCTACACCATCAAAGCCCATATCATAGGCCTTCTTCATAGATATCTCTATCTTATCCCGGAATACAACAAAGGCCGATGGAAGTGCCACTTTGGGGGCAATTGCAATACCTAACTTCATTTTATCCTCCTTTTATCCTCCTTAAAGAAAAAATCAAAAAATTTCAGCCACTATGTTTTTCAATTCACAGAATTTTTTCAACTCTGCAGCAAAATTACCTGCTACGCCGTGGATATGGTTGCTTCCGAGGTTTGGTATCAACTTCTCAGGAGAAACAGACAGTTTGACGAACATATGCGGCCATGCCGGGCATGTCTCATCTAACTTTTCGATGGGGAATCCTTTCACCTCGCCCGAAAATATGGTCATATGGTACTGGCCAGATTTTCGAAACAGCCTGGCAAAAGTCATTTCGCCTTCTCCTGCGATATATCTCACATGGCAGCCGCTCCCTCCATACTTTTCGATGACCGGAACTAAAGAGACTTCCTTTAAGTTCTCTGAAGGATTTTCTGACCGCTTGGTATACCAGGTAGACATAGCACCACAATTACATAAGACCATGATATCATTTTTAGAATCGAAGTGGCGCAAGTCTGTAAAAATGACGGGCTTTCCCGATAGCAGTTTTAATATCTGCATAGTTACAGCGGCATCAGCATCTGCTTCACAGGAAAAGACAAAAGGCTCCTTTTTGCCATCCCAGTCGTAGGGGTCATTCATTAAGGCTGCACTCAGACACTGCGTGAAATAGTATTCACTCATTTCATAGTGGCATTTGACAGCGACAAAGTCTAGCTGTCTATCCTTAATTATACTTTTGGTGGCATAGTAATTTCTGATCTGATCCTTAAGTGACTCCTGCGTTAATTTTTTTGAATCGAACTCAATGGATTTTACATTTTTTTCCAGCCAGTGGAAGGCATGATTAACTCTATCACTATTGACCTGCGAAGACCTGCGTATTATCTCTAACTGATCAATATGATCAACATCTATACCAAAAAGGGAACTGTAGACATCTGGGGAAGCCTCTCCAGTAACCATGCCTATGCTTCTACCGCCTATCAAACCCAAAACGCGGCCTCTCAGGCCGTTGATGGCATGGGCTGTCCGGCAGAAAACAAGCAGCTTATCCGTGACATCTTTATCATCTAAGAACCCGTAAACTTTTTCGCAAGTAATGCCAACCTGCTCAAGGGCGTTGGAGGCACCGAGCATTCCCCCTAAACCAGGCAAACCGCTGAAAACAGGGCTGAATGCCAGAAATGGTGCCTGAGCAAACTGACAAGCTATCCGGGCAAGGTTGGGAAAAGCAAAGACAGGAACATTTAGGATTGTGCCATCCACTCCTTGGGAGGCAACAAAACGGGCTTGTTCTCTTGCCTGTGCATGCCGCCAAATGATTTCCTTTCCAGAGATAACTTCAATTTTTCCTGTTTCTTCAAGTTTTTTTCGGATTATGCGAGCTGCTTCTTCTATGGCAGGAGAGAGACTTTTATGGACTCTCTCTCTTCCATCTGACAAGGATAAAAGGCCTATTCTTATCATTTTTAACCTCATTATTTCATTATTAATATTTAATCTATCTATTCATACCTGGCGCGGTGAAATACGGCGGATCATGAGCATAATCAATCCAAATGATATGGGATGCAAAAAACTTACCACGAGAAAAATAGGTACATAACTGGCATAGTGGCCTAAGATATAACCCACTATCATGGCAAAAATCATTGCTCCGAAAGAACCGCTGGCACCGATTAGTCCAGCCACCGAACCCACCGTTCCCTGCGGGTATAAATCAGCCGGAAGTGTCTGTATAATAACCGACCAGAATTGATGCCCCAAAAAGGCCAGACTGATAAATACGATAGCCAGGCCTGTCGGGCAAGAAACAATAAAGGCAGCAGCAGGCATAAAAGCAGCACTCAAGCCCAATGCTACTTTGCGGGAAGCGTTTAAGGTCAATCCCCTTTTTATCAGAAAACTGGAAAACCAGCCGCCAAAAAGACTGCCAACTCCGGCTGCTGCATAGGGAATCCAGGCATAATATCCTATCTGTTTTATGTCAAATCCCCTGGTATCATGTAAATATTTTGGAAGCCAGAAGACATAAAAGAACCACACTGGATCCGTAAGAAATTTCACGGTTATGAGACATACAACTTCCTTATAAGAGAATAACTTGAACCATTTGACTGTTTTTATTTGTTTGGCTAGATCTCCCCTGCCTTCCTCTTCCTGGCTTTTCCGAATAAGCAAGGATTCCTCTTCTGTTATTCTTGGATGCTTGTGGGGGAGATGATATGTAGACAGCCAATATATTGCCCAGAAGATACCAAATGACCCACTGATGATAAAAACCCATCGCCAGTTTAACAATACAACAATCAAGGCCAAAAGGGGTGGAGCGATAACGGAGCCAATAGCAGATCCAGTATTAAACATCCCGAAGGCAGTGGAACGATCTTTTGCGGAAAACCACTCAGATACAGTCTTAGCAGAGGTTGGAAAGCTCCCTCCTTCTCCCAAGCCTAACATGAAGCGGAAAATGGCTAAACCGCGAAAGCCGTTCACCAGACCTTGAGCCATACAGGAGAGCGACCACCAGAACATCATCAACGCGTAACCTAAACGTGTTCCCAGCCAGTCTGCTATGCGTCCTCCTCCTGCGTACATGATGGCGTAAGACAGCAAGAACAGACTATTTAATGCAGCAAATTGATACTCTGAAATTGCAAATTTCTGCTGCAATTGGGATATGACCACAGGTAGAGTCATGCGGTCCATGTAGTTTATGGCTGTGGCAATGGCAAGAATTATAGCTACCCGCCATCTGATATTGCTAATCTTTCTATCCCCGATCAAGACTTGTTCTCTCATTTTCAAGCTCACTTAAAACCTACGGTCTAATAATCACAAACTATAATTACTCGATTTAATATACAATTCAAAGTGTTTTTACACTCTTTTATTTCACAATGAAGAATTTTGTCTGGCGGCCATCCAGGAATTGGGTACTGTCTTTGGTAAAGGCGATGATCTGTTCTAAGCCCATGCGTAATTCTTTTCCATCCCACTCGGGAATGGGGTATGTCACACTCAATTCAGCTGTAAACGTACTGTTGTAGACCAGCTTCACTTCTCCCCTTCCTCCTGTATCTTCCTGTTCTTCGGGCAAACCGATAAGTGGGCCAGGTTCGTGAAGATAATAGCCGACAGAGTGCGAGTATATCTTAGGCTTTCGGATTCCCTTCTCCCTCGCAGTGGTGAGAATGTTTTTCAATAGCTGGTTTCCAGTCAGGCCTAGTTTGAATTCGCCGCAGAAAATATCCTGAAGCCTGTTTCCTTCTGCCATGACCTTTTTGAAGGTTTCAGGAACATCTTTTTCTCCCCTCCGCAGGACATATGCCCATTCTTGATGATCGGTATGATACCGCAAGTAGATGACGCCAACATCACAATGAAGAAGGTCTCCCCGCCTTATAACTCTATCCTTTGTGCCGTATTTCTTTATCACATCGGGATGACGTCCTCTAATGGAAAAGCTTGGATTAAAAGCTTTAGCCAACCCGAGGTTGGCTGCTCTCTGCCAGTAGTGGTAGATAAGATCATCGACTATAGTGACTCCAGGAGTGATGACTTTATTGGAGTATGTTTCGGCAATGATGGCATGAGATATGGCCACAGCTCGCTCGTATAGGTCCAGTTCTTCATCTAACAACGTCTCCAGCCAAAACGTGCAGAGTTTCTCTGCAGAATACAATCTCTTTGCATACTTTCCTCCAACAGCATTGATGAGTCTCTTCTTAATGGTGGAACTCAAGCCGTCGGCAGCCCAGATTACCGCTGATTCGTTGATGCCGATTCTTTTAGGATCCCGTTCTCGAACGATTCTGGCCAAACACTCCCAGCGGCTCTCTTTTTTAGACCTATGATCCCAGGCATTCTCATGAAGACCTCTCATGTTCATCCGGGAGATGTTTAACCTTTCTATTCCTTTCCCTTGTCCTCTGTCATAAAAAAGCAAAATGAGATCCCTTCTGTTCCAGGTATTTAGAGGGGTCATGGTCCGAAAAACGGCATCGACATTATCCTCCTGTGTAAGGATGATCCACATATCAAATCCGGTCTCCCTCATAACTCGAGGGAGAAGCTTTTCCAGCCTCAGCTCGGTGAGGTGATTGATTGTCTCTACTCTCTCCCTCATGTTCAACACCACGGGAAAATCCTTACTGCAGAGGAGAGTGGGTGCAAAAAGGAAGAAAAGAATGAAAGAGACGGCAAAAATTCTGTGAAAATATCTATGCATCTCAAGACCTCCTTTTATAAAGAATATTTGATCTGTATCCATCCAAGAATCCAAACATGTTAAGCATCCCACAGAATGAATATGTGGAATTCTGTTCGTAAGCTACCGCGATCCATGAACTACAGAATTTTTTTTCTGGTTTGGTGAAACCTCTTCTTCAATATTCACTCCAGATCAAAGGGATCAGAACAACCGCCGGTCTCGGGATCGCCGTCCTTGCGGATAATAATACGGAAGTTTTTGCCCTTGTAATCGGAGAAATTCAAGAGAACTGAACTCGAATAGTGAGGAATACCTTTAGCTAATCTGGCGATATCTTTGGCTTTATTCGTCTCTGGATCAACCTGCTGGAGAAAAATGGATACTTTCGCTTTCGGATCTTTCAGCCAATCGCCCTTTAGTATCCAGGTCAACTTTGTCTCGTCTTTTGGTCCTGAAACCGTCACATCTTTGATGAAGCACACATTCTTCACGGAAATGTTTTGTCTGGCCAGCTCCCACAATTCTGGTTTATCGAACCGGCCCTGCAGGTTATACCTCTGATCCCCGCCACAGTTGTTGTTCACAGCTAACTTTTCATCATATTCAAAATCTCGATAGAGAGGTTTGAATAAGGCAGATCCGACGTTGAACACGATACGTTTATACTTCAAATGACCTGCCGCTGCCCGGTTCATGTACCTCCACTGGGATCGGATCGGAGGTGGAGGGTCGTAATCATTAAAATCCGGACGGGTAGGCGTGCCATCAAAACAAATCCAGCCGTAGTGACTTCCCAACCACACTTGTGTGTACCGATGGCCGCTGGAACATGTGGCAGTCTCGCCTTCATCCAGAAGTCCATTCCCGTTTGAATCCCATGTTTTTGGGCCATGTTCCGTACCTGTCCCCAACCATCGTGCCGGAATACCCAGGTAGCGCATGGCCCCTGCAAGCATGACACTGGTCCCTGAGCAGGCAATTATCTGGTTTTTGTCATAATCCCGACTAGAGAGCTCGATTTTCAAATTCCCTGGATTGGCATCATAGTGGCTTCTATCATAATCTACGGCCACTGGTTTCCGCTTGGACCGGCCAGGGTAGTAATAATGATCCTGGATGTACTCCAGAGTATTGCGTGCTGCCCAGTAAGGATTGTTCATGTCGGCCGGAACACCGTATTTCTCCTCGATATGAGCTTTGACCCTCTTGAAGAAGCTGTCATAGGTTTTTGTGTCAGTCAGGTTGAATAGTTCGGGATCATCAGCCAAGTAATCTGTCCCTTTTAAAGCCTCGGTGTTCTCATCTCCCCGGTGGGGATAGACATATTTGCGGTAAGCATTGGTCCAGATATCTATTTCGTACTGCGAGGAATAGGTTCTAGATGGTGCATCGGCGTATTCGACGAGTTTCATGTACTGGCGGCTGGAGTTATCATCTGCAGGATCGTAGGTAAAATTTTTGATGGTAGCGTTGACAGCTCCGGATAAATCAGAAATCTTCTCCGTCTTAGGCCAGACGCCCTGATTATGCAATTGATCATAGGCGTATGGTCTTGAATAATAATGATATACTCTTCCTGGATTAGAGGAGGCATCTCTCTCAGGTTCCGTTTTTATAGTCATAAGGAGGTGGCGTAAGATGTGGGATCCTTCATAAAAAGCATCCAGATTTTTGGTTACGTTCACCCGATGCACACGATCTGCCCCTGATACACTCTCCGAAACCCAAAGGGCCTCTTTGCCAAAGGCTAGACCCCAATAAGGATGATCCTCCTCGGCTGCCATCGGGCGATCAAAATGAAAAAGCCCCCGTCCGGTTCGGGCATCTGCACAATAGATGTAATTGCAGCCGACTGTACCCCAGAGATACCTCGCTCCTTCAAACTCCATTGAGGCCAATCCCCTTGACGGCAGGTGTCCTGAATCGGGCATTTGTCTGATGAACTTGAGCTTCCTATCATAAGCCTGGTTCCACTCCAGCTGGATGATCCCCCGCTGGACACGAAGATTGCGGTCTTTATATCCTGTGGCATCGAAACTGACGAATATGTTTCCGTTTTCATGGGTGACATCCAACAATTCTCTGTCGCCGATGCAGAATGTGTACAAAGACAAGTTCACCGTTGAAGCAGTACCATCAAAAACGTCATACCTCCAGAGCTGGGACTTAACTTCTTCTTCTGAATCATCCCAATTCAGAAAATAAAAAATGCTCTCATTGTTCTCAAGGGTATAAGCCAGTCCTCGCGGGTTTACGATAGGAGTTTCATCCACATCCTTGGGTAGATCATAGATCTTTAGGTATTCCAACTCGTCCTTTCCCGTTTTTGAGTCCTGATGCAATCGATAGACAAAAATCTTCCCGCAGCGGTCAAGCACAAAAAGTCGGGGAGTATCACCAGAAACATCATCAAAGGCCAAGCCTCTGATGTCCTGGTTTTCATCGGCTAAAGTGTAGACATTCTCGCTTTCTCCTATAAGCGGTGCTTTTTTGGGTGTGGAAGACAGCGCAAAGCCTACCACTGTAATGAACAATATACTTATGAAAATTCGAAGGATTTTCATGACTCCCTCCTTAAAAATTTATATTCATTTCACGATGTAAAACTTTGTCTGCCGGCCATCCAAGAAGTAGGTGCCTTTCGGGGTAAAGGCCACCACTTGCTCTAATGCCATGCGTAATTCCGCACCCCCCAGTTCAGGAACTGGACAGGTCACACTTAATTCTGCCGTGAACGTGCTGTTAGAAACCAGCTTGACTTCTCCTCTGGCCCCAGTGTTTTCCTGTTCCCAGGGCAAGCCAATCAGCGGACCCGGCTCATGAAGGTAATAGCCGATAGAGTGAGAGTAAATTTTAGGTTTGCAGATACCCTTTTCCTGCGCGCTTTTTAATATATTGACTAAGAGCTGGTTGCCAGTGAGTCCCTCCTTGAATTCTGCGCAGAAAATATCCTGGAGCTTGTTCCCTTCAACCATCACTTTCTTGAAACCTTCAGGCACATCCGTCTCTCCAGGGCGGAGGACATAAGCCCATTCGGCATGATCCGTGTAATAGCGCAGATAGTAAATCCCAGCATCGCACTGAAGGAGATCGCCGCGTCTGATAACCGTATCGTTTTTCCCGTATTTTTTCAAGACTTGTGGATCGCGAGCCCTTATCCGGAACCAAGGCCAGGCATAGCGTTGAAGGCCAAGATCCGCTACTTGCTGCAGGTAGTAATAAAGGATATCTTCGGTCGTCGTCACACCCGGTGTGATGACTTTTTCAGAGAAAGTCTCGGCCATCAAAGCATGGGCAACGCTCACCACCCTTTCGTAAAGCTCCAGATCTTCGGGAAGCATAGTCTCCAGCCAGAGAGTAGCCAGCTTCTCGGCTGATTGCATCCGCTCGGAATATTTGGGCCCGATGGTTTCCTCGACTTTCTTCTTCAGAAACGCCGTCAGCCCGTCAGCCGCCCAGATAACCCCTGCCACGTTGATCCCGATTTTCTTGGGGTCTCTTTCGTGGACGATTCGTGCTAGGCAATCCCACTGGCTCTCTTTTTTTTCGTTGTCCCAGGCCCGATAATCCCAGACATTCTGGTGCAGGTCTTGCATGTTTGTCCGCGAAATATTCAACCGTTCCACTTCACCAGCCGGCCGATGCTGGTAGAAGACAAGGATCTGGGTGATCGGGCACCAGACATCATAAGGAATCATAGTCTGGAAAACAGGATCCAGGTTGTCTTCGTTGCAGACGATTAGCCACATGTCAAAACCAGTTTTCTCCATCACTCTGGGCAGCAGCCCATCCAGCCGCATTTTCGTAATTTTTTTGATGACCGCAGCCCTTTCCCGAATGCTCAATACATCGGGAATATTCTTGGTCTGGGAGAAAAGAAGAAAGGAACTTGACAGAAGCAGTGCACTTACAAAAAAAATGGTGATTTTACGCATGTTTCCTCCTTAAGAATAAATTGAGATTTTTTCTATCATGTTGTTTTGTTAACTTAGTTTTAATCTGATTATTTCCCTTGATATCTGGTTTCCCACTGCAAATGCCCATCGGGACCGTATTTCAAGGTCACAAAATCAAAATCGGTCTCACCGCCATAGCTGTAACCTGTCACATAAACACAACCTCTGGAATCTACAACCATTGCCGTGGCCGCATTTTCCCGGCCGTTAGGGCTGTCGTATTTCGCCTCCCAGAGCTGGCGGCCCTGGTGGTCGTATTTGGTGAGGAAATAATCACGCCCTGTTTCCAGGCCTCTGCTGTATCCCGCCAGGATAACATTCGATTCCGGATCTAGGGTTATGGCCTGAGGCACATCAGCCCCATTCCCTGTTCCGTTGTACCTGGCCGACCAAACCTGATTCCCCTCCTCGTCATAGCGAATTGTCAGACTATCCACAGCCGTTCTTTGACCAAAGCTAATCCCCGCGACACATACGCCGCCTGTGGGAATAACCGTTAACTCTAATCCGCGGTCGATACGGTGCGATGGCCCGTCATACTTGGCCACCCATCGCTCATGGCCTTCTGCATCATAGCAGACAGTGACAAAATCAAAATTGGTCTCCCGGCTATAGCTATAGCCTGTTACATATACATTGCCCTTCTGGTCAACCGCAATATCCTGGGCCATATCCAAGTTGGCTCTATCTCCACCAGCCTGGATATCTTTACAATTCCAGACTCCAGTATCTTTTGACCAGAGAAATCCGATGATAAGAAACATAAGGGAACAAAACGAAATGAAAACACTTCCCCATATGACATTTGTCTTTTTTAAACTCATAGTATATTCATTGCTCCACAATCCAAACACTACAAATCAGGATCATGTGTCTCTCTTCGCAGTTCCTTCAATCGCCTCCTGAGCATCTCGACTTCGGCCCGATGACTGGGGTCATGGATCAGGTTGTTCATTTCCTGGGGATCATTTTGGAGATCATAAAGCTCAAACTCCTGCGGTTCTTCAAAATAATGGATGTACTTCCATCTTCCGGTCCTGACCCCTCGTTTCATCCGGCCGGAATGGGCGCCGGGGTATTCATATAAAAAATCTTTACGCCAATCGGTCTTTTTTTCCTCCAGTACGGGCCTTAGGCTCCTGCCGTCAAAATCCTCGGGAACAGGGATTCCTGCCAAGTTGAGGATGGTGGGGGCGATGTCAACATTGAGGGCCATTTCAGATTTGACCACACTCGATCTGATGATTTTCGGATACTTGATAAGCAGAGGCACGCGAATCGATTCCTCATACATGAACCGCTTGTCGAAGAAATGGTGCTCACCGATAAAAAAACCGTTATCCCCAGCGTAAAGAACGACGGTATTTTCTTCCAGGCAGCGTGCAGCGAGTGTATCGAGCACCCGGCCCACATTCTCATCCACTCCTGCCAGACAGCGGTAATAATCCTTGACAAATGTTTGATAATCAGGGACGTCAGCAAAATCCCCGATCTTCATGTTGGCATTCTTCACCGCATCCGGCCGTCCCCGATAATCATCAAGGAAATTGTCCGGTTCGGGTATAACTTCATCAGCATAGAGGCTCTTGAACCGCTCAGTCGGCTGAAAGCTCCTGTGGGGCGCCTTGAACCACAGGAGAAGACAAAAGGGTTTGGAGTGTTCTTTTCTTATGAAATCAATCGCTTTATCAGTCAGGATATCGGTTACATGGCCTTTGTATTCCTTTCCAGGCCCATAATTTTCAGAAATGATTGGATCATAATACAACCCCTGTCCCTTAAACCCGAAATGGTAGTCAAACCCCCGATTCCTGCTCAGGTCAATATTGTGCCATTTTCCGACAAAAGCGGTTTCATACCCCGCATCCTTCATAAGCTCGGGAAAAGTCTCATGTTCTATGGGCAGAGCCATTCCGTTTCGGCGAACACCATGGTTATGGGCGTATTTTCCGGTCAAATAGCTGGCTCTGCTGGGGCCGCAAAGGGAAGTCGTGACAAACATATTCGCAAAACGCACTCCCTCCCGTGCAATCCTGTCCGTGTTCGGTGTGTTCAGAATAGGGTTTCCCGCACAGCTCATACCATCCCAGCGCTGGTCGTCGGTTAAAAAAAAGACAATATTCGGCTTCCAGCTGGGCTGTGTGCGGCAGGAAAATAAGCTCGTAGTCAGAACAGTGCCGAGCAATCCCGCTGAGGAATATCTGAGAAATTCTCTCCTAGTCAAATCTCGCTTGAGTTTTAGAGTTATTTTTTTGAGACTTTCTCCCGTCAGAGCACAATCGTTTGGCACAACCATTTGTTCTATGTATAATTTATATAAGGCTTATGATCAATTGTCAAGAGAAAAAAAATGGATTGAAAATTTAAATACCGAGCCTTTCAAAAAACATGGAATTTGGAAAATGAGATTACCGTCATGGATTTTCTGTCATCATTATTCCTTTCAATACAGGCCAATATATTATTTTTTACTCCCCATCTGCGATAAAAAATCCCGGCCAAAATGGTCGAGCATGCGGTTGTAGGCTTCGGCTGCAGCCCCATTTCCCCAGTCGTAAATGGTGAATACTCCCATTCCTTCGCCTTCAGGGCTTGTTCTTCCTCCATGGCCGTAGTTTTCCATGGTAAATCCATAGTCTTCGGGTCCGAAAAAGGGATGTTTTTTCTCCCACTGGGCCTTTGTTTTACCGTTCTCCGGACAGTACATCATGACAAAAGACGACCTCAAAGCAGCTAGGCCCCTCTGGATATATTCCTCCATTCCGAGCTCCCGCCCGTATTTAACGATGACCTCGGCAAAAAGACTTTGGCGCGAGTCGAGCCATTCTCCGTCACAGTTCATGACCCCGAAGCCGCCAAGCACATCCACATACATATAGGGAGGCTGCCAGGAAGCCTGGGTCATCAGCATCTCGTCCAGAACCTGCTGTCCGTACTCGAGATATCGCTCTTCTCCAGTGACTTGGTAAGCTTCGTACAAGGCTTCCGTGGTCCAAAACATGGAAAAATTACACTGCTTATGCATGTTGTTGCGTACCACTTTTTTTCCGATGAGCTTACTGTTCCCGTAGCTTGAACTCGACCAGTAAGTCTCAAAATCCTCCCACCTCCCCACAGGAATGATCTCTCGGATCACGGCTTCAAGCGCTTTGAGTGCGGCATGTTTGTATCTTTCCTTCTTTGTCATCTCTCCCAGCTTCAAAAGGAAGGTTGCGGACATGGAGGTTTCGGGAGATTGGTCCAGAATGCCCAGTGACTGCAGCGTGTCTTTGTTCAGCCAGCCTGGAAAAAAGCCCGCCTCATCTTGAAGCTCGAGAAGGCTTTCCGCATAGGTTTGGGCATAATCCAGAAGCCTCTTATCTTTTTCAAGCTCATCATACCAGCGAAGCATCAACAGTGCTGTCCAACTCATGTCCAGGATGTGGTAGGGAGCGATACGCACATCCCTGATCCTCGGCTGGTCTGGAGGCCGGTTCACGGGATTCCGGTCGGAGTTTCCCCAGAAGGCTGTTTTCCATCCTTTAGACCGGTTGTATTTTTCTCCTTTAATCTTCACTATCTTCATTTCAGTGGCCACCACCGTGTCAAAAATGCCGTTTTTCATCGGCGCGGAGAGTGCTAGTTCCTTAGTCAGGAGAGCCTTCTCGAGAAAGTTCCTGTTTCCAGTGTGGCGGGCGTATCGAAAAAGCCCAGAGGCTGATCGCAGGGAACTGAACCAGGCTTGATTCCAGATGGAACGGAACTCCCTTTCGTTGACTTCGCCGGGATAGTTGGGACTCTGTGTAACATTAACAATAAAAACCGGTGCTCCTACCTTTCTTCCCTTTAGATCAAATTCCTGCCAAACACTCTTTTTCCAGGTTTTGAACGCCCAGTCGTAAGTATATTCAACGTATGTTTCCAAATCTGCAGCAAGTGGCTTTCCAGACTCAAAAAGAGCCCATCCCCAATGTTTCCACAGAAACTCCAAGGGCCTCCGCCAGGGATCTTGAATATCCTTCTCGTCATCGGAAACAAATACATAGAATCCAATCTGATGTTCCCCTGCAGGATAGACAGCTCCCGGTTTCCTGGTAAAAAACAATCCTCTTTTGACCTCGTAGTCGCTCATTCCCAGGGTCAACAAATTGTTAGGGGCATCAAGGTCCATGTACCACCGAACGGGAGCCCCCCTGCCCAATATCTCCAGATCAGGAACAAGAGTGAGAAGTTTGTCTTGTGTAGAAACAATCAGTGCCGGCGACCGGAAGACATGCTGGTCGATAATGTTATCTTGTGCGGGTGTCAGATGGGGAGCCCAGTGGAAATCGGGATTGAAAGCGAGGTGAATGCGGGCCTGCCAGTCGTCCTGCTGTACAGCGCAATCGAGATCAAAATCCAACCGGATAAAGTATGTCCTGTCATCGACTTTTTTAAAATTTATTACAGGTTTTTTCTGGCCAAGGTTATCCCACTCCACTGCCTTCACGTAAGATTGAAGTGCCTCAGGCACTTTGAGTGTATTTCCTGCAGAAGTTCCCTCATGCCAGCAGCTCGCCAAGCATAAAAGAAGAACAAATGAAAAGAGAAAGAGCCATTTCTTTACCATCCTCACCTCCATTTATTCCGCTTTCTCCAGGACCAGACAATCGATACCGACCTTGTATCCCTCAGCCTCCTTGTTTTTTGACTCGACGATAAACTCGAAGACATTGATCCCTCTCATCAAAGTGATTTCACCCAAATCAAAGGCCTTGGGCGGCCATATGGGCCTGATGAGGTCGTCAGTCTTCAAGTATGTATCAATAGGCTCGCCTGCTGGCTCTCCGTTGACATGAAGCTTGACGATACCGTAATCAGGAGCGCGAACAAAATAAACCTTAACTTCATATTTTCCCATGAGGTCTACAGGAACAGACAAGGAAAATTTCCCTTTCCCACCGGAATTAAAAAGAAGCATATGGTCACCGCTCAGGTTGGGCATGACTTTCTCCACAACAGGCCTAGCGTTTTTCCCAAGCTTGCTTTCAAACCCAAGAATCCCCAGATCTTCGGCCTCAATCGCTCCCTGGACATGCCAGCGGCCCTTGCTCGGATTCCATGGCTCATTGGCCATTATTTTCTCCAGTCTCGGCCAGGGCGAATGGATCTTTTTCTGGTACCAGAAGCCAACGCCGGAATAATATCCACGTCCAGTATTGGGCAATGGGCTGATCCACGGCCAGTGCTCGATCTCGAACTTAAAGGACTTCCGGAAAGGTATCGGGTCCAAGATATGAAACCTGTAAGCACTTAGCTTCCGTCCGATACCGCGCTCCTCAAGGAAGGGCACACCATGATACAAATCGCTAAATGCCCTGAAACCCCAGGCATCGCAAAAATAATCCTCGGTTCCTGTTCCCAAGAAAGACACCTTGCCGTCCACGGTGATGATATCATCGCCTTCGCCGAACCAGCCAGGTGTCCGGGCCCGGTGCCCCATAACCACCCCCACAAAATGGCCTTCTCCTTCGGCTTTGGCCAGCAGGATGGGCTTTCCGCGCTCAGCAGGATCAGTTTCCAGGAATCGGGCGTGAAAATAATGTATATCTTTTATAGCCTTGGCATAAATTTGATAGTCGATATAGAAATAAAGCGAAACAGTTTCCCTTTTCACGTTTTCCTCCGACTGAGGAGCACTGACTGTAATACGTGCAGACTTATTGAACGGCATATACCACCAGCAGTTGCGTGAACGGCCTTCGGAGGAAACCTGGACGGGCACACTGTTCAATGGAGCGTTGACGCCCATGGCGACACCAAAAAAATCGCCGATAGGCGCTTCCACACTGGGATGATCGCTTCCTTCCCAGTACATCCGTACAATCAGATCATAGCCTCCGCCCCGGTGAGTCGTCCAGATATGGGTGACGGCACCTGGTCCTTTGATTTCTGCAAGAGTCACTTCCTTTCCCGTTGTGGGAATCCAAAAGTTGTCGCGTGGCCCGCCTTCTCTATTGTAAGAGCTGATGCGGGAGGCAGAATACGCTTGGGATGTGGAGAGAAAAGCCATGGGATTCTGGACCGCCCCAAACTTCGAGGGCGGCGGAACAGGGCCAGGCTCCGGTTGGGGGAAAAATCTTTTCTGTGCCATGATGCCAAGAAAAGAAAGGGCAAAACACAGGACAAGAATTTCAAACAGATAGGCTCGCTTTTTTTTCATTTCTATCTCCTTTTCATTTTTAGGCTCCACCGGCCCTGTTTCTGAAGATCTATGGAGAACCGGCGATGACCTTTTCGATAGCCTCTGATCCGAGGCCTCTTTCTTCTATTTCTTTTTAGGCTCCCAATGCCGGGACCGTGAGCCACGGGATTTTCGGGTGGCGGTTTGCTTACCGGTGATATTCTGAGGCAGGCTGGTGAGGTATCCGGGAAATCCCTGGGCCGTGTCTTTGACTTCCACAAGCCAGGCATCCGGAAGTTTACCCTTCACGTAGCCCTCGTAAAAGCCGCCTTTTTTCCTAACCATGAACTCGGGGTACCAGACCAAATCCCGCCAGTAAGGCTCATCATCATTGTTCACATACCAGACTTTGGCTTGGATAATCTTGTTGAGAGACTGGATGCGGGCTCGAAACAGCGTCCCGGCCTCGACTTGGCGGCCGCCCCACTCAAAGCCTTCCTCGACTTTTCTGTAGCTCAGGTCGCTGATGCGGCTTAAAGGCCTTCCCTCAAATACATGGACAACCCACATCCTCCAGTCCATGAAATGCTTCTCAGACATCGAGGCATGCCGATAGTTGGGAATGTATTCGACCGTCCATGACCCGTTCATCATCCCCTGGATCCGGTTGATGTTGTACATCCGGTAGCCATCCTCGTTCGTGGCGCCGATGTAGAGGACTTTGGCCTTGACCCATTTTTGGAGACGAGCCGGCGAAACGGCCTGCCAAGGCTGCTCTCTCGTGCTCCCCCATGTCGATTCATTTCCCATAAAAACAACGCCAGCAATCCGTTCGGGATCCACGGCAGCGGCCACATAGGCTGAGGTCGCTCTTTTACTGTGTCCGCCAATTACCGCACGGATTTTGTCTTTTTCCACACCGAGTACTCCTGCCATGACATCGAGTGCCCTCAGGTAGGGCACAGCAAGACGGAAATAAGGGTGGTCCACAGGGTCCTGTGTCTTCTGGCGGTATTCCCTCAAAAAGCCGATGGATAGCTCCTGGCCGCCCGTGCCGTCATATTCTCCGGGAACCGGGCAAACCATTGTCGGGTATCCGGTCAAGGCGGCGATGGGCTCTCCGTAGTTCCCGAGAAAGGAATTACGCCAGGGACCGGTGGCCAGTCCGTCTCAGCTTCGCTGTCCGACAATCACCACTTTTCCCCGCTTCTCCGGTGAGTTAAAGACTTCAGGATCGGCCGGCATGTAAATCACACAGGGATGTCCCCATTTTCGGCCTTCCATCTCCTGGCTGTAAAACTTCAACTCAATACGCCGAAGCTTCGCCAGAGGCACAGAATCAGAATCAATAATCTCATCCTTTTCAACAACATAATTAAAAGGAATTAAAGTTTCTTGGCACCGAAGCCAGAGATTCTGAGGCGTAGGAAGATCTAAATTTTTGTCCCCTGAAAGCAAAACACTTGTCAATATCAGAATGAGAATAATATGGATCAATATCACATTAACATTGCTAAAATTTTTTACCATCTTTCTTAACTCTCCTGTATTTGGGCTCCCAGTTTCGGGAACGCCATCCCCGGGAATAGCGTTCTTTAGTTGGCTTTCCAGTTATATCCTGGGGCAGACTGCTAACATAGCCGGCAAAACCATTGGCTGTGTCCTTGACTTCGACAAGCCACGCATCAGGAATCTTCCCGGAGATAAAAGTTTCATAAAATTCACCCTTCTGTTGCATAAACGCAGGATACCACATCAGGTCTCTCCAGTAAGGCACATCATCACAATACACATACCAAACCTTAACCGCTATGATCTTATTGGGCGATCCAAGTCGAGCCCGGAATATCGTCCCTTCCTCGTTTTCTTCATATCTCAAGTCGCTGATTTGGGCAAGAGGCCGGCCGTCGAAAATATGGGAAACCCACATCTGCCAATCCAGAATCTGGATTTCCGAATATGTGGCATGGTGAAAATTGGGAATGTGCTCGATAGTCCAGGGCTTTTCCATCATCGCCTGGACGCGGTTAACATTAAACATTTCGTAACCGTCCTCATTGGTGGCACCCAGATAGAGAACGGGGCACTTGACATATCTCTGGCTGTAGATCGGAGATATCCCCTTCCAAGGTTTACCCTCATAGCTGCGGAAGGTAGATTCCATCCCCATAAAAATCACTCCTGCAACCCGCTCTGCGTCTATGGCCGCAGCGTTGAAGGCTGCCGGGGCTCTCTTGCTGTGTCCCCCAATCACTGCTCGGATCTTCTCTTCTCCCAAAATCCCTTCAAACACATCCATAGCACTGATATAGGGAATGGCAAAACGGAAGTACTGATGATTCATGGGATCTTGGGTGTCTGTCAACAGGGAGCGAAAATAATAGACCCAGCAGCTTTCTCCATCATGGCCGTCATACTCGCCGGGAATAGGGAGAACCATTGTCGGATAACCTGTCCGGGCTGCGATTGGTTCTCCATAGTCATCAATCATCATCTTGTCTCCGTATCGGTTAGCGATAATGACAACTTTCCCACGGCGTTCCGGTCCCTGGTAAACTTTAGGGTCAGCAGGCATATGAATCACCGCGGTGTGGGCCATTCTTCTCCCCCACTGCCCTACAACCTGGCTTGTAAACCGGACTTCCATCCTCCTCAGGTTTTGCCGTGGATCGGTTATGGATGGAACGATTGCGTCTTTTAAGACCTTATAGGAAAAAGGAGAAAGTGTTTCCTGGCAGCGTTTCCACAATTCTTTGGGCGAAGGAAGAGGGCTTTCCTGGTCTGTCTCCTGATCAAAACCTCTGATACCTACCCAACAAAAAATAAATAAAAACAGGACTGATATAATCCTTTGATATGCTTTTGCCATCAGGATTCCTTTCGCCAGATTTCAGCGATTTTTTTGAGATATTCCTGGAACATGTCTTTTGGGACTTCTGTCCGAGCATCGATCAGCACAGCCTTTTGTTCTCGGGAGAGCCGTGTTGGACTTCCCACCACAAAAAGTGGAGACTCGACCGTCCGGTTGTCCGGGAACACAAATCGGGCTTTAACTGAAGGAAGGCACAACTGAGATAGTGCGGAGGAAGAGGCTCTCACATGGAAGACCGTATGCCGCCAGCCATTAGCTGGACAGTCTACCTTGATTCCCTCTTTCTCCTTGACCACCCAACCATCTGGAACGTCCAGGGCCACTGTCCCCTGTATGCTTGTTTCTGTCTCGTTGTGCATCAGGATGGCGAAATCGGTCTCCTGGCCCGGATAAATCACCCTCAACTCATCATCTCCCACCTGGAACCGGAATTCACCCGGAACTTGAGGATTGATGACCCAAACAGGACTGGACCAGGCCTGGCCGCCGTCTGCTTGAATCACCCGTACGTAGTAATAGTTCTCCCGATGAGTGAGTGGCTCATTATCCTCCCACTCCAAGTTCACTTTTTCGTTCTTCACCGCCCACTTGCGTATACTCCGTCCATTCCGGAAAAGGTCGATTTCCACGAGAGAAGCTTCTCCGACCGCCTTGATTTCAACCTTTCGTGATTCCTTTTCCAAAAGGAATTCTTCACCCATGAACCGGCCGTTTACCCGGACATCCAGGAATATGTGCTCACCGGAAGTGGCATAGACTCGTTTGTTTTTGAGACTCTCAAAGATGGATTGCCTGTCCAAGCTGGGGGCAAAAACGGCTGCCAGCTGTCGGCCTCCGTGATCACCACTCGCCACAAAACCCCACCGCATGCCTCTGTCCAGCCCATCCCGTATGTAATGTCCCCGGACACGCGTACAGTCGTTGTGCACTTCAAGGCCTGTGAAGCATCCTTCATACTCATAGCTCCCACGCGCCTGGGCGATTTCGATCAGAGGAACCATCTCCGGGTCATAATAGTTCCAAGAAATCCATGCCATACGGCGGCTGGTGTGATGGGCAAAGGTCAGTACATTTTCTACTCCTCCCGCTGTCTCCTTCAAAGCATCCCAGAGTTCTAGAGGCGTGTTGTACCTCGGGTCACTGGCGCTGAAGTAATAATCTCCTTTTCCAACGTTGCGAAAAATAACATTGTAATGACCCCGGTAAAGATTGCCTCCTGCGTCGAATTCACTTGTCCATTCAAATCCGGTGAAGGCAACAAACTCACCAGGCTGGTTGTACCTCTGGGCTGCAAGCTGGGTCATGTGCCAGGTGTGATCGTTCTGATGTTCCGCATGGTCGATAGTACACATAAAGTCCAAACCACGCACAAAGTGCGTATAATGCTGGTTCTGGTCGATTCTTCCGTTTCTCCGGCCACACCCGGAGATCTCGCTGTGCTGGTGCAAATCCCCAAAATAAACCTGAAGAGTTTTCCCCTTGTATGTAGTTTGGTATTGGGAGAAGGTCTGCGGTTCCGGGAACTCGACTGCTTTCCTTTCTAAAGGAATCAAACGTGGAGATCCACCTGTCTCCAATTCAGGCATGGAAGCAACAGCGATGAAATCCGGTCCGTCCATATGTGTCCAGCTCGGATTATCCAGGAAACCTTTTTTCTCACGATCGTGCTGAGCCCAAGCCGTCCAAACCCTCCCTTCTGGGTCCTCAGCTAAGGACAGGAAAGCTTTGTAGCTTTGTCCCTTCAACCAGGCCATTCCATGATTGATCCATCCCTCTGTTCCCAGGCTTTCACAGATCGGACAAAAATAATGGCGCGGCCTGGAATAACCTGTAAAGCTTCGGGAAGTAAGCCAAACCGTACCTCTACTGGAGCAGAAAACCGTTGGCATCAGCCCCATAGCCGGGTCCTGGGGTGTTTCAGCGGTCCACCATTTTTGGCCGTCGGTGACCTTAATTACCCGCGAAGGATTTTCCACACCATATACTTTGTCGAGTTCATAAACCGGCCGGCCTGTCTGTTCCCAAGATACGGAATCGTCATCCAGTTGGCACATCAAGCTTTCATATACGACCCAAGCCCGGCCCTCTCCATCTACAGAAAGACGCGGATTTCTGTTGACTCCGGTACCATCGTCTACGGTAAGCAGGGGATGATTTTTCCTGTCGATACGCTGAAGCAAGACAGACTGGAAGCCATGCTGAGCGGCTGTCCAGGTCAGCCACACCTCTCCGTTAGGACCTTTGCCTATACAGGGTGAAGAATAGGATATTTGGGGACTCTCGGGCTTTATGGACCGATAAGGAATCTCCTTATCTGATCCTGCACTAGAAATGACAAGGATCTGGCCTTCTCTCTCCCATGCCGCCCATAGTTGGCCTTTCCTCATAACTGCAGAAGGATGAAAACCCGGGCCCAAGACCTGTGGTTTGTCCCAGTCTTGCTGGGTCTTTGTGATTCGCTTAACGAACCACCGCTGTCCATCGTAAGAAGAGTAAACAAGAACAGGCTTTTTTTGTGAATTAACAAGAAGTTGAGACTCAACCTGGTCCGTCAAAGTGGGATCAGGATAAGAGAGCACTGACCACTTGCCTCCAGAACGGGAGCAGACAGCGATTTTAAAGCGACCTTGCTGATAAGAAGACCATGCCATCCAAAGTGTGCCGTCTGACGCGAAAGCGATGACCGGAGGGTTGCTTCGCGAATCTTTCGGCGTGTTCAGCCGCACCAAATCAGACGGCAGGCAATAGCCTGCACACAGAAGCAATACACAAATACTAAAGACCCAATATTTTTTCACGATAAACCTCTCTTTAAATATAGAAATTAGGGGATATGATTAGGGGATATGCATAAATCTTGATTAGGTCTGGTACGGTGTGTCATAACTTGAATCGGAAGGATAAGATGTGTGTCTGTGCGTGGTTTTCCGTTAATCTTATCGATGAGCAGAGAGACAACTGCGTAGGCAAGTTTCTGCAGGTCCTGGTTTGCACACACCAACGGCCGTTTAAAGATGTTGCAGTAGCGTTTAATGTCGAAGGCAGCCATCATGATGTTCTTGTTGGTTTTCACTTCCTGCTGTTGCACAATCTTCATGGCACCCAGAAAAACTAGATTGTTGACACAAAACACAGCTTCGATATCAGGAGCTCTCTCCAAAATGAGAGGCATCATCTCTTCACCGGCTTCTGTTGAATACCCCTGGAAAAGGACAATGTTTTCATCAAGCGGAATGGAATGTTTTTTGAGAGCATTCCTGTAGCCCTCAAACCGTACGGCATTGATGTAGGTATTTGGTATTCCTCCCAAGTAAGCAATGCGTCTGTAGCCCAGACTAATCAGTTTATTGGTCATAGTTTCTGCAGCTAATGTATTGTCACTTGTTACCCAGGGGAGGTCTGTCTTGTAGAAGATTCTATCGATCAGGACAACCGGGGTATCCTTCTGGACGCTCTCTAGGTCCTGCCATTCTTCGGTTTGGATAGGGGCAATGATGATGCCGTCTACCTGCCTGTCGATAAGCACCTTCAAGTAGAATTCTTCATTCTCAGAAATCTCGTTTGTATTACACAGAATTGTGCTGTAACCATGCTCCCGGAGCAGCCTTTCAATCCGCCAGAGCAGCTCGCCAAAAAAAGAATTCTGGATATCGGGAACGATCAAGCCGATGGTAAGGGTTCTTCTGAGCCGCAAGCTTTGTGCCAGGATGTTAGGACGATGGTTCAGCTTTTCGGCAGCCTCAAGAATAGCTTTGCAAGTTGACTCAGAAATTCTGAATTCTTTCGCTTTGCCGTTGAGCACTCTTGAGATAGTCGAGTAGGAAAAACCTGTCACTTTTTGGACTTCTTTAATGCTCATTTTCTAAATAAACTTTAAAAATTTTTGAACAAACGTTCTGCGCAATCATTTATTCTATGATATGCTTACACTTCAAACATGCCATTTGTCAAGGAGAAATATTCATTTTATCTACAAAAAATATACTCCCCAGACCGTTTTTTTTGCTCTGCTGCATCCCATCACTGTTATTGGAGATCATCTTGGTGAGCTAAAAACGGCTGCCGAAGAATTGGGGATTCCCTTTGAATGCAAGGACCATTGCATACATGATGAATTACAAACCGGCAAAGGTATGTAAAAGGGGCAAGATCACTTCTTGATCATTTCTTCGAGTTTGGGAATAAGATCCTTAATGATAGGCGCTTGGGGATCATCGGGTGCCAGTTCAAGAAATTTCTTAAAACTCTCTATCGCCATACTATAATTTGTGAGATTTAAGTAGGCATATCCTCTCTGTCTGTAAGGAGGAGCCCAATCACTATTTATTTGAATTGCCTTATCATAATATTCAATGCCTTTGGCGGCTTCACCTTGCTTAAAAAAAATCTCCCCGATTTTGAAGATCATGGTCTCATCTCCAGGGAAAATATCGATGGCTTGCTGGAGGTAATTCTTAGCTTTGTCAACATCATTTTTCAATATATAAACCTCACCTATTCCGGCTAACGCATGGACTACGTTTTCATCTCCTCCAAAGGAATTTTTCTCTTGTTTTGCCTTTTCCAACATCGTCTCAAAGACCGCAATGGCTCTATCATATTCACCCATTTCTTTGTAACAATTTCCAATGTTGATCTGAACCTGATAAAAGCTTGGAGTCTTCTCAAGCAACTCTTCAAATTTCGCAACAGCCTGCTCATATTTTTTCGCTTCAAAGAGCCGATTGCCCTCTTTAAGGAGAGTGGCACCAATTTCATCCTGAATGGCAGATCCTTCTTGGATAACTACCTTTTTGAGGGTGATATTGACTGGGGCGTTATTCTGGGAAAATTGGCTGACCTGGAGTTCCAGAGTAAACGGTTCGTAGCCTTCCAACTGAGCAACGATAAGGAAATATCCGGATCCTAAACCTCCAATCGCCCAATTCCCTTTTTTAGTGGATTTGCTTTCAAATTTTGTCTTATAATCCAGATGTTCAGCTGTAATCTTCACATCTTTCAAGGGGTTCTCCGAGTCATCTACGACTGTTCCCCGAATACGTCCTTTCCCTCGACCCTGCTGGCCAAAATCCAGGGTTACCATACAGACCAAGAGCGTAAATATCACAAGAATCAGGAATGTGTTTCTCTCTTTCATGCGGGCCTCCGAACTATAAGATTTGAGATTTTATTCTACTTTATCTCATCAGAATTTTCAAGCAGACCAAAACTCCGTCCCCCCAAAGAAGAAAAAAAGTCCTTCAGGATATGTTTTCTGTCGTTATTAAGGCAAAATTTCCCCTTGATAGAGTAAAAATATAAAGATAAAAGAGAAATTAAATATACGTTATAAAGCCTATCGTGTTATATCTATAATTGAACAAAAACCTAAAGAACTTCCTCTTCAGATAATAACACATTTACATTTGTCTTCTTTTTAGCCTTCGTTCTTCTGTTCTCTTTCCAACCAGTATTTTTTATTAAAATTCACTCGATAAAAAAGCCTCCTGATAAGCAACTGTTTCCCTGCTTATAGTAAAATTTACTCCAATGGAAAGAAGGCTACGATTTTTTATCAGTCACTTTTTTCCAGACGCGGAGGAAGTTTCCACCCATGATTTTCTTAATATCCTCATCGGAATAGCCTCGCTTCTTCAGCCCGCAGGTAATATGGGGATAGTCCTGGGCACCCCGGATACCCACCGGAGAGGGGGTCCGCGGATACATGTCTGCGCCTAAGCCGACGTGTTCGACGCCTGCAATTTTGACAGCATGGTCGATGTGATTGAGAAGGTCTTCAATGGTCGGCAGATTCTCCAAAGGCCAATCCCTGCCTTGACTGAGGTGTTCAATGGCGATGCGGAGATCGATATCCTCGATCCTGGGGACTCTGGCAAAAATGGGTGCAGCGATGGTTCTCTGCTTGCTGCGTGCTTTTGCATATTCGGATGAAAGGTAACCCACCTCAAAGACAATGCCGATCACGCCACCGTTTTTTGCCAGTGCCTGAAGCATGTTGTCGGTGATGTTGCGGCGGTGGGGATTGATGGCCCGGCAGCCGGAATGGGAGCAGATAACCGGGTCCTGGCTCGTGTCAATCACATCATAAAAGGTATCATCTGAAACATGGGAGAGGTCGATCACCATTCCGATCCGGTTCATCTCCTTGACCACCAGGCGCCCCAGGTCATTGATTCCGTTCCAGCGAGGTTTATCTCCGCTCGAATCCGCCCAACCGTGACTGAGGTTGTGGGTTAGTGTCATCGACGAAACGCCGAACTCGTGGAATTTGCGCAGCAGGTCCAGGTTGTCCTCGATGGCGTGACCGCCCTCGATAGCCAAGGGTATGGCGATCTTGCCTTGGTCTACAATCCGTTCAACATCTGAGCCTGTCCGGGCGAGCTCCACCGCGTTCGCATTCTTGGCTATTGCTTCGGTCATGGCTTCGATCAGTTGGAAGCACTGGCGCGCCGCCTTGTCCGGATAGAGGTAGTTCTGGATGAACAATGCAACCACCTGCACATCGACCCCACCTTCCTTCAGACGCGGAATGTCAACGTGTCCTGCGGGCAAGCGGTTTCCGATATCCAATCCCTCATAAAGGACACGATAGGCAAGATCGTTGTGGCAATCCCAGACAATCGCCTCCCGGTGCAGCTTTTCCAACTTTTTTTCATTTATAGTTTTTTGCGATGAGGGACACGGAAAAAGAAGAGCTCCGATGACTAAAACGATCAAACTAAAGAAAAGACAGTGTTTTACGGATATGATGGGTTTTCTCCTCGAGGAAACAGTCATTTTACGATAAAACCTCCAGAATTGTCAAATTTTCTCACCCCATAAGGGGCAAAATGGACCTGGCACCCTTAAAAATAAAGCAGTCTGATCCCCATATTTATCTTTGTAATCTGTGTACTCGTTCAGATAAATTAGTGACACATTGGAGGAGCTCTCATGCAGGCCTCATCGGGTAAGGAGGCCTCAGATATCTTCCCATGTTGTAGAGAGGATTAGAGAGTTAAGAGAGCAATATCCGCGTTGGGGAAGGGATAAGCTGGCAGTACTTCTTCATAGAGAAGGCATAGAGATCTCTTCATCGACTGTAGGGAGAGTAATCAATCGGCTGAAGGCGAGAGGAGTTCTTCGATAGCCTATTAATACTAGATTACAGGAGTTTCCTCAATTTCTATTTGACTACTTTTCCTTTTACATTTGCTATGTTGACGCTGCCGCTTCCATCTCTTTTAATTATAACGTCTTTCTCAACACCGTTGACTCTTATGGAGCCTGATCCGTCGATTATTGTCACATCACCCAGGACATCTCT
>Ga0307379_10000400_pt1 | contig 74220 bp, 90 predicted proteins | sample UN2MG_FD_202237 | JGI IMG/M metagenome (GOLD analysis project Ga0307379, IMG submission 202237) | Soil microbial communities from Risofladan, Vaasa, Finland - UN-2 | ecosystem: Environmental > Terrestrial > Soil > Coastal area > Acid sulfate soil | place: Finland: Risofladan, Vaasa | collected... | reverse complement strand
GAGGAGGTTGTTCCAATTGCATATGGTCATTAACGCAATCTCTATGGGGCGGACCTACTACGTGTAAATCTGATTTATCGACATAGCGAGTACTTTCTTCAGCGAACGCGGCCAAACGGTGGCGCACAAGTTCATTAGTCATTCCTCTTGAACAATCTTTAAATCTTACAGTTACGGACACGTGATCAAACATTGACCAGTGTCCTCTGTCCCTTAACATTTCCACAAATTCTTTTGCGGTTTTAGTTGTAGTGCCCGCTGACTGATAACACGTCATACCGGCAGTTTTTATTATTTCATTAACGTCACCTGTAGGTTTAGCTAATATTTCAAAATTTCCACTATTTATTAATAACTTCATTATAAAACTTTATCTATTAAACCTATGGCTTTTGCTTCTTCAGGCGAATACCACAAAGCGTCGGTTTGAGTTATCATGATTTCTATTTGTTTTTTTGTTTTTTTCATTCTTTTTGATAAAACACTGAGAATTAAATCTGTTAATCTTTTTAATTCTGCGGCCTGGTCTTTAACTTCCGAAGCTTTCTGTTGTTGAGTTGTAAATTGTGTGATCTCGTGAATCATAATTCTGGTAGTTGGTGTAGCAAATCGTTTTACCGCGGCCTGCATAATAACGACACCCATACTGGCAACTATACCTTTCGCAACTACGTGCACAGGAGTACCATTTTTTTGTGTGGCTAAAATTTCATCATAAATAGCAAACCCAGGAAAAACTTCTCCACCGTGTGTGTATAGTTCTATAGTTATTGGCTCTTTATTGACATCAGCCATAACTTTTAATCTTGAACATAACCAGTCTGCGGATTCTTGATGAATATCGTCAAAGAACGGGATGATTCTTTTTTCAAATAAAGTCCAATCGATGTAGTAGTCGAAATTTGTTTTTTCTTTTTTCCATGTCGGGTCAAATTCTTCGGCATCAGAATAGATGCGAGGACAAGTTAATTGAAATTTAGTGTTTGCCATTTTTTTGTAGTTGGTTTAAAGTATAATTTACTTATACCATATTTTATTTTTATATGGAGACGGTGGGAATCGAACTCACCACAGGGACCCTGCAAAAGTCTCTCGCCGCCCTTGGAACATGCGTCCCCCATAAAATTATTAATTTTTGTAATATTCTTTATCAATCCAATCTGGTAAATCTGTTCTTGTTTCTTTTTTCCACCATTTCAATAAGTAGGGCAGAACCCATCTTTTACCTTTCCAGTCTAACCATAAGGAATATAACCCCCACCACTCTTTAGATCTATATAACTGCTGGTATTCACTACATAAAAAATCGAAAGATTGTTTGCCGTAGATTAGTACCCAAAAATATGGATCTGGACTAGTTGGTTTTGTGCCGCTGCTTTGATATTCAAAGAATTGTTTTCTGCCTGTGCTCGACGGTTCCCATGCTAGAGGACCGTCGTTCAAGCTCCCGGCACATATAATTCTACAAAGAGTTTTTCGTTTTTAATTTTTTTTACTTTCATAAATTCTTTACACTAATGACGCATCTCCAAATAAATATTCTTCAAATTTTACTGGCTTTAAATTTTTTGGTTTTTTTGATTTTGAATTTACAGGGTAATCTGTAAATTTAATGCCCTCTTCAGATAATACTTTTAGTGTTAAAAATAAATTAGCGTCTAAAATATGTAAATCATTTTCCATTGGTCTGATAAAATTACCAGTAACCAGCTCATTTTTTGTGTCAACGCCTTCAACTCTAAAAGCACAATAACTTCCTCCAAGAGGGTCAGCCAGATCAAGTTGCATTATAACTTGATTTTGCTTTAATTTTTTTAATTCTTCTTTTTTCATACATCTAATTTACTGGACATAAAACTAAAGCTTTTTTACCATCAGTTCGTACGTCTTCTTCACCATATCCTTGTTTTATTAATTCAGATGTTAATTCTTCCAAATATATTTCTCCAGACCAAGTGGAGTCAGGAACATAACTACCCGTCATAAAATCAGAAAGTGGTGAATACCCATTTCCTTCGCCGTCTTTTTGTAAAATTACTATTCGGTTTGGGTCTTCTTCTTGTAATAATTTTATTAATTTTTTAACTGTCATAAGGTACCGTATTGGTTTATGTAAAATTAAATGGGTTCCCTCGGGATCGAACCGAGACTGCCTCAGAACTTCACTCTGACGCTCTACCTTCTGAGCTTGGAACCCCTGGCATTTATTTTTAAGAAATTAAAGTTTGAATTTTAAGTTTAATAGTTTCACCTTGTAACGCTTTTTTATTATGAGCATCAGCTTGAATAATCAATTCCGCCGCCACCTCTCTCTTTGTTTTATTAGCCTCGTTTTCTAATTGTATGCCTATTTCTAGCTCATCAACTTGTTTTTGAAAACTTTCAATAACAGAATCAATTATCTGTGCGCCTGTTTTCTTTTTTAGTGAAATCATTTTTTTCCCTCTTTTTTATAATTTGGCTCTGGTGGGAGTCGAACCCAACATATTCGGTTCGAAAGACCGATAGCCTGCACCGTTAGCTGACAGAGCCTGTTTACTAGTTTTTTATTTTTATAAACGGGACATTACTTTGAATGTATTCTTTATCGTGAATCTCCATTAAAGTTAGTTTACCACCATTCCCAGCACCTGTGTCTAGAGCAACGACATTAGGCATAATTACAGGTTTAGATTTTTCTGTGTCTTTAACACATTCTCCGATATGTAATCTTCTGGTTGCTGTGTGGCCCAAAAACACCGTTTTACCTTGCCAATAATTTTTTCCTGTCATATAAAAGTGATTATATTCTTTGGTTATAAAATTGCGGTCCCACATTTTAGTATCATTGTCAGTGTATTCATGACCTTTCCAGGAAATTCCGCCATGAACAAAAATTGCAGTTTCGGTTTCAAACCATGGCAACATTTTTTTAAAAAAATTTATATGGTTTTTCGGTATTTTGCTTGGTTGAAAAAATCCGTCTCCAGTTTTATAATCATACGATCTTAAGGTAGCTCTTCCTCCCTGATCTGTCCATATTCTGCCCGGATGTTTACCTTCCAACCATTGGAGAAACCACCAATCATGGTTACCCAGAATTGGAATTATATTTTTTATGGAAATTAAGCGTTCCACACACTCTTTAGTTTGTTCAGCACCATCACAAATATCCCCAATGGTAATTAGGCTATCTTTGTTATCATCGAAGTTAGCTTGGGACAGTACATTTTCTAACGCATCAAACCTTCCATGAATGTCTCCAACCACAAAACTACGCACAGCGTTATCCCTTAATTTAAAATTTATTAATAATCGTTATCATCGGAGTCATTTAAATCTTCGTAATCGTCTAAAAATATGTCACGTAACTCCATATTTTTATCAGCCTTAATTTTTTCTACCCACGCGAGATGTCCTATTTTGGCGGTCTTTTTGTTTTCATACTGCTCTACAATAATCCAATTTTCTTTTTTGGAACGTCGTATACCAGTTTCCCATAAGCCTGTATCACTAGGGCAAGAGGTATCGACTGTTATTTCTCCAATGTTATCAGTTATTGCGTTTTTGCGACAAGACAAGGGGTCAGGATTTACTGCGGAACTCATTACAGTTTTAAGAAGAGTGCCAACACCATTCATAGGATTTTTGCGTACTTTTTTCATTATTATATTATGGTTATAAAATTTAACACGGCCAACCTGGGAAGTCAGCCGTGTTTGAAAGGAGGGAGGGATATGAAAATATAATTCCCTGACACTGATGGTGTCAATATAAATATATATAAATCCTTCCGTTTTGTCAAGAAGTTTTTTATATCGTCAATGATATAAATGGTTTAGTTGGTCGTTCGCCTCTAATATGATTTAAAAATAATTGACTAGCTATCACTGCTACAATCTTATTTCCTTGTTGTACAATGCCTTGTGCGAATTCGTAAGCTCTTTGACAACTAGTGTTTTTTGTTAAATTGGAATCTATTGTTTTTAACATTTCTTGCAAATTATTTTTTGGGTGTTTAGTTGCTACAAAAAATGTTCGTCCCTCTGCTCGCAAATCCATCCAAAACTTATCGGTTTTTTCGGCGTGTTCGTACATTAATTTTCTTGGACCATTGTTGTCTACACAACAAATTATTATATCATACTCTTTGAGTTGGTCTTCGTTTTCTATTTTCATTTGTCTTGGAACAAAAGATTCACATCCAAAATTCGCAGCCAGGGCATGTACTTTTGGTTCAAAAATATCGCTACCTTTAAAATATTGGTAGGTGATGTTTTTATTCTCTACTTCATCAAAATCTATAAGATGAAACTCATAATTGTTAGGAATTTGATTAGATAAAATTAATTGATGAATAAAATAAACTAACCAACTACCAATTCCACCAACACCTATTATTCCTACTTGTTTTTTATTCAATTGTTATCGGAACCTCCTGAAATGTATCCCCATTCCAATAATAAGCCTGGATACGAAATGAATGTGTTTCTGGTGACTTGCCTGCAATTATATAAATAGTTTTGTAACCACTTTTTTTGGCACTCTCTATATCTATTAAAGAAGGAACTGGTTCGCCATTGGGATGAGTGTGGACAATGGCAGACAGGTCTTTTTCTGATTCATGGGTAATAATAGATGTATGTTTTAAGACATCCATCATTTCTTGAGGATCCATATTGTACGCGCATCCTAACTCACCCCTAGTCGCAATATTTTTAATCCATTTTATTTCAGTTCCGTGAGAAACTTTATTTTTAATTTTACCCGGTATTAGTCCACACTTTTCTGTGCGTTCCTTGCTGGAACAATTATAAGTTTCTGCGATACTGGTATAGACGTTTGATTTTAATATAATTTTTGTAATCATTTTTTCCTTTTCTTTGTCGGCACCACACGTGCATACATCATAAATAATTTGGCCATGATATCCTACACTAAAACACGGTTCACCTAAATCATGTAGAACTTTAAATTTTTTTATTGGACAACTGTCTTTATGCTCTTTCATAATTTCTTCATAATTAATTAAGGGGTCCCTTACGTAGGAGACCCCTTATTTGTTGTTATTGTCCGCCAGTTAATTGATTGGCTAGCAATCTTTCTTCGGCGTCAATAAAGTTTTGTTTGACGATGTTGTTTGGATTTACGAACTCTCCGTCCAAATATAACCATTTAGATTCTTGAGCACATAACTGTTTCGCTTTTGCGATTGCCAAATCAACAGGCAAAGTAATTTCTGTGTCACCTTCTGACGAAATTACTTTTAGCACTACTTTTTGTACTTCCATGTTAATTATTGATTAGAGTGTGGAAATTTGATTAGCGACATATTTGTCGTTTTTTAAAGCATATATTCTATTTACTAGTCTGTCAACGCCAACTTCTTCATGAATACCAACCTTGTCAACTATACAGCGAGGATTACCGTCAGGATAGTCATAAACTTGATATCTGGTATGACTGTTGCTTTCGTGTGCCTCTACAAAATAATCTCTTAAAATTCCTTTTATTATATATCCTTTTCTCCTGGAACCTCTCAAGTCTATTTCTTCTAATTTTATATTAAATTTTTCTTCGGTTGTTTTTAATAATTGTTGGGCTTTTAATATGGCTTCTTCATAAGCACTGCGAGCTTTTTCTATAACCTGACCGAGGTCTTTCAAGTCAACCTCTACAATATCTGGAGAACTAAGAATATTTATAACAGTTCCGGTAGATCGAGCATTTTCAATAGTTAGAAGCTTACTTAAATTTTTAATAGGGTATTCCTTTTTATTTAAAGCAAGTAAATGTTTACCATTTCGCCTAATTAAGGGGAAGGTGGCTTTTACATTGCTAGCTAAATACGGATCATGAGCATTCATAGTTATACCTTCAGCCAGATATTTGTGAATTTTTAATGAGCACTTGCTTACTTGTTCTATGAAGTGGTCCGCGTCTGCTTGGTTGGTAAAACATAACAATCTGTTCAAGACGTCTTTTACTTCTGCATTATTTATTTTTTTGCCATTTATGTAGGTATGGGTGTATCTAACCTTATCTTTTGTAAACCCTGTTCTGGTTTCAATAGTAAAATCTACTGTGCCTATAGTACCTTTTTTGATTGTACTTTTATAATATTGTACTGTCCTTTCAATAAAATTAGCAAACATTACATCAAAAGATAAATTTTCCAATTCCAGCCATCTAACGGAATCATTCAGAAGGGCGGGAATTGGAACGTTAGACGCGCAAAAAGTTTGTCCTGCATACTCAAATTTATCACGTGTATATTTTACTTCATTTAAAGTAAAAGATAAATTAGGATCGTTTTTTAATTCTCGTATTCTTTGTTGTATTTTACGTTTTTTAGTTTTCTCTTGTGTTTCTGTTTCTTTTTCCTGCGTTACTCGTGCTTGATATTGAGTTATAATTCTTTTAACTTGATCGTTATTTAGAAATCTAGTAGCATTTTTTTGTTTACGGATATAGTCGTCCACAATGTCTGCACTTTTTGGGATAATTGGTTTTTCATCTATAAAGAAAATATCGCGGCTGTGGTCTAACTTACATAAATTTCGTTCACCACAAGGCATTTTAAAACCAATTGTGTCTGGGTGCACAAAAAATCTACCAGGGTCAATGTAGTTGTACTCCTCTTCATCTGGTTGTACATACATTGTTCCTAATATTGTTCCAGCTTTTACATAATATGACTCTGTACCATAAACTTTAAAAACAGCAAACCTGTTGCCTAACGGATCAGTAAAGACGGCCACTATTCTACCTAAATAGTTATGTAAATTATTTTTGTCGGCTATAATTGAATCGCTTTGTTTTACTATATTTGGGCGATTAAAAAGCCACCCAAGCACAGACAGTATTTCTTTTTTATTTTTATCATCGACACTGCCTATATCTATAAACGGTGCGTTATAAAGCCACTCAGAATTTAAAATATACTGTTTTAAACTTTCTGGACTATACGGCACAGTTGGAAGTTTTACTTTATACTTCTTCGCATAATGGTTATTAAGATGCAAAAAATAATTTAAATAAAGTAGATCATTAGGATCGTCCGGTAATTTTGATAAAGGAAAAAGCAATCCGCCGTAACCCGACCCATTGTAATCACCATCAAAACAGTAATAAACATCTTTCATTAAAATTGAGCCACCTCTGTCCCACCTGCCTAATATGATAGTGCCGCCGTCAGACGATTTTACATTTATTCTTTTTCCAAACCCGCGATTCCAATTCAAAACTATAATTGCATTTTTGGCTTTAACTTCTGATAATGTTATATCTGGGACGTATGTTATACTTATATTAGCTAGTTTCCCAATTTCATATTTTTCAGCAATCTCTTTATGTTTAATTTGTAGATTTTTCATTTGTTGTGGACTCATTCCCAATTGATAAAAATCATTAAAAATTTCTATTTTGTTTAAAGGAACTACCACAGGATTTGATATTTTTTCTATTGCATGCATTAATTTTTATATGGTTATAAAAAAAGCCCAGACCGGGCTGTTATTAGTTTTATATTTTTTATTTTTAAAATTCCGATAGTTCAACATCTGTAGTAGTTATAGCAAAAAATCCGTTGCTTTTAGGATAAGCTGTTACTTTTTTTCCAATTAAATCTTGCATTATACTAGAACCTGTATAGGTAAGTAAACGTCCTAACGTGCTGACAGGATTAATAGCATTGTTATTATCGACAGTTAACCAAAATCCTTGATTCTTTATACTGCCTTTATAATCTCTTATCCAACCCTCATCCAGGTTCATTTTAACTCCGTCTGAATTTTGACAAATTAAAATTATCTTTGTCTTCATTGACTGATCAGTCATTTTTACATCCTCAGTTTCTATAGCAGTAATAGTCAGCTTTTGTTCTTTCTCAGGTTTTCCCAACCCAAATTTCAAAATATCCATTTAATTGTGTTTGGTTGAAGTTTTAAAATTTCTTATAAGATTTTTTAGTGTTTTTTGTGCGTTAATAAAATCTTGAGGTTTTACAAATCCGGTATTCAAATAATACTCTTTTCGTAATACTTCTAAATTATCGTCGTCCGTAAAAATAAACCAAAATCTTTGATCTTGGTCAGGTAGGCAATCTTTTAATTTAATTTCTTTTGCCATAAAATAAGCAGCACAGTTTAAATCTTTAGTTTCCATTGTTAAATTTGGTTAGTGTAAATATTTAGGGGTTTCTTTTTTAATGTATCCCTTTTTTTCTTTTTGTTTTCGCAACTGATTAAATTTTTTAACAGCTTTCGCTTCGGGACCAATAAACTTTTGAACTCGATGAGCTCTTGGTTTTCCTATTGGTCCCCAAGAAGCGGTTATAATGGTCAGTCCGTCTGGTCCAGGAAATAATTCTATTTCATAGAATTTGTAATGATTTCCTCCCCTGCATTCAAAATACATTTTATATTACCTCTATGTTAAATAGTGCAAGAATCCCCATCACAATATTTTTCTGTATACTCGTGTTCACTAGATGACAGATTCAGGTCTCTAATTCCTTTTACCATTTTTTCATACTCTTTTTTTGTTATTTCAGTATATGGTGCTTGTTTGTAACCGTGATTTACATACGGATTAAAACTAACACTTTTTAATCTTCCCTCATATAATTCCAATGCATATTTAATGTCGTCGGCCTCTTCTGGTTTGAAAGATATGGTCACTGAAACCTGGTTGTCAGACCAATATTTTTGCATTTGTGCGGCATTTTCTAATTGCTCCCATAATGTAACATCCGCTTTTCCTCTAAGAAAATTTTGTTCTTTTATAGGAAAATGGACACACATTCTAGTATTATCAACAACATCAGGCTCTACCACATACCCAGCATTTTTGCATATATTAATTAATGGGCTGTTAGTTGCGATCCTAATAATTCTAACATAATATTCAGAATGTGGATAGTGGATACCTGGAGGCACTCCCGGCAATAGAGAAACTGTTCCAGACGGTTTTACAGAAGTTATTTTAATTGATTTAGGGACACATAGCCAATCAGAATAAATTTTATCTAATTCTTTTAACGCTTTATATCCAGCATCGCACCATTTAAAATGTTCACGTCTTCCATGTTTAGCAAAAGAGGCTACAATACCAGACTGGCTTGTTCCGATGCGTCTATTCCTCATCATTACTGCGTTAGTTCTTTGATTATGTGTAGGTAATAAAGTTACTGTTTTACTATACAAGTAAGCGTATTTCAAAGTTACTAAATATTCCTCTAAAGTATCGTGCCTGGATGGGAATGTTTCCACTAAATTACAAATTTCATATGACTCCAGGGTTTGCTCGCCGCAGGGGTTTGTTCCCAATGCTCTACGATCTTTCCAATTTGGAGGATCTGCCAATCGCCCATATTTTTGGGCATTTTCTAACCAGAAATATCCTGGTTCTCCATTGGTAATTGTACGATCAGCAATCTCGGAATAGTCCATACCTTTAGTACAAGATACGGTATTATTGCTAGCCCAACGTCTGTCAGACAATGCTTTTTTATCTAATTTAAGATTTAAGAAATCAATGTCTTGTGGATTGCCAAGCATTAATTCAGCCGTTCTTCTAACATTACCAGCCACTACACATTTACCAATATAATTAAACACATCCACAATTTGAGTGGAAGTTATGGGTTGTGGTGTGTCGTCTTTTGGCATTAATGTTTTTGTAATATTTTCTACTAATTCTTTCAATGGTCCAGGGCCGGACGCTGTTCCTCCAAAACCTTTTATTGGAGAACCTTCAGGTCTAACTTCAGAGTAATCTACAGTTTTTGGATATAACGATTTACCAACGAAACTGTTTAAAATTGCCTCGATAAGTTGCACCCAGCCTTCCCTGCTGTCAGATACTACTAAGGTATTATCTGTGTATTTAGGTTCTTTTAAAACAACTTTGCCTGCTCCCCTCGTATCTCCAGAAACTCCTACTCCTAACATGGACATATCCATCAAAAAAGTAAAAGGCCCAGCAAAATCCACATCAATTTCATCCGTGGAAACAAAGGCACAATTTCCCGTTAGAATATTTCCTTCTAATGTAAATTTTCCATATTTATCAACGGTGGCGCAGTACACTGTTTCGTACTTATCTGTTTCCTCTACGGAAATAATAGTCCAATGATAATGATTACAATTATTTTCTAGACTGCTAACAAATCGTTTTTTATGTTCTTTCAATAAGAAAAAATCTTTAGTTAACGTTGATTTAATAAATGTTAATCTGAATAATGTGTGTAATTTATTTGTAAGATTTGAAATTCGGCTGTCTTCTCTTATTTCATAAGTACCTATTCCTAGTCTGTAACACACATTTTGTACAAACTCCAAATTAGCTTTATTCGCTGAAGATATTTCACATTTTCCATTTTTATGGACACAACCATCTGCTGCAAAATAACCTGCTAGCCAACCTAATAAATATGATTTATTTTCCTGTATATTTGGTAATTTTCTAAAGAAATTAGGCAACCCCGTAACGGTAATACAGTCTTTTTTACTGTTAATGTGTGATGAATTAAAATATTTTTTTAATTGTTTATTCTTTTTGCCTATTAAATCTATTCTTACAGACGCTTCTTCGTAAGTAGTTGTGCCGTCTCCATAAGTAATACCGTGAGCAATTCCAAATTTGGAAGGACGAATCTTTTTAATTCCTTGCCCAAAACAATACTGTAATCTATGAACATTAGGACGTAAATCTTTGGTAAAAATTTCTATCCATCCTTTATTTCTATAGATTTGCCGTCTGTCTTTTACAAACCATCGATGTTCTGGAGTTGCATAAATTATTTTTGTATGCCCATTTCTCTGTAATGTTATTTTCATTAAATGTTGTTTGCCAAATTCTTGTATAGGAGCCTTTACCCATTTACCGCCCTCTGTTAAAATAGTTTGTTCTGTACCAACGCATTCTTTAAGTGTTTTTATTCCAGTTTTTGTGATAAATTTAACATCCCCCTCTAGACAATTATTTAAACAAGCCGAGCCTCGGGTTGCTACATAGTCGGTACCCATTACCCACAACCCGCGCCCAGGAGGTAAAAATTTAAATTTCCACATCAAGTCATACATTATTTGAGCACTTTTTTGTGCTTTGTAGGCGTTCCACGGTAATGAAAGATTGGCACAGTGATCTCTTTGTATTTGAAAACATCCCTCCACAACTCGTCTGCAAGTTTCCCAGAATTCTTCTGTTCTGCTTTCTTCTGTCACGGGACGACTATAAGTACGTTTGTAAGTCACATATCCCAATGGTCCCCATTGGGGTTGTTTACCTTTGTATTGTTCTAGAAAATTATCAGTAAGTTTAAATTTCATTATCTTCCAGTGCTCCCAAAGCCGCCATCATTTCTATCAGTTTCTGCCAATTCTGTAATTTCTTCTATTTTTATATTTGGTACTGGAAGAATTAATAATTGAGCAATTCTGTCGCCTGGCATAATTTGTGCGGGCCTATCAGAATAGTTAACCAATACTACTTTTATTTCTCCGCGATAATCTGAATCTATAACTCCCGCCGATTCAGTTAAATGCAAACCAATTCCAAACCCACTTCTAATTTTTATTAGTCCAAAATATCCTGTTGGTATTTGAATGGCAATACCTGTTGGTACGGTTTCTTCCGAACTACTGTTAATGGTAATTTTTTTGCAGGCAGTTAAATCAAAACCTGCGTCTGTTCCAAAAGCTTTTGTAGGTAATGTTGCGGTAGCAACTAGTTTTTTAACTCCTACTGTTATTATTTTTTCTGGCATTATTTTGTTGTTGGCTTGACTTCTATTATATGTTTTATGTCGGACACTCTGATCCAGGCCGCGCCAGGACTTCCTCCGAACTCTTTTCGTGCTTCATCATTTTGTAGCGGAATTATATACGCTACAAGTTGTTCGCCTTCGGTATTTGTCCAGAGAGTTACTTCTTTTAGATTACCTACGATAGTGTAAGGATCGTCCTTAACTTTTATTTGAACATCTTTTCCAATGAACCTTTCCATTCTTTATTTAATATGTTGGTTAGATAGTTATCTATTTTTACAAGCCAGTTTTTATCAAACTGGTCGTACTTGATGCTTTTTTTACCGCCGTCTCTAGCGTTTTCCCAGACTTTATATATAAAATTTATAGGCACCATAAAAGCTTCTTCTCTATGAATAGACGTAAATTGAATTAATAAAAATGAACACGACCCTATTTCTTCGTGCAACTTTAAAAATTCTAATTGGTGCTGATGAATATTACTTAATGGAAAACTTGTTTTGGATTTAGTTTCTTTCGCGTCAAAAACAATTCCCAATCCGATAATCTGGTCGTTAATTTTAACTTTGATGGCGCCCGTGTAATCTACTGTGGAAAGTGTAGCCACTAACCCCCGCCGAGTAACATGAATGGGAACTTCTTCTTTTTTTATGACAGCTAATTTATCTTTACGATATTCGTAATTAACTTTATTTATTCTTTTTTCTAAAACTTTCCCTAGATCTTTTGGCATTATTTGATAATGGTTATAATGTTTAAACCTTCGGACCGTGTTGGTTTTTTGTATCTTTTGTTCATTTTTTCGTATGCCTCGTCTGGTACTGGGTGCTCACGTAGTGCATTTCTTTTCTTACATGTTTTTATATTTGTTTTAAAATGCAGGCATATCGTTTCAATCTTTGTAAGTTTTAGCGTTTGCTCCCAATGTTCAAATTCTACTTCCGCCGCTAATTCCAACCATCTGTTACGTTCTGCCTTACTTAAGTTGGTTCTATCGATGTATATATCGTGACCATCCTTTAAAAGTGCTTTAATGCACTGTTCCTCAATTACTTGAATGGTTGGCGCGTCTTTTGCTGTCCAGCCATTGGCTAACACCATTCCAATAAGATCGTCGCATGAAATTCTTTTACACGAGGGCAGGCGCTTTTTCCAGTAAGTAGTTTTTCCGCATGCGGGAAATCCAACTGGAATATAGATTGTTTGTTTTTTATTTTTCATGATGTTTTTACCATTCTTTCTATTAACTGTATTAAAATATGCCCAACCATGATATGTACTTCTTGAATTCTTGCAGTATTATCACTAGCAACTTTAATAGGCAAATCTACTTTTTTAGCTAATAAATTTTTATCTGTTATATTACCAGTTAGACCTATAGTATAAATGCCTAAATTTTTGGCTACTTGGACTGCCTCCAAAATATTTTTAGAAGTTCCTGAAGTAGAAAAACATAACAGTACATCCCCTTCTTCTCCTATGGCTTCTATCTGTCTGGAAAAAATTTTATCAAATCCAAAATCGTTTGCAATTGCTGTTAATATAGAAGTATCGGTAGTTAATGCGATACCGGACAGTGGTTGTCTTTCAGTATTAAATTTAACCACCAGTTCTGTTGCCAGATGCTGGCTGTCCGCCGCCGACCCGCCATTGCCGCACAGCATTATCTTACCGCCCAGATTCAGACAATTACTTATTTCCATTCCTGCTTTTAAAATATTAGAAGACTCGGATATACTTAATTCTTGTCTTATTGTGTTTGAGTCAGATATTACTTTATCTATTAAAGCTACCAACTTATTTCCCATTTGTCAAAATCCGCCGCCAAACAATCTATTTTATAATCTATTCTTCCGCCAATTATTTCTTCAATTTTGTTCTTAGCTGTGTTCCTTATACCATTTAATCCGTGAGTTAATTCAAGGTTTCCGTCTCCAGTACCAGCTCTAACAGCAGATTCGTTATGCCAAATATGAAGATTTATTTGAGCAAGCACTATAATTGCCCGAATAGTTATGGCGCCTATCTGTTTAGTTTTATCTTGCAATATTATGTCTATATCATGCATAATGTCTTTTATTTCTTCGGTGTATTTTTCTTTTTTATCCTTATCGAGAAATACTTCTTTGAGTTGATTTATAGATAAACGATCTATTAATTCTGATAATGTAGGTAAATATTTTCTATCCATATTATGTTTTATATTCTCCAGTTTATTTGGTTTTCTTTGATTACCGTACTTCCATAAATACCTATGCTTATGCCGGCAGCCTGAATTGCTACTTTTATTGAGTCTGTAATAGACATATTTTTAGAAATTGCAGATGTAAAATAAGATATAAAAACATCTCCTGCACCGATAACATCCACTAATTTATGGTTAGATGCCGTAAGATGTTGTAACTTGTTTTTTTCATTTATAAATTTACAGCCGTCTTTTCCCAAAGTAATGATCGGGTGTTTAATATTATAAGTTTCTTTTATATATTTCAAAATAGTTTCCGTGTCGCCTGTTAATTCTGACAATTCAAATTGATTAGGAGTAACAGCGTAAAAATCTTTAAACATAGCAAGATTTATTTTAGGATCTCCTATGAATTTTGCGTTTTTTGCAAATGATTTTATAGATGCCACAGTTTCGTTATTTACCAAACCTTTACCATAGTCACTTATCAGAACAATTGAAGCTGTTTTTAAAGCCTTTATAGATTGATTATTTAACTCATAGTTTTTTATGGGAGAATTGTCTTCTTTATCTATTCGGCAAACAGTAAACATTTTATCATTATGGTATGTTTTACTTTTAATTCGTGTTTTTATGGTTGTCGGTTTTTTATTATCAATATTTACTTGACCTGCAGATATCATATTAGAAATATACTGGCCACCCTCATCATCACCAACAGCTGTAATAAAATATGGGTCTACTCCAGATCCTCGTAAATTTGCATAAACATTTCCAGCTCCTCCCAAAACACTTCTTCGACCAGTTTCTTTTATAATGGCTATTGGTGCTTCTTGTGCTATCCTATTAGTTACGCCAGATATATAAACATCTAACATTACATCGCCAATTAAAACTATTTCTGACATAAATTATTTAACTCGTTGGCTAGAGTAATTATTTGGTTTCGTTTTAAACTTGGGTAGTTGCCTAAATACATTCCAAATTTATGAACATGTTCGACATTTTTAAATTTATCTTTATCGAAATTATTAAATTGTTTTAAATAAGGTTGCCGCAATTGATTTCCGCCACCAGAAAACCCTTGTCTGAATTCTATGTTGTTTTTTGTTAAATAATTACATATACGGGCCCAAAGATTTTTATTTGGTTTTATTAATTGCAGTAACAATGCGTAACTGCTATTACCCCCAATATGAAAATCAGTTTTAAATATTTCAGGATTTAAAGTATCCAACCAAATAGTTAAATTTTCTTGACGTATTTTAATTTTGCCATCTAATCTTTGTAGTTGTGAAAGTCCCACTATCCCGGTTATTTCGGTGGGTCTAAAATTGTAACCAGAAGTTAAAAATATAAAATTAGGCTCCAGCTCCTTATATTGTTTTTGTAAGTGTTTCTTTTTAGATTCGTCCAGACTTCTAATCATGCCATGGTCCCTAATCATAAAACATTTTTCTGCTAAATCTTTATTATTAGTTGAAATCATGCCGCCCTCTATAGTTGTCATGTGGTGACCATAATAAAAAGAAAATACAGACATATCACCAAAAGTACCTAATTTTTTTCTATTTATTGTTGCTCCATAAGACTCGCACACGTCCTCGATCAGTATTATATTGTTCTTTTTTATATACGTTAATAATTTGGAAGTTAATCCGCACAGTCCTAAAATATGTGTTAAAACTATCACTTTTGGTTTTCCATTAGTTTCTATATAATCTATTACTTTATTAGTATCTAGTGCCAGGGTTCTTGGGTTTATGTCTATAAACTCAGGAATTCCGCCATTATCTATTATAGAAGTTATATCAGACGGCCAACCTAAAGGCGATACTATTACTTTTTCATTGTTTAGGGCGAGTGCTTTCATTGTAACAAAATTAGCTGATGACCCCGAGTTTACTAGTATACTATATTTTATACCTAACCACTCAGACCATGCTTTTTCAAATTCTTTTACCTTTTCTCCAAAAGTGAATTTGTTAGAAGTTTTTAGAAACTCTATAAGATTTTTTATATCTTGCTTTGTTATATTATTATCCATTAATGGATGATTCATAATTTTTAAAATCCTCTATTGTCTAACATTGGGATAATTTTCAATAAACCATTTAACGGTATTTGCCAGTCCAACATCTATATTAGTAAAAGTTAAATTTGGAAAGAATCCTTGTAGGTACGAAATATCACACTGACGTTGTTTTTGTCCTGCTAAATTTTTATTATAAATAATTTGTGATTCATTTTTAAAAATTTTTATCATTTTATTAACAATTTCTTTTGTTGTAAATTCATTTTTATTTGAAATAATAAGACGTTCTGGAATTTTTTCAAATTTCAATAAGTCTAAAATAATTTTTGCTACATCTTTAGAGTAAATAAATTCTCTAGCTTGTGTGCCATCGCCCCAAACATTTATAGGGGCGTTATTTGTTTGGGCTTTATAAAATTTATGTATTAATCCCGGAATGAAATGTCCAACAGATAGATTAAAATTATCATATTCACCATACACGTTGGCAGGAATAATTATTCCATAATTAGAATTAAATTGTTGTCTATATGTTTTTAACATTATGTCGGTCATACGTTTTGCATAAGCGTATGCATAATGTTTTTCAAAAGGAACTCCATCTTGCAATTTTTCTTCTTGTATCTCTAAATTGTTTTGGAAAGCACATGCAGTAGAGCAAGCTATAAGTTTTTTAACTTTCGTAAGAGCGGCATAATGGAAAACATGGGAATCTGTTATGACATTATTACGGAAAAATTCAACTGGCTTATTTAAATTGGCATTAACTCCACCAACAAATGCTGCCAAATGTATAACATAATCTGGTCTATGTAAATTAAAAATATTACATACCTCAGATTCATTAAAAAGATCTGCATCTTGACGTGTTAGAAATATAAAAGAATAAGGATACTGGGGTGCTAAGTCGCGTACCGCGCCCCCAATTAATCCAGCGGAACCTGTAACTAAAACTTTTTTCATTTTATTCGTGTATATACTGGCTAATATTATTAAATTTTCTACGTTTCCAAATGGGTGATATATCCATCCAATTATTGTAATCAATTTTTATGTATTCTCGTAGTTTTGAATATTGTTCCAGGAATAATGGATAATCATGGTCATAAAATGCTTGTATAACGGGATCGGGTAAACCGAATTCATCAACACGTTCAGGATCTGGTAACCAGTCCAAATTCATAACAACATCTGGAGACAAAACAATTTGTCCGCCATCATCTTGCATACGAAAACCGAGATCAATTCCATTCATATTTATGTATTCATACCGTCCATCGAATCCGCCTATTTCGCGGAAATACTTAGTGCTCATCAATCCAAATAAGCATATTTTAGCTCCTGGTTTTACCCCAGGAATATGTAATTGGGCATGATGCTCTGCGTCCCAATAGTCTAAAGGTTTTGCTTCACCAGTAAGGCCACGGCCCTCATTGTACCTTAAGTTTATAGCACTCTTTTCATTACCAAGTTCTTTCCATAAATTAATTGCGTTTTTAAGAGCATTAGGATAGTAATAACCGTCATCCACACTCCAAATAAAAAGTGGTGCTTTTGCGACTTGGGTTGCTATCATTGCGCATCTTGTGGGATTGCCAAAATCTCTAATAAACTTAAAATTTTCTTTTGTTACAAGTTCTGCGGGAGGGTCATAGGGACCAATTGCAATAAGTTCAAAAGCCATATCACCCATTGATTCAATAATAGAATCATATAATCTAATCCAGTTGTGGGTTCTAATTCCTGGTAATATAATACTTAGTTCGGGGGTATTCATTATTTTTGTGCCTCATAAAAAGTTGTTATAGTGTTATCATCATAATTAAAATCTTCTTTTTTTACATATAAATTTTCCAAGATATATTTATATAAATCATTAGTTTTAGCAAAGTACCCATCATAGTATTGTGGATCATGCATATACATTCCTGCGATTTCTTCAAATCCTAATCCCACGCTTAAACCATTTGAAAAAATGTGGTGTATGTCATATTTAGAATTAAAGGGGCAAATATGTATAATATTTCCTGATCCGTCTCTAGCAAATAAACTGGGACCATCTTTACCTGTACCAGCTCTACCTGTTTCAAGTTTTATATGTTTACATGATGACCATTTTCTTTTGATGGCTGCAGCATTAAACGATAATAAGCTTTCGCTACAGTTAGCCCGAAGTATATCAGGCCACGGTTTAAATTTATATTTTTCAACATATTCACCAGTAAATACAAAAAACAAACCATTACAGGCCGCACCAACTGCGAGAGTTACCTTGCTTCCATTTGGATCATAACATTGGTATCGAGCCCAAACTTCTGCATAAGGGAAATCGTCTGAATTTCCAGGAGACATTATTGCATCATCTTCATCCATTTCTTCAATTAACTGCTGCAAAGAATTTGTGTCGTTAAAAAATGCATCGTTTTGCCAATAAACATAATAATCGTATAATCCATACAATTCTGTCATTAATTTACAGGAATAGTTCACAGACATTTGTATTCCCACTTTAACTTTTAAAGAATTAAGACAAAAGTGTCTATCTAGGAATATTGCTTTTCCATTATTTAGAATATTTTGTGCATCTATTAAATGATTATCAGCTGATGAACAATCTGAAATAATGTAGTCTACCTCATAATTAGATAAATTTTGTTGCATAATACTTTCAAAATTTCTATACCAATGGCCAATATCTTTATGTGGATCAGGAGCACAAGTACTAAAAATAATTAAAATTCGTTTCACGATAAAATTGACCTTTTAATTGGTACAGACAACATTTGTTTTATACCAGTTATTGCAACATCTCCGAATTTATTACGAACCATATTTAAATAATGGGGATTATTATAGTATTTAATAAATGCAGAATCTCTAAATGTTAACACTTGTTTTGCAGACAAAGCTTCAGTGGGCAGTGGTAAGCAATAACGCGACAGTTGACTATATCCAATCCAACCAACATTATTATTTTCAGGTAAATATTTTTTATTTTCTTTTAATTTGTGTAGTTGTGATCCAGGATATGCCATTGCTGAATAAAAATTAGAATATTCGCATTGTAATTCATTAGCAAGATCTAGAGTTTGTTGCATTGTTTCTTCAGTGTCAGTAGGAAGCCCAAAAATATAATTTCCTAAAACAGAAATATCAAAAGATTTTATTCTTTTAACTATAGAATGTATGTCGGTTTCTTTAAAGGCTCCTTTAGACATACCTCTTCTAATTTCTGTGTTACTCGATTCTATTCCTAGACATAGCCAATTAACTCCAGCTTCTTTTAATTTTTCTAGTAACTCTGGTCTGCATGTGTCGACACGGGCATAGGCCCATATATTAAAATTATATTTTCTTTCGATCATTTTATTGCAAAGTTCTATAGTACGTGAAGGTTTTAATACAAATAATTCATCTGCAAATTTTATATGTTTGACATTATATTTTTCTGCCAATATATCAAATTCGCCAATAAGATGATCTGAGGACCAGCAACGATAACTAGGTTTGCCAAAAGGAGCATTTATACAACAAAAATTACAATGATATGGACACCCTAAACTGGTGTATAAACTAGCATAAGGTTTTCTATTTTCTAACGGTTCGAAATTGCAATGCCAATTATGGGCACGATATTTCTCCATTGGTAATTTGTGCCATGGCATTCCAGGCAGATATTTGTCTAAATTGTCTAGAGGGGTTGGAGGAGGTAAGAAACTTCTGCCGTCACTAGTATTATTAAAATACAATCCTGGTATTCCGTATGGGGAACCAGTTTTGAGCAATTCATTTAAAGCTAATATTCCTTCTCCTCTACAAACATATATATTATTAGTAAAACAATTTTTTGGTTGAATGTTGACCATATCAATAAAAGTTTGTTCTGGCAACGCACTTGGATGTAATCCAAGAAACATTATATGTTGATTAGGATCTAGTTCACGAACATATTTAAAAGTTTCTAAGGCTGCTGGCATGTTTTGAGTAGATGCAGACGGTTGCTGGCCATATACTACAAAAACTACTAAACGAGTATTTTTATAATCTTTAATAATTTTTTCAGCAATTAATTGGGGAGATAATTCTTTAGCATCTGCATCTAGAATATCTGTATTCCAGCCAAAATTTTCTAGAGCTTGTGTTAACATACTAGCCCATATTGGTGGCTCTATTGCACTAAGATTTGTACTTAGCGCTTGATAATTTTGAGATGGGTTTGTTATATTTATAAATAATGCGTCTAACATTATATATCACCAAATCTTCGTGTCCAAACAGCAGGAGAATTTTTCCAAGTATTGGTTGGTAAACAAATACGATTTACACTTTCAGGATCATTGTGTATTTGTTTAAATAAAGGACCATCATGTTCAGTTTGTGAATGATGAATTGGAGCATGAGTACCACCTAAAGGGCCCTCAAAATCTAAATGCATATATTCTACCGGAGTAAATTTAACATTAGCTCCATTACGATATGCTCTAATAGCAAGATCAGTTGCAGCCATTGCTAACCCTTCAAATTGAATATCTAGTCCACCCAATTCTCTAAAAAATTCAGTACGTATAATTGGAAAATTAAGTATATACCAATTATTTGGAACATGTGGACTAGAAGTCCAAATTGAACCATTAACAAGAAAATAGGACTCAGGAAAATGGTTTCCTGCTTCTGTATATGTAGGGGACAAAACATTCTTTTTGTCTGGTCCCATACTTTCAAAATCATTTAATAAACCATCAACTATGCCGGGTAAAAATAGTCCATCATCTACAGCATAGCCCATATATTTACCTTCTGCTAGTGATAATCCGATTCCGTGACATCTAACTGGTGAGCCGTAATCTTTTATATATTTAATATTCGTACAATTTTGTAATTGTTGTGGTAATGCATAGGGACTAATTATTATTAGTTCAAATGAACGAGTTGTCGATTCTTTAATGGAGTTATAAACTCCTTCCCACAGATGTGGCCTGACTCCAGGCATTATTATAGATAATTCAGGTTTAATCATTTAGATGAAATCTCCTTTCCCATACCGACGGGGCTTTTTTCCAATCAGTAATATTTAATTTTATTCTTGTTACTAATTCAGGATTATTGTGTATTTGTTGATATAAAGGAATATCATTTAAAACTTGTCCATCATGGACAGGGCCATGATCTCCTTCGTGCCCTTCTACTCCTAACCAAGTGCAGTGTTGTATGTTTATGTTTTTAAATTGTACTATTGCGCCGTCCCTATAAGCACGAATTGCAAAATCAATCACTGCCATAGGAATTACTTCAAATCTGTAGTCTAAACCACCCAATTCATAAAAGTATTCTGTATACATTAAAGGTTGAAGCAAAATATACCAATTATTTTGAATAAAAGGACTAGCGGTAATACCGCGGTTTATTCGAAAATAATTTTCATCATGGTCATCACCATCTTCTGTGTATTTAGCATTAAAAATATTTTTAATATTGTGAGGAAGAAGTTCAAAATCATTTATTAAGGTATCTAATGCGCCTTTAGCAAAAAGACCATCATCTGCACAAAAAGTCATGTAAAGACCTTCAGCTAATAGTAGCCCCATATTATAACAACGAATTAAATTACCATAGTCTTTTATGTATTTTACATTAGGTGCTTTTTGTAAACTTTCAGGAAGAGCATAGGGACTAATTATTATTAGTTCAAATGAACGAGTTGTCGATTCTTTAATGGAGTTATAAACTCCTTCCCATTTTGAAACCCTGATTCCGGGCATCATTATTGAAAGTGCTGGTTGTGTCATTATATATTACCAAACCTCCGTTCCCATACAGACGGTACATTTTTCCATCCGTCTATATCAACTACAACTCTATCTGCGAGTTCAGGATTAACATTAATACTATTGTATAAAGGTGTGTCCACTAACATTTGAGCATCATGCATGGGACCATGATCTCCTGCATGACCGGACATATGTGTGCAGTGCAAAGCAACCTGGTCAACTAATTTTACAATTGCACCGCCTCGTTGCGCGCGAATTGAAAAATCATTGCAAGCCGGCGGTAAAGATTCAAATTGACAATCAAATCCGCCTAAAGATAAATAAAATCCAGTATCGATAACAGGCTGACTTAGTAAATACCAATTATCTGAAACATACGGTCCACCAGTAACACCGTCACTATTTATATTAAAGAATTTTTTGTCAAATTCGTGTCCAGCTTCAGTGTATCTGGCTATAACAATATTTTTAACATTAGGGGGCATTGTGGATAATTCGTGTAGCATCGTATCTAATATTTTAGGTACAAATAGTCCGTCATCTGGAACCCAAGTAAGGTATTGACCTTCTACCAGTAATGATGCAATATTGTGTGCTCTTACAGGATTCCCAAAGTCTTTAACATATTTTATATTTGGAAATGGTTCTAATTTTGGTGTTAGGGCATAAGGACCTACAATAATTAATTCAAAGGGCACAGATACGGCATTAACAATTGATTCGTATACTGCATCCCAGTTATTAGGTCGTATGGCAGGCATCATAATAGAAAGAACAGGTTTAGTCATTTAATAACCTCCGTCGTTGATAATTTAATAAAAATTGTAAACTTTCTTCAAAGCTATATGTTGGAACCCAACCAACAGTTTTTTTGAATTTATCTATACAAGGAACTTGCATAAAAATATCCGAAGGTCTTAATAATGTGTCTAATACTTTAGTTTTAATTTCACAGTTTGCCATTGAAATTAACATCTTTAAACACTCACTTATTTTTATAGGATGTTCGCTTCCAATATTGTATGTTTCTCCAATAACTCCCTTTTTCATTAATGCCCAATAAGCTTTAGCAATATCTCTTACATCAATTAATGTTCTTGTTGGGGATAAATCTCCATGACATAGAACATTTTTTAAACCATGTTCAATTTGAACAATTTGTTTTGCAAAAGATGTAGCAAATAAGTCATCTCTACGGGGATTTATATAACCAAATGCACGAGTTATGATAATTTTCATACCATAACAACGATGATAGGCGTGTCCTAAACTATCTTGCGTTAACTTAGATACTGCATAAGGGTTTATTGGCCGTAAAGGGCAATCCTCTGTAATTGGTATGTGTTTAGGATCGGGTTGGCCATAAACTTCTGATGTACTACAAATTTGAATTAGTGGTTTTTGTTTTGAAAAGTTAATAGCTTCTAAAAGATTTGCAGTCACCATTATGTTATTTTGTATTGTAGATAATGGGTTTATAAAAGCGTCTTTAATATTGGTTAAAGAAGCTAAATGAAAAATATGGGTAGGTTTAACTATTTCAAGAAGTCTTAGTATTGAACTAAAATCAGTTAGATCACAAAAATGTAAATTTATCGCATCCTTGCAATTATCTAAATTTTTTACAGTTGACGTACTATGCCAACGAGTCGTTCCATGTATTTCTGCGTTTGGTACTTCTTTTACTAAATAGTCAGCTAAATAACTTCCACCACTTCCAGAAATACCAGTAATTAAAATTATAATTTTACTCATCTAGTAATCGTGTCCCTGGGAAAACGGTTTTTTTGAATTTTTTATTTTCTTCATGAATTGTTTCAAACAGCTTTAAATCTAAATTTAGTCTTTTTACTTCTTGCACAATTGCTATTATGTCTTTCGGTAAACAGGTGCCAGCATAACCTCTAAAATTATCATTAACATCTAAATAAATATCCGGCGTTGTTTTTAATTTTATAAAAGTATTTTTTATAGCCGTATAATCGGCTTCGTATGCTTGGCAAAGTTCGTACATTTCATTCGCAAATATTACTCTTAATGCGTTAAAAATATTCGAATAGTATTTTATAATTTCGGCTTCTGTCGGAGTGAGTAATTTAGAGTGCTCAAAATATGTTCCATGACATTCTTTTATTAATTTATAAACTTGTGGTTTTGTTGTTCCAACTACTAAAAGTTTTTGATTTTCTACAAAATCTGAAATTGCACAACGTTCTCGTAAAAATTCCGGCACAAAACAGATGTCTAAATTTTTATTGATTTCTTGTTGTAAGCGTGCTGTCGTTCCAGGAATAACTGTCGAATGTATTGCAATCACTCCTCGATAATTTAATTTATTTAAATCTTTGACTACTTTTTCTACAATGCTAACGTTACAAGAACCATCTTTATTTTTTGGAGTTGGAACACAAACGTAAATTACATTACATTGTAATAAATCAGTTAGTTTGGTTTCAAATTTAATATCGTGGCCATAAACTGTATGACCTAGTTTTTGAAACCCAAAATGGCAGGCTAAGCCTACTATACCAAGACCAACAATTCCTATTTTCATTAATATTTACCCATGGTTTTAAAATAATTTATAACTTCTTTTACTGATTCAATAAGAGGAATTTGTGCTTTAAAATTTAAAAGTTTTTCACTTTTAGTAGTGTCAGGAATTCTCTTTTGAACGTCATATTGAAATGGAGGTTCAGTTTCAATCATAAAAGGACTAGCATTTATTTGATCCCATACTATCTTTGCCAATTCTAAAACACTGGTTACCTCTGTAGTTGATATGTTAAAATCTTCATTTATATGTGTTGTTTCTGTGACTGCCCTAATACCTCTGGCTATATCTTTTCCGTTAGTATAACATCTTATTTGAGTACCGTCACCTAAAATATGTAATGGATTTTGTCCTCGCAATGTTTTGTTTATTAAATCCGGTAAGACGTGGCTCATCATTAATTTTATGTTTCCAGATAAAACTTCACAATCTTGTAATGCCTTATCTTCTCCTATTCCAACACAATTAAAAGGCCTAACTATTTGAAATGGCAACCCATACTGTTCAAATGCTCCCTTGGCAAAATATTCTGTAGCTAACTTTTGAAATCCGTATGTTGTTAAAGGAGGAGGCGTGTCTAATATGCTTGTTTCTGGAGTAGGGTATTTTTTTGTATTTTCAAAAACCATAGAACTTGATACAACAACAATTTTTTCTAATATACTTTTTTTATACAAATCTATAGCTACGTCAAAAACATTCGATGTTATTCTTTCATTGCTGGCTAATAGATCATAAGCATATTTATGAAAATAACTAATACCTCCTATTTTTGCCGCCAAAGATATTATTATTTGTGGTTTGTAAAAATTTGCTAAAGCACTAAAATTTTTATATTGTTGAATATCACCAAAACAAAAAGTAAAATTAGGGTGCGAATCGTGTGCACGTATTACTTTTCCATATTTTGAATAATCGTCTACTCCTATTACTTCGTAACTGTTATTTAAAAATTCGGTACAAAGATAAGACCCGATAAATCCTTGGCTTCCTGTAATTAGTATGCGTTTCATTTATAACTGTGGTTTTTCGTAGTTGCCACCAATAGCTGTCAACATTGTTTCGTACTCAAGTGTCTTCCCGTTTGGAAATCTTTTTTTCCATATTTCCGAACTTTGTTCCCAATTATTAAAATCTATAATTGTTTTAGATTTTAATTTTGGCAATAATTGCTCAAATAAAATTTCATCAGAACGGGTACTATCATGAATTGGTTTATGGTCTAAACTGTGTTCAGGCCAAAATTCTGCTAATGAGATTTCAACAAGGGATTGTAATACTCTGCCTCCCATATTTTGAAGTCTAATTCCTAAATCAGCAGCAGGAGCACATAAATATTCATAATTACAATCCCAACCACCAATTTCTTTAAAAGTATTTAAATCCAAAAAGGGTTGAACGGCAATTGGAACACCTTTAAAAAACCAATATGCTGGAGGATATGGTTGATTCATAAAAGGTGGCTCATTAGTTGTAAGACATCCATTTACTAAATTTGAAAGATATTCTGGGTAATTGTCTATTTGCGGTCTTTCAAATACAAGTCTTCCTGCTTTAATTTCTCTAAATCTCATACCAACTACATCAAATTTATTACAATTTCCATAATAATAGTCAATAGTTTCTTGAACAGCATTTTTTATAAAGAAACAGTCGTCTACCGTAGAAAAGAAAAGTTTCCCTGTTGCAATATTTGCTCCAATCTGTGCCGCTCTGCTAACTGATCCGAAGTCTTTAATATATTTTATAGTATCATTATTAACAAAATTTTCAGGCGGTTCAAAAGGTCCTACGAAAATTAATTCAAATTTATATTTTCCGCATGATCCTAGTAAGCTATTATAAACAGTGTTCCAATAATGGGGGCGTATACTTGCTATAACTATAGATAAGTCATAGTTATTTGGTTTATTTGTCATTATAAAAGTCCATATATTCGACTAATATTGTTGAAAGGCCGTCGGTACGCTCATAAGCTTTTTTATAAGCTGGTAAAATATCGTCCGGCTCTATCAATTTAATTAGTTCTATTTTAGTTAACATTTTTTCAAATCCGTCACTATGGTCTTGGTGATGTTGTGGGCCTGGGTATAATGGTTTAGTACTTCCAATTCCGACACGTATTATTACTTTTGGCTCCACAGTTCCATTTGACATTACTGAGAATTTGTCTAAATTGTTTATTAATTGATTTGCAGCAAGCAGTAAAAAATCAAATCTAGGGTAAACAGTTATTGGCACTAATCCTGTTAAAGCTAGGCCTATGGATTGCCCCATTTGAAGTTCTTCTGCTACTGGTAGTTCTATTCTTTTTTCTATTGGTACGTTTGCAAATGTTTGAAACATTGATGTACCTGGTACATTTACTGTTTGGCCTAAAAATATTGTGTCTTTTTTAAAACTTAGCCAAGACATTGTTTTTGTTATTTCTTTTGTGTATCTCATGATTTATTTAAGATTAAAAATTTATAAATTTACCAATACCCATATGGGGATATTTACGAGTGTAACTATAGTGTATTATATTTTTACTAATTTCTAAACTACTTTGTAGATCAGAGCGGCCCCATACTTTTTGTGTAGCAGTATTCACACATAGGCCATTATCCTCGATTACAAAGGTAATTGGCAAATCATGGCCATGGGCATATTTTAATGCTTCATAAAAAGTACCCATTTGACTTCCCATATCTCCAATAAAACACCAAACTTTATCAGGAAGTTTTTTATATTTCATAGCCATCGCTGTACCTACGGCTACTGGAGCAATACTGCCTACTATTGCTGAACTGTAAAATCTATGTTTTGGGCACTGTATTGTTATACTATGACCGGTCAGTATTTCTTTATATAACCAATCCTCCGGAATACCGTGCAATAGGGCATGGTAATGGCTACGCCATGTTGAAAATACCCAATCTGTAGAATTTATATTTTTAAATATATCTATTAACTGGTATTCATTGCCACCAGATAAATGTACGGGAGCTTTAATTTTGCCAGCTCCATAGAGGGCAATAATTTTATCTTCAAAAGCAATGAGATCTTTTTTTGTTAAATTATGCATTTGTAAATTGTTTTCTGGGTAAAGTTTTATAAAAACGAATAAGTTGCTTAATGCCTGTTTCGAGAGTTGTTTGTGGAATAAATCCAGCTTTTTCGAGTTTTTCATTAGAGACAATGTAGTCTCTTTTATCAGGGTCATTTGTAAAATTATCTTCTACAATTACTAATTTTGGAAGTTGTTTTTTTATTTTCAAGGCTAATTCTTTCTTTGTACAATTAGCGGAAGTTAATCCTAAATTATAAACACCCTTAGTAGTAGTTTTATTTTCTAAAGCCCAACAAAAAGCTCGCACTACGTCGTCAACTGAAACATGATTTCGTCTAAAATGTGGTTCAAAAATAACCATATATCCCAAAAAATAAGCTTTACTAACAAAATCATTTGTCATGATTTCTTGCCTAAATCTATAGGAAGGTCCAAACACAGTTGCTAGTCTAAAACTTGTCGCATCAGGGCAATGTTCAATTAGATATTTTTCAGCGGCTACCTTTACTTCTCCGTAAACTGAGACTGGTCTAAGAGGACTTTCTTCAGTACAATAGTCACTATCACCAATACCATACCCACTATTTGTATTAGGAAATATAATTTTAATGTCAGAGTTAGTTTGTAATTTCCAGTCAACAATATTTTTTATTTGTTGATAATTTATTTCCCAGCTATTTTTTTCAACTAAGTCGCATGAACGCATTCCAACCAGACCAGCTAATGGATAAACAGCGTCAAAATTTCCAGTTTTTAAAATTTTTAGAAATTTATCATTTCTAATATCTAAATTTTGAAATAAAAAGTTTTCATATGTACTTAAATGCCCTATACTTTGTTGTCCATACATTAAATTGTCTATACCAACTATTTCTACATCGGGCATTTTTTGAAGTAATAAGGTTGATAATTTGCTTCCTAAATATCCGGCACATCCGGTAATTAATATTTTCATATTTTGGTTCCTTCTATATTTAAACTCATTAAAGTTCCGGTTTCTTTTTGCATATGTGGTAAATAAGCTTGGCTATAATCATCTATGTAATGGTGCTCTAAATCTTTCCAATTAAATCTTTTAATATTTTCAAACCCAGTACGGCGTAATAATTTTTGCATGGTTTTAAAATCCCATCCAGATTTATGAAAATGATATTCGTTGCTCTGTTCACCATATAAAAGTTTATTTAAAATTGTTAAATCTTTATGAAGTATGTAATGACAAAAAATACTATTTAAATCTGGCACAGAGATACGTATGATACCATTTGTTTTTAAAACATCTTTCCAACGGTTTAAAATAAAAGGTACTTGTTTTGTAGGAAAATGTTCTAAAACATGAGCACAGTAAATTAAATCAACTGAATTATATTCAAACGAGGGCAATGTGCTAATGTCCTCTATTTTATCCGGATTACAAGTTTCGTCAATATCAATATTTACGTAATGCGGTATGTGTCTTTTTCCACATCCCAAATTTAGCTTAATCATTTTTATTGTACTCTTCTATAAATGTTTGTAATTTTTTAACATCTTCTGCACGTAAGTCTCCAGTTTTTAGCCATATTTTATGATCTTCTGGAATACCGGCGTTTTTTTCTTTACTAGTTACATCTTCCTTTGTCTTTCCGGTACATGGATGTAAATGTTCTAAAAAAAATTCTGGTAAATATATATATCGATTTAGACCTTGTGCCACAGAAGTTACCCAAGTATCATTATACCATGACTTAAAGAGTGGGGGTACTACATACCCTATAGTATCAATCCAATTTTTATGTATAAAAAAATGAGGAGCTATTGCACCATTTTGTATTCCGTCTCGTGGGTTTACTAATAAAATTTTGTCTGGATATTTATTAAAACATTCTCTAACTAAATTATCCCAATCTTGTAAATGGAACATTATGTCGTCTGCACCAATTAAAATAATTTCTCCTGTTGAATGCGTATAAAGTATATTAGTTAAATTAGAGAATATTGTGTTATTTGCTTTAGTGTCATGAATAATCCATTTAATATTAGGATTTAAGTTTGCATCTTTTAATTTGATTGTTTCTATATCATAGGGTTCAATACAAAATAAAATTTCAATGTTATCTTTTTGTGCAACAGTACTATCAATATTTTGAATTAATGCAAGTAAGCGATTTGCCCTTAATCGTGTTGGAATTAATATAGATATTTTCATTTTTAAGGTTTTAACCAACCGTATATTTTTTGCTCTGTTATTTTTTTATGCATTGATATAAATAATTTCCTGGTTTGTTTTTGTACCAAATAATGTCACGACACCAATCACACACATTATTAAATTTATATTTAATTTCTATCTCATATGTGGGATATGTTTTTTCTATATTTATGGGCTGATTCTTTAAGATATTTAAATAATTTTCATAAATGTTGTATGTTAAAGATAATTTTGTAACAGTGTTTGTTGGAAGTACTAATAATTGTTTATTTAATTCTATAGCTTCCGTTATCACACTTTTATTTTTATTAGAAACCATAGATAATAACAATTGCCCGGCTTCTTGGTATGTTGTACTGAGTTGATTATTTGCTACTAAATTAATATAAGCTAATTCTTCTAATGGCCAATAAATATCGTGGTATTCTTTAGAGTACGCGTAATCAAATCCTCCTTTAGTTAAATTAGTAGCATGGTTAGTGAAGAGTTTAATTAATGTTCTAATTGTGTTACAATTTGATTCTGCCGAAATAAACTTATGTATTATGTCTTTATAAGAAATATTTTCTAATTTGTGCATTAACAAAATAGGAATCTGTAAAAATTTATTAAATATAAGAAAAGATGTCATGTGAGAAAATACTTTCATTTTAATGAAATCTTCAACTGTAAACGAATAAGAACCAACAATGGATTCTTGTTCTTCGTACAAGTCGTCATATAGAGTTCCATACCTATTTATTGGTTTAGTTTTCACTGAAATAAGTTTGTATTTTTCCTTATACTCTGGCGTATCCATCTCAGTATTAGGAACTGTAACTAAATTATTAAATTGTATTTTGTTATATTGGCCTTTATTTATTATAATATCTATGCCCTCTATGAAAGATTTATAAGTTTCTCCAGGCAACCCTATAATAAAGTCAGTGTATGTTTGTATACCAAGTCTGGCTAATTTACTTTGAAATTTTAGAAAATCATCTAAAGTTAAATTAGATCTTTTTACATTTTTTAATGCTTCTTGTGATGTAGTTTGTATTGAGATGGTAACTCCTCTGTCGAGCCCATGTTTATTAAGCGCATCGTGTATATTTAAAAGGTTTGTAGTTAATTTTTTACTATTTTGTATGGCGGCCACTTTTGGATATCCGTATGTTTGTTTTAATTCTACTAATTTATTTACGGTATCCAAGTCTTTTTTAAATAAACCGAAGTTGCCATCACAAAATATTACAAACTCAAATTTATTTTGTGCCAACCAGTTCAATTCTCCATATACCCTGTCTCTAGTAAAATGTCTAATAGTTTTAAATGAGTGCCCGCCCCAATTACAATATGCACATTTATATGGACAACCACGATTAGTTTCAATCATTCCTATAAGATTGGGATCTTCTTTTAGAATATTATCAAAACAACCGCTGAGATATGGTGATGGATAATTTTCCAATTTTCCAGCATTTATATAAGTTGGGTTGGTGGCATACACAGCTTGACCTTTCCTGTAAATAATGCCCGGTATAATATTTAAATCTTCACCAGAATGTAAATGGTTTAAAATGGCTGAAAACTTTTCCTCTCCTTCTCCATATACTGCTATATCAATAAACGGATTATTTTCCAATAAAGATTTATCCAAATCTTTTATTTGAGGGCCACCAACAATAATTTTACACAGCGGGGTTTTTTGTTTTAATTGTTTACATATTTCCAATGTAAAATTATAATTCCATTGATACAAACTAGCCCCTATAATATTACAGCGAGACAATTTTTTTACTATTTTATCTATAGTGTCGGCCCTGTAAATTATATTTTCAAAATTAAAATTTTCACTATTTTCTGATGTTTCTTGAAAATACGCCTGTAGGGATCCCGCTGTATACGGGATATAAGTTTGTCCAGAAAAGGTGTTGTTTATTTGAACTAATCCTACTTTTATTTTACTGTTTATCATTTATTTAAATTGTCTAAAATGCACCAAATTTTTGTATAGGGATCTGATAATTTATAGTTTTGCTTAATTTAATTTTATACTTTCCAGAAAGTTCTACTGTTCGAACAAATAAAAAATCTTCTAGCGTAGTTAATGGCATTTCAAATTCCTGTCTAAGTTTAGCTCGTGTTACGAAAGCAATAGTTATATGCCCACATGTAGAAGAAAGGCTGGGATAAATTGTTGTTCCTTGATCATATTTTGCAGCAAAAGCTAATAAATCTGTTTCTAGTGTAAATTCTGTAAGTACATCATTAATAAAACTAGGCTTAATATAGTCATCATCATCAACCATGGCTATTAACTCATTATGTGCATCTTCCAAGCAAATATTTTTAAATAGTTTGTTTCTAGCAAGTGATCCACCATATGCACCAGCTTCTTGCGCGTCCAGTCTTTCAACATTCAAGATAACCATATTATCGGTTATATTCAAAGTTTTTAGCACTTGGTCAAAATCACTATTATGTATTTGTTTGTGTATTAAATCTAAACCTATATGTATTTTAACTAAATCCTGATTATATCCATTACAAGAAGTTATAGACTCTACTGCTCTTTTTAATGAGGGTCTTCCCATAGTAGGAATCAAAAAATGAATTTTCTTTATTCCGTGATTTGCCATTTATTTTGGTACCATCCAACTGTTTCTGACAAGCCTGTTAAAAAATCAATTTGTGGTTTCCAACCTAAAGTTTCTTTAATTTTATTAGAATTCACACTATAACGTAAATCGTGTCCTGGTCTGTCTTTCACAAATTTAATTAAATTTTCATCTTTATTTAATAATATAATCAATCTTTTAGTAATTTGCAAGTTAGTTAATTCATTATCGGCACCTACATTATAAATTTCTCCGATATTGCCTTTTTCGAGCACATTGAATATTGCCCGACAATTATCGGTTACGTGTAACCAATCACGAATATTGTTGCCTTTACCATAAACTGGCACTGGATTACCAGTTAATAAGTTTTTTATAAACAAAGGAATTAATTTTTCAGGAAACTGATTAGGGCCATAATTGTTGCTAGACCTGGTAATTAATACTGGTAATCCGTGTGTTTTGTAAAAAGCCCTACATAAAAATTCTCCAGACGCTTTACTGGCAGAATATGGAGAACTGGGAGACAATAAGGATTCTTCCATCCATTGTTTATCTTCGAGCGAAAGAGAACCATAAACTTCGTCAGTTGAAACATATAAAAATTTCTTTACTTTATGGTCTCTGGCGTGTTCTAATAAAATTCTAGTGCCTAATATGTTCGTTATAACACATTTTTCAGAACTGGCTATTGAATTATCCACGTGAGTCTCAGCCGCCATATGAACAACATAATCTATATTGTGGTCCCTAAAAGGAAGAAGTGCCTGTTCCGGTTGAGTAATATCACCATATATAAAAGTATAATTTTTATTGTCTTCAATATCCCTGAGATTTTGTAGATCACCAGCGTATGTAATAGCATCTAAATTTATAACTTTCCAGGTAGGGCAATTGTTCAAAATGAAATGAACAAAATGAGACCCTATAAATCCCGCTCCGCCCGTTATTAAAATTGTTTTACTCATCTCTTTCGTCCCAATTATAAATAATTATACTATTAAGGTGCGGTGTTAATCTGTATTCGTCGGGATTTTTATAGTCGTACGGCTTGTCAGGAATATTTATAACGATTGCGTCCTTTGTTCCTATATTTTTAAAACCGTGCCAAATTTCTGGTGGAATTTGAACTAGCAATGGGTTGTGTTCACCTATAATAAAAGTTTTAAATGATTCGTCCTTATTGTCATAAAGAACTAATTTCACATCTCCGCTTATACAACATATGCAATCTGTTTGAAGCATGTGCTTATGCCAGGCTTTGACTACGCCTGGATAAGCGGTGGTGAAATAAACCTGGCCGAACTTCTTGAAAAACGGATTATCGTTCCTCAAAATTTCACCTAATCTCCCACGGGCGTCAGGAACTATTTTTAATTTTTGTGTTTTAATTTTATTCATTCTGTGCTTTGTTTTTCATAAACTGGATTGCGCTGTTATAAGCTAAGATTGATTCTCCAGCATCTATCCAATAACCGGATAAAATTGAATGTGCCAAGGAATCCAGTTCCAGGTACACATTATTTATATCGGTGATTTCAAGTTCGCTTCTTTCTGAATATTTTAAGTTTTTTAAGAAATCGAATACTTGTGGATCATACATATAGATACCGGTAACTATAAAATTAGATTTAGGCTGTTGTGGTTTTTCTGCTATGCCGATAATATTTTTATTCGTATGGTCAAATTCTGCAACTCCATATTCATGTGGATTGTCAACCTCTTTTAAAAACACGTGGGCCGTTCCGGTAGTATCAAATTCAATAACTTTAGTTTTAAAGTTCTCCTCAACAATATTATCTCCGAGCATAACTAAAACATTATTGTTTCCAACAAAATCTTCACACAGGGCGAGTGCTTCACCTATACCACCTTCTTTTTCTTGGTAGGTATATTGTAATCTTTTTAATCCAAACTCTTCACCATTTCTTAATAGTTTTAAAAAATCTCCCGCGTGGTTTCCTCCAATAACTACCATAATATCATTTATGCCTGAATTTACTAGTGTTTGAATAGCATAATAAATCATAGGTTTATTATATATTGGTAACAAATGTTTATTTGTTATTTTGGTTAATGGGAACAACCTGGTCCCTAAACCGCCCGCTAATACGATACCTTTCATTATATTTGTCTAGTTTTTAAACTGGTTGGAAAGTTTTCTAGTTTTGTTTGTAAAAAACTATGCGCCAAATCTATTTTTAATCCGCCATTTAATGGTCTCTTGGCTTTTTGATTTAATTGTTCTGTTGTAACAGGTATAACTAATTCATCAATTAAATTAAAATGATCGGCAATTACAATCGCGGCCTCATATTTAGAAATATATGATCTGCCAGCGACATTTATTATTCCATTATAAGATGTTTTCATAAGTTCTATTGACGCTTCCGCTAAATTTCCAGCGTGTATTGGATTATAAAATTGATCATAAGGAACTAAAATTTCTTTTTTTGCATCAAGTGTTTGTTTAACCCAGCTTACAAAATTTGATCTCGTCTTTGCCCCTTTACCGAATAACCCATTAGTTCTTATTATACAGTAGGGCTTGTTTGATTTTTTTATTATTTCTTCGCTTTCTAGTTTAGTTTGACCATAAAAATTTAAAGGTCCTGGAGCATCTAATTCTGAATAAGGTCCGGAATTTTGGTTACCAAAAATATAGTCGGTTGAATAATGTATAATTTTTTTAACATTGGACTCGTTTAAAATTTCAACAATTTCAGTATTTAGTTGAGAGGCTAATGCCCGATATTGTTCGCACGCGTCCACATCAGTAAATGCCGCGCAGTTAAATACCGCGTTAGGCTGAAATTCGTTTATTAATGTTAAAGTTTTATCTTTATTTATTAAATTATGTTTAACATAATTAAAATTATGTTTAAGTTTAAAAGGGTTAGGGGCAGCGTCTATTCCAAGCACAGCATAATCCTTAAATAAATTATATACTAAATATTGTCCTAATAGGCCGGCCGCTCCAGTAACTAAAATTTTTTTCATTATTTATTAAATGGTGTTTTAAATTTTTCTCTGCCGGGCTCTCCTCCCCATTTTTGTATGTAATATAATTTGTTTTGCTGAAACGTACTATTCAGTGTTGGATCTTTTTTTAAACTCATAGAGTTTCTACATATTTTTGGAGTAAAAATAGAAACATTTCCCAGATATTTAGTTTCGTCTAGCAACCTCATTCTCCAATGAAAATCATTATCTTCAAAATAAGCAGGGTAAAAATTTTCATCGAAGTATTTACCTGGAGCATATTCCATTGCGGACGCTCCAAGTCTACTAATGCACCAAACCGACCAGTAGTAAGGGCCAACATAAAGCCATTTGTCCTGATTGTTTTCTACCACATCTATCATTTCGGGAAGTTGTATAGGATTTAAAATAATATCGTCGTTAAGGGAAAATAAAAAATCAATGTCTCGATCAAAAGCATACTTGATGCCAAAATTCCAACTTGCCTGGACCCCTATGTTCTGGGATCTATTTTCTAATAAAACTTTTGGATGTTCACAAAGTATTTTTTGTTGGCCATTGTCGAGAATTTGTAAATATTCTACTTGTTGCATTTGTGGCAGCAGTGTTAACATTGATTCTTCTAACAAATCTTTTCTGTTAATGGTCGGGATAAAAATCGCAAATTTAGACATTTTATTATTTTTGGTTATATTTTTAATATCGGAGGAGGGAGTCGAACCCTCAATCCATAAGGCGTGAACTCTTAAGGCTCATGTGTATGCCAGTTCCACCACTCCGACTTTTTGTTTATTATGCTTCTTTTAAATGTGGATGTTCACATTCTTTTCTAAGAGAGAAATCTATTTTTTTAAGTTTTGGTTTATTTTTCATATTTTTCCTTTATTTTGTTTATCTTGATACCCTTGGTAGGACTTGAACCTACATGGAACCTAATCCCTAGCGTTCTAAGCGCTATGTGTATGCCATTTTCACCACAAGGGTAAAAAAGAATAAGCCCGTAAATATAATTCACGGGCTTATTTAATATACAACTTTTTAAAGACAATGTCAAGGTTTTGTTGGAGTTATTTTTCCACTTTCTGGTTGTTGTGTTGTATAGGTAGTTGGCGTGAAACGCCCTGGCAGTGATTCTGTCCAATATGATGGAATTTCCTTTATTTCTTGCAACAGTTTGGGAACAATTTGTAAAATATCTTTAGCTTGTTCCAATCTTCCAGCCAACTCTATCATTTCTGACTTATTACTTTTAGCTATAATTGCCCATCTAATTTTTTGAATAGCGTCTATGCATTCTTCTATTCTTTTTTCAGTAATCTCAGTTTCATATTTTTGAGGTTCAGATGTTTGGGTACTTGTTGTAGTGTAAGAATATACGCCAGAAGTGGCTGCTGTTGTCATGTAGTTGAAAGTGTCTGCTAAATTTTTCAGTTCTGTAATAGAGTCTAAGGTGTTTTTGGCTATGTCGCCGTTAAGAACAATATCGTTCGAAGAGGTTGTGATATCATTATCTTGTATTAAATCTAATTTTATAGGAAGTTCATTCGGACCCAGATTTAGCAGATCGTCGTTTATTACCATTTTCTAAAAATATGGTTAGTTCTTCCGCCATAAATTTTCTTAAATTGTCAGTTTTTAATTTGTGTGGCGAATGTTCGTGAAAATTATCAGGACCAAAGACTGGCGTCCCCAACTTAGCGGCGGCATTTAATTTAGCTAATGCTTTAATACGTCCGTGGGCCTTATGATATTGATCATTGTTGCTACAGATAACAAATCCAATTGTTCCATCTTGAGCAACGGCAATGGTGGCAAAATGGCCTTCAACAGAAGACCACGAATAGCGACATTGATTAATCGCTATTTTCCTCGGTATCAATTGTACGCGATTTTTACCAACCTTTGCGACGAACACATGGTAAAACCAAGCTGGTTGGATTTTTCGTCCAGACAACAGTTTGGCTATCCTAAATTTGTACTGGTTTAACATGTGTGTAATCCTTTCATTTTAAATTGTTATATGATAGTATTGGGCGATGACTGCCCCACCGCTTAAAAATACTGGCTTTTCATCTATAGTCGAAAGTTTGGCAGCCGCGGAAATGATCTTGGCACTATTCTGTATATTTAAGGTAAGCACCTTTTCTCTCATTTCCGAAGTCCACGACTGACGCATTTTAATATATTTGTATCTGGCGTAAATGCGTGCACGGCAGGCTGTAATACTACGACCTGGGAGATTCTTAGGTATCCATCTATCGACATCTATGATTCGATGTTTGGCTGCAAAATTGATCAGCTTGGTGTCCTCTTCCTCTGTCCATCTTGTTCTACTTTTTTTCATGTTGCAAGTTCCTCATAATTTATTATTGGTTTAATTAATATAATTAACTTAAGAGATCAATATTTTCTTCTGTTGTTTTTTCCCAATGTCTTAATTCATTTTTTAATTTTTCAGTACCTGGAATTTTTCCTATCTGAACAAAACAAGTGGCCTTTCTACCGATTAAATCAGGTACAATCTGGTCCGGGGTAACATCCTCCCCGTCTGTAAGGGTACTTCCTACCGCGTCCAAGAAACGTTTAAAAAAGCTAATAGAATCGTCACCCAACGACATATTTGCCCACAGCACTCTATTGGCAAATTCCTCGGGTTTTAATACTTTGAATCTAATGTTAAACATTATATCATCGTTTTTATTTAGTGTTTGTTGAACGTCTACCACTTCTACCAGATATCTATCTTCAGGAAGTGGTGCAAATGGATCTTTTATAGTTTTGAAATTAAAGATTTTATTCATGTCTTTAATTATGCTTGGTTAGTGTTTTTTATGTCATGTAATAATAATACGGCTTCATCCTCCTTGAGAGCTAACAAACTTTGTACACCGTAATCGGCTTGTAGTTTATCCAGAATCTCAACAGGTTTAATATTTAAAGTTTTCGTAATGTCATTTATTGCCGTTAATGTTTCAGCCGTGACCCCGGCTGTTTTTAATGTTTTTCCATCTAATACTATTTCAAAGTTTCTTTCTTGCAATTGTTCCAAGGCCTGTTCTGCGGTAAACTGAACTGGTGAACGTTCTAATTCATCTATACCAAAGTATTCTGCCATTTTGTTGTAGGTGAATTCAAACTGGTCCGGTAATTTATTGGTTCTATCTTTTATAACGTTCGCGATTCTTTTACCATCTTTAGCTATTGTTAGTTCAAGAACTACGTCCATCATATACGGTAATTTTTTATAGCCGTCCGGCTTTGTTCCTACAATTTTCATGAACTCACCAGGATCGTTAGAATACATAGTGGCTGAATGGGCGGTAATAATTATATTCATGTCCAAAGCAATTAACTTGTTAATGAAGTTTTTCATTTCGCCGTGAATAGGTTTATAGTCTAATGGGGCGAGCGTATCGCTTGGGTTGCCGCTACGTTTTCTTTTACGTAGTATGTGTTGATCCATAACCTGGTCATAAAAGACAGTTATAGGATCAATAACTAGTGTTTTATAATCTAATGGTTCTTTTATTAGTTCATCAATAGCTTGTTTTACTGTAGTAGGACTGGTTGTTCGAAGAACATCAAACTTAAATTTTCCAGTGCCCGCATAATGTTCCGTTCCTCGTTCCATGTCTACTACGACTGGGTTTGGGAATTGGAGTGAAGTTACAGTTTTACCGGTACCGCTTTCCCCATAAATATAAGCCTTCAAACGTCTTGGGGTTTGGCTGGCTTTTTGAAATAGTGACAATTTTTATTAATGGTTAAATGTAAATGTATTTTCTGGCTACTTCGAATAATTGGTATGTTGAGATAACATCCCTTAAACAATAGTCAGCTATCTTTTGTATTTCTCCTTTTAAATAATACTCATATACATTATCGGCTCTTACCTCACCATGTTTAGGTGACGGGATATCATAAGTATCACAGGCTAAATCTAAATTACAAGGAAAATCCCTGTCATAACCAGTAATCATTAAATATACATCTCGGTGCGGTTGCTTTTGAAATCTATATGTATCTAAAAATTTTTCATTAGTTGGAAGTATTTTATGTTTCATGCTTCGTCTAATAATAAACGGCACATCAAAACTTAATCCATTAAAAGTTATAAAATTTCCAGAAAAATCATTGGCGTTTATCCTGTCCCAAAATTTTCTTAAAATGTCCGCCTCGTTACCAATTAAAACTTCTTGACGATCCGACTCGGGCCAGTATAATCCAATACAAATTATTTCTCCGAAATATGGAGATACCGCCATAAATTGTTTTTTAGCGGAGATTGTCGCTTGTGCCAGGTCTATTTCGGTTTTTAAAACTTGTTCAAATAAACGACTTTTTTTAAATCTTTTTTCAAGTTCATAAGTTTGAGTTTTAGTAAGTATTGTTTGTGGAATTGTTTCAATATCAAATACCACTAAAGCGTCTTGTGGTTTGAGAAAATCGGATGATTTAAACACTTATACATATGGTTTAAAGATTATGGTTGTATATCTGAACAAATTTATCCAGCTTATTCAGAAATTTTAAATTATCACATTCTGCTATTTCTAATGTTGGTTTGAATTCAACTGACAGTGCTGTTAAATAATCTATCATAGCCCCTATTTGGAATGGATAAATACTGTGGCCACAATATATTTTTATTACTGCTTCATATTCTTCTTTAGTTTTTTTATATTTTCGTTCTTCCACCAACACCACAGATGTGGCTGGAATTTCATATATTTTTAAACCTTTTTTGCCGGGAGTATGTTCTGGAATATAGGGAATGTCTGTATCTCTCGGTATAGCAACCACGTGTTTAGAAAAAGTTTTTATTATCATATAATCGTAATAGCTTTTGTCAGCGGGGCTAGTTCGAACTTGTCCAAATAGTCCGGAAAATTTTTTACTAGTAGTTTGTTTATAGTTGCTGGTGAGTTGGTTCTGGGACTTAAATGCCCAATAATTATTTTTTTTATTTTATCTATATCTAATGTTTTCAATAATTCTATTGTCTGCTGATTACTTAAATGGCCAACATTGCTGGCAATACGCTCTTTTAATTCGTCGGGATAACCCGCGTATTTTGCCAACTCTTCTTCATCATAATCTGCTTCTATAAAAAATGTATCACATTTTTTTATTTTTTCCATCATTAATTTTGTGACCATTCCGGTGTCTGTTAAATAACATAAAATAGGTCCATCTTTTTCTTCAATTACAAAACCAAAGGAGTACATACAATCGTGTTTAGTACTAAATGGGGTAATTGTTAAATCACCGATTATAACTGGAATCGATGGATTTAAATAATTTATGTCACAATCATTAAACAGCCTCTGTTTACTCGTATACGAATATTGATGTATATAAACTGGAATGTGGTATTTCCTGGCTACAGGTCCAGCACCTTTTATATGATCCGAATGTTCATGTGTTAAAAAAATAGCGTCTAAACTCGCGTCGCCAATGGTTGATCCTACTTTTTTTAATGTAACACCACAATCTATTAAAATACTAGTTTGTGTCGTTTTAATCCAAGTAACGTTGCCTTCCGAGCTGGATGCTATGGGAAAGATATCCATATTATTGTTTTGGTTTTAATAATTTCACCTCTTTTGATTTTTCCTCAATTTTAGTTTCAAAGTCTTTGATGACGGGAGTTAGTTTGTCTACAATTTCCTGTTTGTTTTCTTTTATTGCAACTTTTCTTATCGATCTTAATAAAGATAATTTCATAGTTGCTTGATACAATGATACTGGTTTTCCATCTTCGTCTTCAATGTGATTGTCTAAAAGATAATAAATTTTAGCAATATGATTAGTAACAAAATCTGTGAGAGTATTTAAATACTTTGCAATCGGTTGTTTTTGCCTGTAGAGCGGATCACTTTCCCATCTTTTAATTACCCTTTGAGCCATGCTATCATATTCCATAAGTTGTTTAAGGGTCTCCATATATTTTCTCCTAAAATATAAAATAGAATTATATAATACTTTGTTCTTATACCATAAAATTAAATATAGTATATAACAATATGGTGTGGATGAGACATGCCCAAGGTAGGAGTTTAACCTGCATCGAGCATGTCTCAATACTCACACCATATTTGTAAATTTATTCCTCTATTCTAAATCCCGGTTCATCCCAATGATCGATTACAAAAATACTAGCAGTATTTATCGTAGTTACTGCCAAAAAAGGATCTGGTTGAGTTCTGCAACGATAGTCCCCTATATAAAATACTAGGTCATTAGGAGTAGGATACTTGTTTACGATTGTAGTAATTTTTTGTAAAACTCTGTCAGGAATAGCTCTGGGATACGTACTATTATTGCAGAAACGCGCGTAATGTACGGGCTCTATAGCATGGATTCCCTGTCCTATAAATTTGGCGCGTCGTTCTGCATTCTCCATATCTTTTACCCTAACCGGTATCCAGTACCAATGTGTGTTTTCCTGATCAGCCATCTTTCTTAGAAATTTCGTAACCTCCACATAAGGATATATTAATATTTTTTCGGTTTTAAAAATATTTTTTAATATTCCATCAGTTATTGCTTCACTAATAATTCCTATATCCCGAGCTTTTTGAAGATAACGCTCGTCTGGAATTTCTTTACCGTCGTCAATTATCTCGTGCGGTGTTGGTACATTTGTACCACTGTTTTGCACAGAAACAACTTCTGGTATTGGTCGCGGTATTCTACCAAACATAAATTTTTTTCCTTCCTATTGTTCTAATAATTCTAAATCAAAAGCATCAGGTTGCATCTCTACAGCCCTTACTGTTTTTTTATTAAATCTTACCGAAGATGGTTTATCATCCAATAAAACTCCTTTCTCATGCAGTTCCTGTATTATCGCGGTTGCCGAATGTCCTAAAGGTATACTTTCTTTCAGAGCCAAGGCCACCGCTTTCATTGCACTGCCCATTATAATATACGATTGGTCTTTTTTCAAAAATCCAACTATAGGAACTTTTGATCCTTTATCCTCATCAACGTTAGGATCCAATTGAAACCTGACTTTGCCTACTGCCAATAATTCTGTCAATGTCACCCAAAATCTTTCAGCGGAAGATTCCTGTGACGCGGTTGTAACCATCTTTTTAATAAGTTTTTCTAAATATGTTCTTTCCTGCTTAATGTAAAATTGAGCTTCTTGTTCGCCCCATAAAAATCTAGCAGCATATTCATAACTTAACATAAGCAAAGACATGTTTCTGGCTAATCTAGGAGCGTTATCCTTCCCTTCAATCAATTTGCCAAAATATTTATGGTATTCCAATAGTTTGTCGGATAAATCTGTTTTATCTTGTTGTAATATCCATTGTATGTATCGTGGAGTATACCCACATAAAAGTTTCATGTTTTTATTAAGAATAGCCCCCTTGTCATATTGCACTGGTGTTTTGGGTACGGGTATTAAAATCATTCTGGCAACATTGGAAGCCTCTCCCTGTGTATAGTCTTCCCCGGCCGTAGTAAACCAACCCTGGATTCTGTATGTTTTTTGCAAAGAAGAGTCAGCGGATAACCGTGTTCTGGCAGAACCGTCAGCGTAAGTTTGCAAAACAGTTAAAACTTGATTATATTGGTCTTTTACATGTTTTTCTTTGAAGTCATCAACAAAGTATACAGCGTCCTTATAATAATGGCCTATTTTTTGAACCGAGTTAGCCGTACCTGACCAAGATCCAAAAGTTTTAAACTCTCCATACAAACATTGTATTTTTTCTAACAAAAATGATTTTCCGCCGCCAGTTTTGCCGTGAAGAAATAATGTGTATTTGCTATCATCGTTGTCTATAAAAGCAAAAGGAGATAAAATAGGTAGCATCGCGTGACCAAAAGCAGAGTGAGTGATGTGTGGGGGATTAAGTTGTAACAGTTGTTCTTTAATCATATTTTTGACAAATTCAAATTGAGTGTCTGTTAAAATTCGCATATCCAGATTTTCTGCCGTATCGGTCTTTTCCAAATCAATTATCATTTCATCATTCTTTTTAATCTCGTCTCTGCTAATAACTATTGACGGGGTGTAATATTTTGTTAGTTCGTCGTTGTATCCAAATATTTTTTTCACGGTAGTTGTAGTACCTCCAGCAAATTTATTCATTGCATCTCTTATTTTACTAATAGAATCTATTAGAATATTATTGCCTAAACAATTATAAATAGACGCTGAGAGTTTGGGGTCGCTGGACCATTCTTCCGACGTCAACTCTATGGGGAATTCTCCCTTTTCATTGATTAGGGCTCCTTTAAAAGTTTTGTTTTGTTCAATGCCGTCATCAATGATTAATGTTTCGTCCTGTCTATAATAAAAATCTGATATCTGAATTAATTTTTTATTTTTAGAAGTTGAGTCTGGTTTAATATAATAACCAAATCCTTTCTTTTCAATGCTGTCGGCTTTACTAACCGAATCTATGGATAATTCCTCTTCTTTTTGATAATCGCCCTTAGCTCTAAAATATAAAGCAACTGGACTTTTACTTTTACCAATTAATTTACATTGTTTAGTACAAATACTGTCGAATTTAGTTGATTGTACAGTTTCACAAAGATAAGGTTTATACTCTTTTCCCAGACCATGTTCGATGTAATATTTTGTTTTTTCGGCATCATAATCGTCCATTTTTTTATAGATTCTATATTCAACATAAGGTCGACCAATATTTGTTCCGTTAGAGTCTGTAATATTTGTGAAAACACTGGCTAAAACTAATCTTTCATTATTCGTGAGATGCCCGGTTTTATCGGCCTTGTCCTGTAAATTAGCGAACGCTGCACACTGTTGAAAAATAGCATTTAGATCAGATCCAGCTTCTTCTAAATCTTTAGTTGTAACAAACTCTATTTCATCTGTTGGGTCTATAAAATATGACATTCTTCCAGATTTCATATGCTTGCCAAGAGGTCCTTTTACTAAATTACCGTAGTCGGCTGAACTTTGTTTTGGAAACAGTTCTATATGCATTCCGGGATCCACTAAATTAACGGTACTTAATACTCTTTCGAATACTGTTTTTACAAGTTGTGCGTCAATAGGTTGATCAAAAAATATCCAGACATGTCTGCCTTTACCGGCGGAATCTTCTACGTACCCAGTGATGTTATACAGTGCCAACCTATCTTTAATGAGTTGGGCTTGTTCATCTAGTCTTGTTATCCAATCATCGATCTTATAGCCAGGTTGACTCCATATAATCTTGTTTATGTCTACATCTGCACAAGCCCATTTAACAGTCCACAATTCTGTGTCTTCCTGCTTTAATTGAAAAAGACCAATAGTCTGTTTTCCTAACAAATGGTCTTTAATATTTCGATCTGTTATAGGTCTGTTTTGTCTGGCGTATCTGCCATCTTTCGCTTGTAAAGCAAAGTCATCTTCTTTATGGACAAACAGTTGTTTAAATTTTATGAAGTCCATTATTGTCGGTGTCCTCCGATTTTTGTTTGGGTTCTTTTCCAGCAATTCGTATTTCTTTCCAAACAACTTTTCCAGATTTTACCAAGTCTCTAATTTTTCGCTGCTTCGCAGTTAATTGTGAATTTTGACTTTTAACTTCTACAATAGCTATTTCGTTTTCCGCAAACACCACGTAGTCTATAGGATTTCCAATAAATCTGGCATCTCTGGTATTATATTCAAATTCTTTCATCAAAGGTGCCAATTGTTCTGTGACCAGCCCAACAAGTATTTCACTAGATTTTTTTTGACTTAATAGTTTTTTGTATGCTTCATTGGCCTCTGTTAATGCTTCTAAAGTAATAGTGAGTTTCTTTTGTTTTTTATTTAAAAGATGGCCTGCTACTCCTACCATTAATCCAAGCACGACAATTGTAAGTATGTCCAATTTAATCCCCTGGTTTAAAAAAAATGGCCCAATTTCTCGGGCCATTTCAATATAAGGTATTTTTTAATCAATTTCAATCTTTATTTGCACAAATATTTCCACACATATGACCACAGTCCCAACTCCATACAGATTCACTATTTAACATCTCGAGAATTTTATTAAGTCTAAATATTGTCCCATTAGGGCAATATTCGATCCACTCTTTACCTGGGTATGGTATGTGCAACTGTAAATCTGATTTAGAGTTAAGAACATCGTGATATAACACATACAACAATAATATTTTTTGTATGAGTCCTATTTCAGGTCCAGATTTTAAACCTGTATGCTCCATAATATCGGTACCATCAATAGCTAAATCATTTATGCTGAAAGGTTTATTAGCTAATTCAATTTTTATTTTACGTACCAGATTATCTATTTTCCACATAGATAATTTTTCCGTGGTACCGTTTCTGTCGGCCTTTCTAAGTTCAATTAAATCGAATATATATTCTTTACCTACCTTATTAATTAAACGCCTTACCGCCTTCGAAGTTATTTTCGGGGCCGCGTCAAACATATGGTGTTTAATTAAATGAGCCACATCCGCAGTAAAGTTATTTGGGAATTTCCAGGCAGTCAGATATTTTTTAGCTAATTTAGCGCCAGTTTTATCGTGACCAATAAAACTGTTTTTACCTTTTCTTAAAATTTTACATTCTGGTTTAGCCATGTCGTGAAACACCGCAGCCCACCGTATTAATAAATTATCTTTGGGCACGGCATCTAAGGCCAACATAATGTGATCAAATACTGTCGAAGCTTGACCTTTTCTAGTTTGTTTAATATTTTTACATTCACACAATTCAGGCAATAATAATTTTAAAGCCCCGCACTCATACAAATAGTCAAACCCGATACTAGGTTTATCGGAACTTAATAGTTTGTTAAGTTCAACAGCAATTCGTTCGGGAGAAACGTGTATTAATAAATTAACACTGGCAGACATCAAATTAAGTGTTTTTTGAGTTATTTTAAAATTTAATCTGGCCGAAAATTGTATGGCTCTTAAAATTCTTAACGGGTCTTCTTCAAAGGCTTTCTCGGACACGTGTCTAATAATTTTATCTTTAATGTCCTGTAAGCCCCCGAACGGATCAATATACCTTTTAGTTTTTATGTCAAAGGCTATAGAATTAATTGTAAAATCTCGTCTGCCTAAATCATCCATAACGGTCAAAGTGTGATCAAATTCAACTTTAAATTGTTTATGTCCAGGACCGATACTGATTTCTTTTCTGGGTAACGCAATGTCAATTTCTTTTTTTATGTTTTTATTTGCCGGATAAAATTTTAAAACTCCGAACGTAGCTCCAACGTGTTCTACCTTACCCTTAGTCTGAAGAAAATAAATTAAATAATTAAAAGGCACGCCTGTTACCAGATAATCATAATCTTTAGGATTTTGTTTTAAAATCTTATCTCGTACTGCCCCTCCTACCCTGTAAACTTTAGCATCTTTATTTTTTAGTAAAGTTTTAAAATATTTTTCCATTATAAAGACTCACTCCTTAACTGTTTTGCACGATTTCGAACTATATCAATAATTTGTCGCTTATCTGACATATCCTCCGAAATCAAAGCATTGCCCTCAGGATAAAATACTCTACCAAATAAAAAATAACTAGGCAGTTTGTCTATAGGTAGTGGGACACAATTTAAAGGTAAATTAAGTTGTTCAGTCTTTAATTGATTCGTTAAAAAATTTTTTTGATAACGGTTCGTTACGTCCCTATAGACTTCGTCCACACAATCACCAATATATGAATCTATTTCCGACCAAGTACTGGCACGCGAGTGGCCATATTTGTAAAACAGGGGAGATAGTTTTTTAATATTTCGGTTTTTGCATGCTTCACTAAAACCTATGGTAAGACCACTACTGATAGCCGTAGAAAATGAAATTTCAGAATTTAATGAGGAACTGTTTCTACATTTGTCGCTCATCCAAAATCTTTGCTCATGAGCCAAACCGGGTGTTATGGTGATTACTTTATCACTATACTGGTAAATAACACAATTTGTTTTTACAAGAGCAGACATTTTATTAACAGCTTCCGCAAAAATTTCCCCTATCGTAGTGTCAAAAATTTTAAATGGTTTACACCATTCAGTAAATTTCTGGGCATTAAAAGCATCAATTATCATAATTTATTCTCTTTTTAAAAAGCATTTTCAAATTCCGGTTTTCGTCTCGCACCACACCATCTTGTAACTCTATTTAAAGATTTTATGGTGCCGGTAAATACATGTAAATCGCAAACGCATGTATAATGAGTTGTTGTCAATTTTTCTCTATCTTTTAAAGCCGCTTCTCTTGTTTTATTAACCTTTCTAAATCTTGGATGTGGCCAGCCTGGAGGCAACACAGTAGGGTGCCCACAATTGCCCATAGTCTGTCTGTTATTAGAATAAAAATAATAATTGCAATTTCCGCAACATTTAGTAATCCTATAATTAGGACGTCTTGGATCAGGGTCAATGGTTGGATCCGTAAAATTTATTCCCGCCATAAAGTTTCTCCTTTTAAATGATCTAATTCGTGTTGTATAAGTTGGGCCAGTACTCCGGTCATTTTAATAGTCCTGGGTAACATACTCATGTCATAATAAGTTAGTGTGTAATTCTTTTTTCTTTTTTTTATTTTAGGTTTTTTGTGCCGGGAACTCATGCAAATTTCCCAATATTTAATATTAGGACCCGAGCCCTTACCTGAAGGATTAACAAGTACCTTCCATTTATCCGGAGGCTCATTATGTTCTGCTGATTCTTCCCAACTCAATACTATGGATACCGCGGGAATTTTAGTTTGATCTCCTTTCCAAATTTGATTAGCGGATAAGCCGACACAGTTAGACAGACTTTCCGCTGTTTCTATTAGATCCTGTACCAGATCTTTTATCAGTGTAACGTCGTCTATTGGAATTGCTCGACTTGTTAAAATTTTTAATTCTTCTGGTTGGCTGGTTTGATTTAGTTTGATTACCGTCATTTTGTTTAGAGTCATACCTGGTTAAAGATTTTATTACCATTTGTTTTATACCAGAATCTGTGATTGTGGCATTACGAAAGGCATCGGCTAAAGAGCCTCTTACCCGACTACTAGTATTACGTTCTATTTTTTGCATTTTATTCTCCATTTTTCTATTTCTTTGGCGATTATTGCCTTATTAATAAATTCCTTCATAATTTTATCAACGACTTGCTGTGGACCACTAACAGCTAATTCATAGTTGCCTATTTTCGCTCTCATGTATACTCGCATCACTACTCCATAATATAATTATTGTAATTTTTTTCCTAAACCTATTATGACAGCAAAAAATGGAAAAGCTATTGATATTTCTAATTGATAAAAGAAACTTTCCCACCTAATGCCAAAGCCGATATGTTTTTGGAAAATAATATAAAATCTATCAGGGTCGTTCATTATTACATCTCTAAATTACGAACGTGACCTAGCAGACTGGTATACTCAGCGGTTTTCATTTCTTTAATTTCTTTTGGTCCAAGTAATCTTGTGTTTCCATTATTGTCTATCATCGTGATATGAGTGTATTCCATAGTGCCGATGAATTTTCCTTCTTTATTGTAGACTAACCAAATCCTCATTTTGACTCCTTTCTTACTTCTTCGTAATGATCTATTTCAAGTGCACAACGAATGCACCTATAAACACATGAAGCCACCTCATACATTTCTTTAGAGCAATGGGGGGCATAATATTTTATCGTCTAATTCATTCCAGGTCATTTCCCGATTACCTTATCAATTTTAATACAGATGTCGCAAAGATTGTCTGGATCGTGTGGATCAGTGTTGAACGGTTCTAATGCTTGTCGCACATCTTGTAACACAGTTTTAAAAGTAATTTCATTTTTTAATAGTAAGTCCATCATCTCACATCTAATAGCTTCACGAGAGGAAGCAATTTCTAAACCATCTCCTTCTTTAGCAATTAATCGTTTTAAATCACCTATCTTTTTTTCTGTTTCAATCAATTGGGATTTTAGACCGTTTATTAATTCCCAAACATGGTTTGGATTGCCAATAATTTCGTGTACCTTAATTATCATTCCACGATAATTATCAGTTCGGCATGTTCGACAATATCTTTGTTCAAATGTGTTATTATTCGATGGATTAAATCTATCTCCACAAAGTTCACATTTACTCATTGTTTGCCGCCTTCCTTATCTTTTAGTACCGCTTTGTCAAGTTGGTTAGCAAAACATTCACACAAATCATCTACTACATCGCTGGCTGCAACAATATGTTCAGGAATATTAAGCTGTTTACGCCATTTATCAAGTTGCTCGTTTTGCATTTTATCTTGTGCGGCTAATGCACCTTTCGCTAAGGTTAGTTTATCTTTACATTTTTCTAGTAATCTCTCCGCCCCTATCATTAATTTGCAAGCTTCACATATTTCGCACGTATCATAGTTACGAATACAGGTGCATTCATAATCTATGCCTTGCCATTTTTTTGTTTTACTCATTTTTTTCTATCCTATGGACTTGGATAATCTTACACCCATCTTCTTCAAATCCGTCCCAATCTGGGCCTCCGGCTACTGGTAGTGCTATTAAAAAACTATCTCTAGCTTCAATTTCTGAACTACAAATCTCTGTTAGAATACAGCCATCAGGACCAATTACAGCCCACCCAATTGATTTAGTTTCTTTTATTGTACCCACTTGAGTTTGAAGTTCCACAATACTATTAAATAGCTTGCTTACTCCGCTATCATTAAGAGTTAGAAATAGAACTGTGTCACCATCAGGAAATTGTATGTGGTGTGTTCCATTTTTCTTATAATGTTTCCATCATTCATTCATTTTATTCTCCTAGCACTAAAATCATGAAAATATTTCAAAAGTTTAGGGTATAATTTTATTGTAAAATTATTTTTTGGTTTTTTTTGCTTCAGGTTTTTTAGAGTGTCCGCGGCAATGGTGTGCCCACAAAATATTTCTCCATTATCCCCATAATTTTCAGGATTGGCGTAAAACATTAATGCTTCCCGTAAATTTTGATTCTCTTTCTTTAGTTTTTCAATTTCATCGGAAATTTGTTTTTTACTCATTATAAGGATTCCTTTGCTAAACAATTTTTACATATAGACCCGGCACCAGGTCTTTTATATTTTGCAAGGCTATAATATCTGGGCCTAATGCCGCAAAGAGTCGTTGGGTATTGGTCCCAGCGTTTGCGTTTTTTTAAAATGTGCCATTTAGTTTTATTGGGGACTTTAATGTATGTGGCCATATTGTTATTGTTTATTCCTCGAGTTTAATACCTAATTCTTCTGCCACCTCATAAATATCAACATAATTTATTCCTTCTTTTTTAGTTTCATTATAGAAAAATACGTTAAAGGAATCAGATATATTAAATGCTGAATCTATTAATGTTGCAATATTATAATAAGGGTTTCCGTCATCACAATGTTCGTTGCACAAAATAATGCAAGATTCACCAAACACATCTCCGCAAGTCGTTAAAATTTTATCTAATAAAATGTTGTCCGAACAACCTATTTTTATTAAATCGTCTACTAATGATTTGTGGTTATAAGCATAAAGATCAATTGAAATTGACATTATTTCCTTCCTTTAATTCCGAATCTATTTAAATCATCCTCTACAAAAAAATCTTTTAATAGTTCTTTTTTAGTATCGGCAACTGCCGATTCACCACCAGCCTGTCAGTCCCACCCAGTATAATCACACCAGGCATTGATGGCGCCATATTTATTATTTTTTAATTGCACTAAGCAGATCCAAGCCGCTCCGTCGTTTTCGCCCTCAGATAAATATATAATACGCTTAACATCTTCTCTTTCAAATGTAGCGTAAGTAAATGCTTCTCGCCAATTATAATCGCATAATGTTTCAAGCATTTCCCCGTGCACTGTATAGCAGTTGGGACACGCGCCAGCGCCAGTTCTTATTGGGCAGTGCTTGCGATATTCTATTGGTTTTCTGTCCATTTTTATTATTGGTTTGTTTATTTAAAATCTTTTAAATGTTTTTGGCGAGCTTTAGCCTGCCAAGATAAAAGTTCAATATTGTTATCAACAAAATCTACTATTACCGCTTTCTTTGTTTTATTCTTTCTCATTACTCTTCCGCGGCACTGTTTTACCATTACCTCGGACCTAATGGGTGCACAAAACGCGGCCATCTCTAAAGTAACAATATCTATACCTTTGTGAAATAATCCGTATGTTGATATTAAGGTTGTTAATGTTTCGTTATTTAAACGGGTTATAATACTTTCTCTATGCTTTTTAGAAGTTTTTTTAAAAATTTCTTTAGCCTCTTGGTCACCATATTTACTTTTTATTTTGTCTTTATCGTATTTAGAAATTTGTGATATAAGTATGTCTGACCCAGGAAGTTTTTTATGTAAAATTATAACTTGCATAATTCTGTCACACAGTAAAACTTTCTGTAAATCCTTATACCGTTTTTCTGTGACAGTATCAACTATTAATTGGTTTCTGGTTTCACACGCGGACAGGTCAGTAATCATATCAGTATACTCTGTAATAGAAATAAGAGGAAAATAATAAGTGGTAGGAATCGTTACAATTTCTGGTTTTATAATATTGGAAACATCGTTAAATGGTACCGTGTAAATAATTGGACCTGTAGCCCAAAATATTACTTGGGTAAGCCCGTCTTCTCTTTTCGGGGTAGCACTAAGTCCTATTTTATATTTTGCTTTTAGTTTGGTCATTACATTATAATATGTGTCCGCGGCAATAATGTGTGTTTCGTCACATATTATTTGACCAATATTTTTATTTATCTCATCATAGTATCTATCGTCAAGTCTGTGCATACTTTGTAGTAAAGCCACAGTTACAGGTTTTATTGAAAATTGGTCATTGCCTATAAAACCAATATCGTCTTTAGTAAGATTGGTAAATTCTATTAATTTGTTTACAAATTGGTTGCCCAACTCTATTTGGTCTACTAGAATTAAAGTAGGCTGTTTTCTTTTTACTATTAAATAAATAGCGCATACAGTTTTTCCACTGCCTGTAGGAGCTTGAATAACACCAAAAGATTTTATTAAGGCTATGTCACAGGCAACTTGTTGAAAAGGTTTCAAAATTCCCTTAAATTGTATGTTTAATAGATTTGAGGTTTCAAACCTGCTGTCAATTAATTGTGGTGGTTTTTCGGCAGGACCCCATTGCCTTAACAAATCATTGATATACCCGCTGGGTAAAATAAAATGGCGGCCCTTTTGTACATAGAATTCTAGATATTGGGGTTTACCCCATACCGAGAGTTCTAATTGAGCCGCCTTTTTCCACAGTGGGTTTGTTATAGTTAAGTCTTTTTTTATTTTTTCTATTTTTTTAATATCAAGATCTTCTATGTTAACATAGATCTTATCTTCTAGTAGTATCATTTTTTAAAGTATTGGCTTAGTTCCTCATCTGACAAATTATCTAGGTATTGGCCGTGCGAACCATCTGGATGTTCATCATTATACGCAAAAGAACGTCCGCTGTCAAATTTTCTTTGTGTCCTGGACTGACTTTGTTTCCTTACTCTATATATTCCTGCTGTAAAACCACAAACATCGAAAACGGCCCCAACCTCAGACATACGTCTCCATAAAATACCGTCTTCTCCACAAACTAAATATTGAGGCCAACCAGTTGTTTTATCATAAATTTCCCTGGTATGCATTACGCCGAGAGGTATGATGACGTTTCGTTTTTGTAATATTTCATGAACTTTCCAAATGATTCTAGACGGGTCATATAAAATGTGTTGCCTATTTTCTATTATATAGTAATTACTTAAAACTACGTCAGCTTTAGGATTTTGTTCAAAAATCTTCACGGCCCCGAGTATTCTGCTGGAACATAACTCATCATCGGCATCCAAATAACAAATATATTTGCCTGATGATTTGGCTATAGCTAAGTGTCTGGCAAATCCAGGACCACAGTTGCAGTCTAGTTTATGTGTCTGAATTACTATGTTTTTTTTGACAGACTCCATTCGTTTCCAACCCATTATTTTATTCCACGTTCTGTCTTTATCATCAGACCCGTCGTCAACAATAACTAGTTCATAAAGATATGGAAAATTTTGATTTATGACTGATTCTATAGCCCTGTCAATAAATAATACCGCGCGCCAGGCAGGCATTATTATTGAAACTAATGGCCTAGTTCTTTCTCTATCTGTGCTCTCTCTACCCACTTCGCATTTATGATTACTGCATCATTTACTGTTGATATCTCTACCACTTCTTTTACCATTTGGCAAAATGGCTCTAATCTAGACTCTTTAACTTCCCAATCGCCCCATACCTGGTTTACAACCAATTGGCTGTCCGTGTAAATTAATGCGGTAACGGGACCATCTAAATTACGACAAACCTTCTCAGATATTATAGAATAAATAAACATTATTCCGTAATATATGGCTAAATATTCTGCTTCATTGTTAGTAAATTCCCCAAAGTTTAGTTTACAAGTTGCAAGCACTTTTTGTTCGTCTTCCAGCTCTTCTATAACTTTAAAAGAACCGTAGGCCTCATTTACCTTGTTTTTGTCATGGTTGTTTATGCATCCACCATCAACATACATAATTAATTTCATTTTGTCAAATCCTCCATAATAAATGTTTGTTTATAACAATTTTCTTATACCAGAAAAAGAGTTCTTACTATTGACAGGCCGCAAAAATTATCGTATATTATCACAGAAATACATTATAACCAATTATTAAATTATGTCTAACAAAGAATTGCAACAATATGTAGAGGACCTTATTTTTAAAAATGAGGCCATCAAAGAATTTGAATTTTTAGATGGTAAACTAAAAGTAAGGATATCAAATCTACGAGCCAAAGACCAGATAGCGGTTGAAGAGGAAATGAAAACACTAACTGGTACACAGGCCCTCATTCTTCACATCTATCAAACTAAACTCTTGTCCCGCACCATTAAATCTTATGATAATCATGAGTTTAAAACTCCTGAAGAATGGTATGCGTTTTTAGAAAACAAGGGATCCATTGTTCTCGATTTATTGATGATTACACAGGATAAGTTTGAAAAAGAGTTGAGATCCGCATTGATAAAACCAGAGGTAATGGAAAATTTTACACCTCCCCAATCAACAGGGCAAGAATCGACTTAATGTTGGCTGGGGTTGACATTGAAAAATTTTACCAAACGCCCGTAGAAATATATTTAATTAAACGATATATTGACAAAGAAATAATTGAAGATTTACGATTTAAACTGACTGTTAATGCGACTCAATTAGATCGATCTTCGGCAAAAGAGGTTAATAAATTTAATTCTCAAATGAAAATTTATAGAGATTTATTGGATCCTTCTATTCCTAAAGAACGTAAAGATTATAGTCAAATAGCTGGTAAGTTATTTGACAAAATAAAAAAAGAAAAAATAAAAGTAAAATCAACAGGCGACCTAAAAAAATCTATAAAAAATAAACCCATTAATTTCAAATCTAATTTGACACGGATAGAGTAATGCCCAAAAGTATTGTTTATAAAGTTTCGTTGGATACCAGTGATGTATCCGCTAAATTACAAGAATTAAGAAATAGTTTAGACATGGCTTTTGGTGGTGGGTCATTCGCGTCTACACGCTCGGATATTCAAGACCTGTCATCGTTACAAGCTAATATAACAAAACAACCTTTTGGTACTACGGGTTTAGCCAATTTACAAACGTCGCTGCCCGAAACTTCCAAAAAATTTGTGGAAACTACGTCTGATTTATTTTTGCGTGGACAAGATTTTACAGGCAAATTTATGACAGGTTACCAAAATGTAGTTGATTCCGGCAGATTAGGTTATCAAAAACTTCTTGATGATGTGCATAAAGCAGGCATGTCTTATGGAATGTCTAATATCGGACCAGACCAGGCTTTTATTCCTGATTTAAGAAATAGAGGAACTATTTCTACATTAGGTGCTGCTATTCTGGGAACCGGCTATAGTCCAGATATGGCTATTAGTCCAGGGGCTTACAGTCAAGCATCACGAGATATATTAACACGTGAAAAAATGGTTGATATTTTATCTTTCGGTGCTGGTATGGCTGGAGCCGGCGTGGGCGGAGCATTAGGCGCCACCGTTGTAGGTGGAATGTTGGGAGGCCCTATTGGGGCAATTGCTGGTGGTTTGATTAGTAGCGAGGCCACAGATATTTTAGCTACTACTTATCGTAGAGATCTTGATAGAGCCAGATTTATTCAAAACACTTCATGGCGATTTTTAGGTGGTGAGATTGATTCCAATCAAGCTATGGTTGCTTCCAGACAAATTAATGAAATTATTCAATCGCCCGGTGTTCGTATGAGAGGTGTCTCCCGTCCAGAAGCCGAACAAGCTATTACATCATACACTGAATTTGGAGGTTTTGATGCTGTTAGGACTGCCGAACAATATACTCAAGAAGTCGCTAAATTATTAGGATCTGTTCAACAAGTTAAACACATTTTACATACTAGTTTAACTGGCGCTACGCAAGCTATGGCGCAATGGGGGTCTATCGGTATTCAAGATCCTCTAAGTTTTGCGGTTGGGCTTGGAGCACAATCATCTATGTCTGGACTTTTACCGTCGCAATTAATGGCTATGGGAACACAGGGTATTGGCATGGTTCAAGGTACAGGCATTCCTCTAGAGGCTGGATTTCGAGGCGCTATAAATATGGGTGTTAATGTTAGAGCTTTACAACAATCTCAACAAATGTCTGCTGAAACTGTTAGACAATTTGGCGGGCCTGAAGCCACAGCTGGCTGGTTAACACAACGTGGTTGGAGTTCCGCATTGTCTAATATGGGGGCTATAAATGAAGCTGTTCTGTCTCAAGGAACAACTACTGACCAATTAAGCAGGATGACGTTTACTGATAAAATAAGTGCGGTTGGCAATATTATGGGTGATCCAGAAGCTTATTTTAAATTTATGGGTAATCGAGGAGAGCAAATAGGTAAACTTGGTCCAGAATTTTTTAACGCCGTTACATTAAAGCAATATCAGGATATGTACACAATGGCCACTGGGGTTGCTAAAATAGACCCTGCTGCATTTAAAGGATTTTTAACAACAGAGATAGGAATGAAAGATAATGAAGCTGCAGCTTTAATGGCTGTTCAGACTAGGGCACAACGAGTTGGAAGACTTTATGGTGAACATGGAAAAATGCAAAAATTACGTTTAGACGAGGAACCAGGAATATTAGATCAAATAAAATATTGGGCAGATGAGGCAGCATTTGGAAAATTACGAAAAATTGGAAATGTGGCGTCAGTGGGATATTCGATGGTTATAGATCCACTTGCTTATGAAGTTACAACTTTTTGGGATCAACTTGAAGGCAAATTTACTAGAACACAGGGAGTTGATTTAACTGGACTAGCTGAATTAAATCCTACACTTGCATCAAATTTATTTACTCCTGTGCCTACTTACGTAGAACCAGTATTTACTCCACGACCAGCTATACCTATACTTGGTGGACTGTTTACCATACCGGCCGGTACAGGTGACCTTTCAGGTGCAGACATGTCCAGACGAGCTGAACGCAATTATATGAATGCTGTGGACCCAGCTAAAAAATTGATACGAGAAAAATGGGGCATTGGCAACCCCGCTTTAAATAAAATAGCTAAATATTCAGGCTATAGTTCTGCTGAAGAATTTATTATTGCGGCTACATCAAAAATAGGTTATTGGTCAGAAGCTGATTCTGCTGGTGCAGCAATAAGATTTGGTCAGGTCTTTGATTCCTTTCAAGAAAGTTATACCAAGAAAATAGCTGAAGACCCAACATTAGGATCAGTGGCGAAACGCAATGAATTGGCTAACATGGAAGCTTACAGATCAAAAATGTTGGCGGCGGGTTTCGAAGTGTTTAATGCTACTGCTGTTGGTAATCCTTTAAGCCAACTTGTTGGAACTAATCGTGATCAAAATTTAATGTCAGCTTTTCAACTGTTAACTGGTAATAAAGCTGAACTGGGCGATGTAGATGCTTATGCTACAAGCACGGCCGCACGTTTAACAGAAATAATAAAAATGAGCGGCGAAGACCAAACCAAAGCACTTATGGCAGTATCAGAAGATACCAGGTTGTTATATGATGTAGCCTATGATTACGCTCTTCCAACTCAAAAATATCCTACCTCAACTACAATATCGAGAGCTATGGCGACTATAGGCTCAGGACTTAAATATACAGACGAGGCGGGCGATGTGGGCGTACAGGTTAAAAAAGATATGGATAAACTTCTCTCCGAGTATAAAATAAATTCTGGAATGTTTAAAGAAATTAAAGATATATTTACTATAGAGGCTAAGGCTGCCAATGATCTTCGGAAAACAGTAGAAATGTTAAATAGTAATAGAAATCAATTTTTGGCTCCTGTAACAAGCGACACATTAACTGCCGGGGGGAATGGATAGAAATTTATGGCATACGCAAAAGACATAAAATGTAAATTATATTTAGAAGGATTAGAAATTCCTTTTAACTCAGTTACTATAATGGAACAAGTCGGTCAGCCGGTTCAGGCTACGTTTTCAGTTGCACCACACTCTAAGATGCCCTTTCTTTTACCAAAAACTCTGGCCCATTTATTTTACTTTGTTGATGAGGACTATAGGTTAATTTTTGAAGGAGAGTTGGCCAACATAGGTATGAATAAAGACACTCAGTCAAGACACATTACTTTAACATTTATTAGTGCAACTTCAAACTGGTATCATACATATATATCTCCAGTAAATTTTACTGTGCAAAATGTTCAAGAAAGATCTATGTATTTAATGCCTGGAAAATATGATGGTAAGGCAACTACTAACAACACGACAGAAAAACAGTTTGCTGATTATACGAAAAATTTACCCGATGAAGAGATAGTGGCCAGCCGAAAAAAAGATACGTGGTATTTCACCAAAGAGTTGCAATATTTTAATTTATTAAATGCGTTAAAAACTACTTTAGAAGATAAATTGACTTTAAGTGCCACACTCTTAAGTTTATTAGAACATATAAATAAACTCAACGGGTATTACCCAATTGTAAATAACTCTTTAAAATTAAATAAAAGGGCACTAATTTTAGAAAACTCTAAAGCTGAAAAACTTATTCAGGATGAATATTTAGTGCAAATGTTATTACAAGAAGTAGAAAGCTTATCTTCAACAACTAATTTTATGCAAGCTTTATCTGTTATATTAACTTATTTGATGTATGATTGGACTGAAATCGCGGCTCCTATAAAACATCCAAATGCTGTTCATCCGGTATCAACCATAATTTTTAAACCTAAAACTGATTATTTAATGCCTTTGAGATCCAATATTATTTACCCTGATCAAATATCAAATCTAGACTACCAAAGAAATTTTTTAACAGAGCCAACCAGAATGTTTTTTGAGCCCATAACTTTATTAGCTAAAGCCAGTCCAACCGCGGATGTACACTGTTTACTGTTTCATTATAGTCCGTCTATTGAGGTTCAAAAAAAGGACGGACTGCCTATTTTTTCTCTGACAAGCGAAGAAAAATATAGAGGAATGCAAATACATCAAGGTTCGCCCCCTTCATTAGCAGATAGAACATATGCTAATTTGTTCAATAAAGATAACGAAATATCTCCACAGCCTTATATAGATATGGAAAAAGTATTTACTGATGAAGAAACTAAAAAACCGGTAGACTTTATCAGTAATACATTAGATCGTCAATTTATTACCGAACGGTTTAATAGCCGATCTGTAAGCATATCTACTAATTATACTCCTTATAGATTAGTTGGTTTTCCCGCGGTTGTTTTGGACGAAATTTTTCCTTCCATAGTTGGTAATATTTCTTCTATCACGTCTACTATAAGCGCGGATGGGCAGGGTACACAAACAATATCCATAGAGCACCCCAGAATATTTTTAAACGACAACGATATTAGTTCAACTATGCCTGCCGGCATTGATACCGTACCGATGTTTCCTGGTTATTTTGATGACTCTTATAAAGCGAAAAATATTGGTAAGCAAAGATACTCCCAATTAATTAACAGGAATAATCAAACTTCAGCGGACGAGTCTATTTGGACCTATGTTACCGACGAGGAAGCCAAGACAATTGACGACATAGCAACTGATCCTGAACACGAAGCCGAATATGAAGCACAAAGACTATCTTTAGCTATTAAAAAATTAAAACGTGCCTATAAATCTATTCAGTTCGATAAACATATTTACATAAATAATCAAATTAAACGTAGTTTGGTTACCGAGAAAGAGTGGTGGACCTTCTTGAATGTTCATATCGAAAATGGAATACCAAGACCGTCAGCTGTAGAAAGCACGTTTGTTTCAAAAACTATAGATATAAGCGGCGCCGCTGCTGATGCTGACAAACCAGGTAGTATAAACAGGCCATTTGTTAGAGAACGTCGTAATAGAGTAAAGGAGATAATTCAGAAATGAGTATTCGTGATCCATTAAATCAGGCCAATTTTATATCAAATCTGGGCGTAGCTGGTATTGAAACTCCGTCGGATCCTTTAATAGCCGCGTCTCAAGATATTATGGCGATACAAAGTGTAGTAGGTGGTAGACAAAAACCTCCTATTGTGGATATTCTGGAGAAAGATGCGCCTGCTTTTTTCTATGTGGTTAAAAAAGAAAGTGGAGATCCAAAAAAACCGCAAGGATATATTGAAGCTCTATCAAATAAATTTTTATTAACCAATATCCAAGAAAACCATTTAGAAAAGTTACAAGTATTAGAGACTTTTGGCGAACCTGTTTTATACTTTTTTAACGAAAGAACAAAAATTTACTCATTGGCAGGGTTATTTCTTAATGCTTATCAAGGCGACGATAAAATAATATATAATTGGGCATTAGCTTTTAGAAGTTTTTATAATGACTATTTACGTGGTACTAAATTAGCGGAAGCTAAAAATATTGCGATTCTGGCTGTTGATGGTATGTTGATGTATGGTTATGCTATTGCGTTCAATATTGTCACAGATAGCCAAAATCCTCATTCCGTGCCCTTTACTATGTCCTATATGGTAACTAAACAAGTTATTGTACCGCCGCCGTCTATTTATGTTAGAATGAATGCCGACGCTAATGTTGGAGTTTTAACTGCTGCTAAAAAATGGAAATTAGGTTTGGAACAGCATTATAAATTAAATTATGAAAATCTTACTCAAGCCCAGGAAGAACAACTACAAGAAGTTAATGTAGAAATTGACACTTTAACGACCGAGATAGAGCAAATAATTGAGCAGTTGCAACAATTAGCTACTGCCGGATCAACAGATTTTGAAACACTAACTACAGAAAAAGATAAAAAAGGAATATTAAGAGATAATTGGATTTTATATCGTAACAATTTAGTAACTAGTTGGTACCAAATGAAAGCAAGATACGGTTCGTCTAAATAAATTTACGTTGACTTTTAATAAGGTTTTTGGTATATTAAGATTATGGTAATAATTGAAAAACAAAAAGAATTAGGACTTTGGCACGACTGGAAAGGCGGTAATAAGCAATCTCTTCCCACTTTGTTAAGAAGTATGGATCCGCTCATTCAACAACAAGTAAACAAGTTTCAAGCTGCTGCTATTCCCAGAACAGCGATTGAGGCACAAGGGCGCGCTTTGGCAGTAAAAGCATTTGAAGACTATGATCCAAATAAAGGGGCTGCTTTAAATACACATGTATTTAATCATCTAAAACATCTGCAGAGATATGTAATAGATTATCAAAATGTTGGTAAAATTCCAGAACATAGAGGTATCCAAATTTCTCGTTTTAGAAATATAAAAAGAAACTTGGAAGAAGAATTGGGCCGTGAGCCAAATGTTATAGAATTATCTGAAGCTTTAGACTGGTCGCAAAAAGAAGTCAATAGAATGGTGTCAGAACAACGAACTGATGTTACATTAAGACAAAGTTTGGAGGAATCAGGCTGGTATGATAAAGACGCATTAATTACAGACCCAACCAAAGAACTTTTAGAATTTGTATATCACGATCCTAACTTGACAATGGAAGAAAAAAAGGCCATGGAATACTTTTTTGGAATGGGAAATATGCCGCGCCTATCAGTTAAAGAGATTGCTTTAAAAATGAATAAGCCGGAATCTTATATTAGAAAAATAGGTAAAAAAATATCTTCACAAGTTTTAACAGCAAAAAGAAAACATCAGCATGAGTTTTAAAAATTGTTTTTCAAATATAGAAAAGTCTGATATTGTACAGGCTTTAGATAAAGATATAAAAGATATTTTATCCGATATAAATCCTTTTCAAACTTCTTTTTGGAACAGTATTTTTCCCGTGGTGGTGGACATGTTCGGTAACGTGGCAGGCGGTTTAATAGCCGAGATGTATCAACAAATGATGGACGAAGCGGCCGATAAAATAGTTCCCTTTGTTGAACAGAATTTAGGGGCCGTGGCTATGATTCTTACATCCAGTACCGAGTGGCAAATATACGCCTTTTCTCAATTTTCAAATGAATTAAAAAAATTAGCGGAAGATAGATTAATAGTGCTTCGCGAAATTAGGTCTATTCTAGCTACATTACGAAGCGTCATGAGTCAGATAATTGAGGATAGAAAACATCCTGAAATTTATATTAAAGTAAATAATGCTATGAGGCATTTGACAATAATGCTGTCTAATCTATATAGAGTGGAAGACGGGCTAAGAAATTTTTCATATATGCATGTAGCTTCATTAAATCAAGCACAAAAAAGATTAGATGCAGCGATAAAAGAATTAGGGAACAACGACGAAGAATTACAGAACCTGTTTGATCCTGTAGTAGGCGGGGAAGAACGAAATACCAGAATAAGACAATTTTTAGAAGACACCGCTAAGAATGAAATAAGAAAAAAAGAATTAATCGCTACTACTATTTATTATTCCTTTTTAGATTTATGTAAAAAAATTCCCATCCCGATGAGTAATGCCAAAGGGATTATTGGAGGATATGCCGGAACTGTGCCACAAACCCCTTTAGATGAGCATAGGGATATTTTTGGCACAATCGCACAGATAAAAGGCATAAAAAATCTTACCGAATCAATGTCAATTCTAAAAAATATTATGGTGTCATTCAAAACTAACTGGACAGAAATAGAAAGATTAGCTAAAATTCATTTAACGGGCCTTAATTTTTTAATACCAAGAATTATCAGGATACGCGATGATATGCATGATACTTTAATCAGAGCGGAAAATCAGAGTAACCCTACCATATTACATATGAAACGTTTGCCATGGGTAGCGGAATTAACAACTCTTCAAGCAATGGGTATTTTAGAAGGACTGACTGTTACTGGGGAGTCACAAAATTTAGTTCTTGATTTACGAGCTATGGATGAAATTATTTTATATTTAACGGAAAACGAAATTGATGGTCCGACTGAACTTATAAAAAGAATTATTGACTTAGCTGGTCCCTTATCATCTGCTATGTTAAATCCTGAAACAGCTTTATCCGCACGCATACAAATAGGTGATACGCTGTTTTTGCTTGACAGGTATATAGCTGCGGAAAATAAATTGATAACTGTTTTAGATAAATTAAATTTAGATGATAATCCGGGCTATTCAGCCGTAAAGGATGGTTGGAAAATATTAGTTGGCGGAGCTTCTGGAATTTTAAGTGGATTAAATTTAAATACTAAAAAACCACTTGAAAATTTTGGGGCCAGAATAACTACTGGCACGGGAAACCGGATTTCTCCCTCTGTGGACACAATAACAGAAACATGGAGAACAAGTAGTTCTATTGCTATGGCTATTGGCAATTGTTTTAAAAACAACCCAAACACCAAAATATCACAAATCAATCCATCACTTTTAAACGAAACTATTGATGACATTCCACAAACTGAAAATGAAAAATTAATGACAGACGGTTCTAACGTGTATTTTAAACAAAAAGCTAATGTAGAATTGGAATACTCTGCGGTAGAGTTTTCTAAAATTTGGGAACAATAATGAAAGATTTATTAGTAATTTACAGCGACTCTACGACCGACAGGCTAAAAAAAGGCTTTAATAATTATCCTAGACACGCGACAGATATAAAGACGTTGCTTCAAACTATTGTTAGAGAACTTTTAAATCAAATCGGAACAAATCATTTTGACCCAAATATTGGGTCTATATTGAATCAATTCGCTGGTCAAGGATACAGTCCTTATGATGAAGATCAAATTAGAACCGCAATTTCAATGGCTGTGTCACAAACAGAAGAAAAAATACTTTATGAACAATCTTCTGAAACATACTTAAAAAATGAAGAAGAACTTACCAGCCTTACTCTGGACTCTATCGCCTACGATCACGGCCAAGGTAGTTGGTTCATAGATATAAGAGTGAAAACAAAAGCTGATCATGTCTATCTAGTAAAGATTTAATGAGGAAACACAATGGCTAAGAATGTAATTGCTTACATAAAACAAAAACTAAAAGATTACGATCCTATGATTGATACCAGGAATACGGCCGCCTTAGTAGATCTTATGGTAAATCCTTTAAGTACTATTTTAGAGCCTTATGATACTGAACACACAGCTTTACAAAATCAGCTTTCCATTTCAGATCCAACAAGTTTATCAGAAGCTGAGATGGATCAAATTGTCGCTAATTTTCTTATTCAGCGAGACCAGGGCGATAAATCCAGAGGTTATATAAAAATTTATTTTTATAGAGCACAGGATTTCACATTGTCCGCGGGGTCGCAAGTAGAAACATCTGCGGGATTAAAATTTTATACATTAAGCAACTATACCATTTCTAATACTCAAATGCTGGCTAATAACCAACGTTATCCATTATATTCGACTGATAATATATTAATCGAAGCTGAAAGTGCTGGATTACAATATGATATCAGTCCTGGAGCAATTTCTAAAATTTATGGGGTAACCGCTGAATTTGCTTATGTAACAAATAATACCGGGTTTTCTGGAGGAGCCACCAAAGAAAATAACACGGCCGTTTACACTAGACTTTTGTCGTCCGTTACCAATGAAACAATAGCGTCGCCGGACGGTATAACAAAACTCATAAAAAGAAATTTCCCGTCTGTTAATACAGTTGTTGTAAAAGGTATGATAGATGATGAAATGGCACGTGACTTGTCGTTTAATGCAACAGTATCGGGGTTATTAAATTGGAACTCTTCACAATATTATGAGTCTGACCTTGATGGGTGTGTGTCGGGATATCACGAATACCCTTATAACCAAAGTCAAGCTTATTTTGGACTATTTCAGGATGACGCGGCTACCTCGGGCTATGCTCCAACTGATTTACCTCTGGCTACTGAGTTTACAACAGAATTTTTACAAAATATGTATGCCAACAATTATAGAAAATATGATGTTCTTTATTCTGAGGTTAAGGCCGACATAATACTTAATCAAACATTTAACGCTGCTCCTGCAAAATCTGTGTTCCCAGCAGATTGGAGTAGATCCGACGCAGCCTTAGGATTAAACAATATGATTTCAAATAATGAAATAGCTATAGATTTGTCAGTTGGGGCGGTTCGTTTAGGATACAGGTATACCGAAGATGATGCGATTGCCCAACCTATTATTTTACCATCAATCAAATCTATAGAAAAAATAATTGACTTACTGAGACAAGCTAAATTGTCTGGTAGAAGTGCAACTTAATAATGGGTGATAATAAATGGCAATAAGTAAAGCAAGAGCATATTGGACTCCGAGATATAGCCAGGTAGTAAAAGACCTAGAGGCAATAGTTGGTAAAACTAAATATTATGACTATAGTCCGGTATTAATGCGACAAATAGATCAAAATACTGGTGTAGAGGTATGGGGAGTTTTTAAAACTAATGATGACACAACTACCGGAAAATTATCATACATTACAGTTTTACGACAGGGGGGTTATCCAATTCCACATGATGGGTTTGGGTTAGCTTGGAAAAAAACTATTTTACATCCTGGTGATTCTTCGGCTATGTATAATGTATATTTAGTTGACAATGATGTGCTGCATGAAGAAGTGTATGCTCTTAATGAAATGATTGTTCAGGACGCTGGTATCAATAACTTTCTAATTGCTGGTAAAAGAGAAATTTTAGCTGGTACTTGGTACAAATTTAAAATAAGGGTACAGGCAAATTATTCTACACGTATTTGGATAATGGAGGATACTTATACTTGGGACCAAGCAGTAAATTTACCTTACAATGGCGGCGATAATCCAACAGGTTATTGTCTAGATCGTGGGGCTCAAGTAGCTGGTGCGACTACAGCCGCGTATGTGCCTATTTCACAAGGCACTTATTTCGGAATTGGCGTCCCAGAAACACAAAATTCGGAATGGTGGTACAGAGATATTGTTATAGCCAGTATAGCTGACGCGTATCCGATGCAATTATTTAAACTAGAAGCTCCTGGACAATATTTTAATTCGGGGTCACCGGCACACGTATATTACAATGGTTATGGGCAATGGAATGCCGAGACACCGTTTGGTAATGGCGTTTCTTTATATATTTGGAACGTTACTAATAGCGAATGGGAACTGGCAGGGACTAACACTGCGACTGCTGAAGCAGAACCACAGGATAAAGTCATAGACTACACATTACCGGATATAGACGATTATATTACTACAACTCTTGGAGTTGATCATTTTACATTATTAGCATATGCAACGGAAGCCGATGAGACAGCCATATTACGCACACATTATATTGGAATAGATAATGTATTTCCTTCAGGAATTCATATGGGGAATATGTTAGATATATACGTGCATGCTCCAGATAGGTTTTCTACGGCTGAAAATGATGCAGGTGCTGTAAGTTCTGTTATGCTAACAGCCGACGAAGGGTTTAATTTACCTATTCAAGAAATACTTGAAGTTAGAGGTCCTGGTGGTACGTTGTTAACACGAAACGTAGATTATTCAATTAGCTTGGGAGACACAGGTAACGCGTGGTCAACTAAATCAAACCAATCAATTAATATTGTTGGTGGACCGCTGTCTATTACGGTGCTGTACAGATATTATATAGATGGAGCCACTTTGCAAGATTTTGTGGAAGATAATTCTGTTAGAAACGCTGGAACGGACAATTTAGTAAAGATTGTTCCTCCCGCTACCATAGAGATAGAATCACTAGAATATAGAGACGGGCCTGCTCAAGAAGATGTTAGAACATCAGTGGCCGCCTGGATTAATGATTTAGGTAACGACACAACATTCGAAATTACAGACCTAATTAATTATTTATATTCTTTAGGAATTACCTATGTAGATCTGGATTCACTAATTATTAATGTTCGAAAATATGATTATACTGGAGCGTTGGTTGATAGTAGCGAGATAACTTCCGACTATACTATAACAACAATGAACGCGTTTGTAACAGACACAAGTCAATTATATGGGATAATTAGATTATAATGCCACAACGATATAATGTTTCAACTTTATGGCAATCTTTAGGATCTTTTTGGGCGGACTTCGAAGACAAAGGTGTTATGGAAGTTGTTTGGAATGCCTATAGAGATATTATTACAGAAGAATATAGAACAACTTATCAACTTAATCTTTCTAAAGCATTTCAATACATGCCGGATTATTTTGAAGAACGCCTGCATTATTTTGATATTATTTATAGTGCGGACACCGCTACTTATTCTGGATTAGTTAATACTACTATAATTTCAGGATTATATAATTATTATGTGCCTGGTGAGATCTTTAGTATAGTTTCTGGATTAGACCATTATTATTATTTAAATGAAGATAATCAAAGAATGTATGAACATTTAACGGAAGATACTGATTTTGAAATAATTGACTATAGTAGAATTCAGTTTTTAAATAATCCTCCTTTCACAGCCGACGGAGATCTAGCTAATGTTGACGGCGGTAGTTTATACGCACCAGCAGTATTTCGAATAAATCCTATTATGTTCGCGTTATTTGGAACATTGGTTGATATTACCAAAGAACAGTTTAAAGAAAGAAAATATCACGCTTTTAAAACTGAGGTTACTAATTTTGAACAACAAAAAACAGACTTAAAACATTTTAAATATTTGATATGGTCATTAAATTATTTAAAGCGACAAAAACCAACAATAGAAGTATTAAAAAAATTATATGGAGTAGCAAAAGGAGTTCCTTTTGCATATGTCTCAGGATATGTTGAGTCTATTGGTATAGATGGAAGTAATTATACTTTAACTATTGCGGAAGAAACTTATTATGTCCCGGACATTTTAACTTTAGCTGTAACTAGCGGACAAGCGATAGGCCAGTTCGATTTACTGGTGAGTGGCATTGAGGTCCGCGATTATATTACAGATCAAGCTAGAATGATAGAATTGGCGGAAGAGCCCTGGCAAGCACGAGCTATGCTAGAATTTGTTGCTGATTCAAGTTTAAATATTTTAGATTACGACGAAACTTTTGTTAGCGGCATAGTAACTGATATTACTCCAGCATATATGACCGCCTACTTTAATTAAGAGGTTATTAAATGGAACGCGAAATAGTTAATGCGGGTGCAAAACTTTCTCTCTCGTCTTTATTTGAACATCTACAAGATGATGTTAAATTAAATACGTATAGAGATTTTGACCAGATTATAGACACATACGGCATCAATTGCGACACTGTATCAGGACTTGTCCCTGCTAGTGACACCACATTAAAGGTTACAGCTGCTGGTGCTCAAATAGCTATTAATACGGGCACCGGTTTGACTGCCGCGTTTAATTATATTGATGTCTCTACGCCAGACACAAGTACTCCGCCCGGCAATAATACTTACACAGTTTATATAAAATATGTGGAAAATCAAGACGAACAAGTAGATATCATTAATGGGTTTTTGTATGCGACTGGGGAGCCAACTGTACCTTCACGTGGACACGCTGATTATGAAATAGTGTATGATACAGATCCGGGAGTATCTGGGTTAACATTGGCTGAAATCGTAGTAAGCACCGGAACAGTACAGTCAGTTACAGATTTAAGACATGCCAATGTATTAAAATTAAAACATTGTGTATTTCCAGACACTGTAGTAAAAATAGATAGAGATTCTGACATAGCTGGAAAACTTACGGCTAATTATATTGGTACTAAGGGTCCCGAAGGGTACGAAATGCTTATAAATACGGCCGGTATGACACAAGACGAAGAACTTAGCGCTTCGGGAATTGTACAAGCACACGATTATAGACATTGGCACGGTAATGAAGTTACACAAGGCAGTAGAACAGTATTGGATAGTGTAAGTGCTATTACAGCACATTCAGAACTTAAAGCAGCTTTTAGGTATGGTGTAATAAATTTTCAAGAAGGTAATGGAGATAGATGGATTGTTACGAAAATAATTCCAAGTAAACCTAATACACCTACTGATTTAACTATCGGCTTACGCGAACTGGTGCCCGATGATATTACCACGAAAGCACTAACTAATAGTATTAGATCTTATACTGTTAAAGAAATTTCTTTAGCTCATAATATAAATGCTAATACAGCCCTAACAGATTGGCGACAATCTATTGTTACTTATCAAACAGCACACCCAACCTGGGGCGCTGACGAGTTATATGCTGTCTCAGGTTTAGAAGCCACAATGTCTGGATTATTCAATCAAGGTTATGCCTACGACGCTGGTGGTATTGTTCCTGAAGAAAATTATGATCCTGAAGGACTAACAGCGTTAGGTTGGAACGAAACCGGTGGAACCATAACAGACGTTTTGGAAGCCATAGATCTTACTTTAGCATTTAGCGATGACGCGAAAAGCACTTTAAATTCTGATATGGCAATTATTTCTAAAGAAATATTAAATAAAGAATCAGAAATTAAAACACACCCAGATAAAGGAAAAAGGCAGTTTGAAGCTCTTTGTAAGTGGACACGGCCCGCTTTAGTAGATTTAGAACCTATCGTAAAATATCAATTAAAAATATATAAACTAACACATACTTCAACCGCCGTAGCGGATGGAACCCCTCTTACAACTCTTCTGTCTAACTATACTGCAGAAATTGTTAAAGATATAAACGTTGAATCAGTAGCAGCGGGAATACGTTGGACAGAAAAAGGCAATACAACCGTAAAAGCCGGAGTAACCCAAACAGCGTCTAAAATTTATTTAAATAGTACCACAGGAATGGATGCACTGGACGCGATAAATATTACAGTTAGTGGTTTAGGGCAATATTCTGCCATTATAAAAACTGTCAGTAGTGATGGCGACGGGGTTTATATAGATTTAGCCCTGCCTTTAACTAACTCATATAACAATGAAGTAATTCCATTAGCTGAAGACACCGTTTTATCTTACGCCGAAGTAGTTGAAAGTTTAGATCAATATTGGATTGACGGTGTGTACAAAACAACTTATGCATTTCCTATTGATGTTGATCAATACTACATTGTCTATATCAGATCAGTTAGTAAATATGGAATAGTGTCTGATTGGTCAAATGGTGTTAAAGTTACAACTAATGATCTGTCGAGTGGGGGTGTTACTTTAGCTAATAAATCTAAAGAAGACAAAACATTTCTGGCTCAAGCAAAAGAAATAGAAAGAAAAGAAATAAAAAGAGAATTTGAAACGCAAATACTGGCCTTACAACAGCAAGTTGCAGCGTTACCTACACAAGACCAAGTTAGTAATTTAAGTGTAGAACTTTCCAGTTTGGATACCAGAGTTGGTAGTTTAGAAACACCAGCATAAAATTATGGCTAGAATTCGTCGAACAAATTTGTCACATACGTTTACCGGGTTACCGCCTAATATTACAGTAATGTTAGTAGACGGACTATATAAAGTAGAAACTAATGATGTCTGGAAAGCTTTACCTAGACACGTTGGTCAAACATCAACGGAAGGTGTAATAAGGTTCGATAATTTAAGGGACTCTATTTATTCATTGTTAGTAGTAGATTTTGATTATTCAGATAAATCTCAATACTACATACAAATTGGTGATCCTGATTTATTTGATACTATTATTTATCATACTATTCCTACCCCAGTAATTATTACATCTGTTACTACGGGTGTGGAAGGCACGGTTATTTATATAGATATAACTTGGAAGTTAGCTCCTAATGGAGTGGACGGGTTCTATCATATTTATATGCAACCACAAGATGGTGTGTGGTCTGAAAGATTGGTAATTGATAATCCTAAAACTTTTAGTGCCAGGATATCCACCAGTCTAAAATATTATACACAATACACATTTAAAATAAGAACGCTAAATGAAGATGGTAAACCTAGCGCCTTTTCAAATTTAATGTCAGTTATTACACCAGAGCTTGAACACGAAGATACTACACCGCCGTATAATGCAACCTTTATCCAATAATGTGTGTGGAAAAAATTTCGGCCTTTATACGAATGAGGAATGCACAATATACAATTAAAGCTTGTATATTGTCGGTAATTGACTACGTGGATGAAATAATTGTTGTTAATAACAACGATGCTACTAGTTTTAAAATACTAAAAGAATTAAATAATTCAAAAATAAAAATTTATGATTGGCCTTATGAAATTGTAAAAGTTTGGACATCTGAAACAAATAATCTGCCTTGTGACGATTGTCATTCATTAATTGCTATGAGCAATTTTGCTCTAGATAAATGTTCTAATGATTGGTGTTTAAAGGTAGATTCTGATATGGTATTTTTTAAAACTGGGATGGAAGCGATTTTAAATACTAATTTTATTCAGCCGTTTTTAGGGGTTGGAGGATATGAGTGTACTGATCCTTTTAATTTTACTTATGAATTTTTTGGAGAGGAGCCCAGATTTTTTAATAAGACTTTGGAGGGAGGATTACAATTTCGCAAATATTTTAATACAGGCGGTGAAATTATTTGGAACCCGGCATGGTCTATGGATACTAAAAATTGGGGCCCAAGATACAGTAATTTAAACAAAAAAAGATGTTGGGTCCATTACGGCTGGTCGACATCGTCAGACCCACAACGACCTTATAGAGGTTTGAAACAGACCGCTATTAATTTTAGTCACCATAGAGATATTATTCCTAGTTTACATAAAATTTTTAATCAATAAAAGATAATGAGAAAATTTAGGATCCATGTGCTTTCTTTAGCACACACCAAGTGTAACGACGATTATGTAAAATGTGCTTATACACAAAAAGCATACAACATGTGTAAGATGATGTCATCATTAGGACACGAAGTATATTTATATGCTCCTTATAATAAACCGACTGATGCCCCACTTCCGCCCCACGATAAATTTATTCCCGTTGTCAGCGAAAAAACTTGGGATGACTATTTGAAGTATTACAATACTAATGATCAATTTTTTAAATTTGCAGTTGACGATCCAGTTTGGGACGAACTACGAAGAACCCTAAAAATAGAATTACCTAAAAATATTGATCCTGACACAGAAAATTTTGTTCTTTGCTGGTTTGGTCATTATTTTGATGAACCCACTAAAGGGTTGCCTGGTAATACGTTCGTTATTGAGGCTGGAATTGGATACACTGGAACATTTTGTAATATGCGAGGACGTGTCTTTGAAAGTAATGCTTGGTGTTCATGGGTGTACGGACGACAAAACATAGAGCAAGGAAATTGGTACGATACTGTTATTCCTAATAGTTATGATCCTGACGATTTTCCGTATAGTGCTGAAAAAGATGATTATTTTTTATTTGTAGGTAGATGTATCGAAACAAAAGGAATTAATATCGCCGAACAAGTCGCCAGAAAATTAGGTAAAAAATTATACATCGCTGGACAATGCTCAAGCAACTTGAAAGCTTTAGGCGTAACATTAGACGATCAAGTACAATATATTGGAGTATTAAATAAAGAAGAACGTGGGGAATGGATGAAAAAAGCGCAAGCTGTTTTTATTGCCACATACTATTGGCCGCCTTTCGAGGGAGTTCATATTGAAAGTATGTTTTGTGGGACCCCCGTTATCACAAGCCCGTTTGGAGTTTTTAGCGAAACCGTCCAAAACAACAAAGTAGGATTTCGTTGTGCAAGTTTCAAAGAAATGCTGTGGGCCGCGCAACATGTTAAAAATCTAGATTCTTATAAAATTAGAAGATACGCAATAGACAATTTTTCTTTAGATCGGGTTCGTTGGATGTATCAAAGATATTTTGAGCAATTTAGCGATCTTTATAAAGCTGGAGGATGGTATGAAACTGAAAAAAATCCAGTTGAATCTTTAGATCGTCACGATAAATATTATGTTATATAGAGGTATCATTTATAAGACATGATATAAAAAAAGAGCCCAGGGCAGACTCTTTTTTAGCCTGTTTTTAAATTTAATGCTATTTGACTAAAAGCATCTTTTTCGTTTCAGTAAAATCACCGGCCTGGATTTTATAGAAATACATTCCTGATGGAAAATCACCGGCATTCCAGGTTACTCGATATTGCCCGGCAGGTTGATCGATACCAGATATGGTTTCAATATGATGACCGAGGAGATCATAAATATCTAGCTTAACATTAGTGGGCTGAAAGAGAAAGTAACTGATCGTTGTTGAAGCATTGAAAGGGTTCGGATAGTTTTGCTTTAGCGAACACTTTAACGGCAAGCTAACAATATCCTCTAATACATCTTGGGCATCACAGCCTACTCCAAACGCCCCGATATTATTACTGTCCTCGCCAGTTCCTATACAAGGGGAATCACTCTGTAATAGATAATTGGCTGTATCTGACCAACAAAATAACGGGTCTTCGTGAATATTGTGGACCCCCAAAACCGTTGTATCCTCGACGTCGCTGTAAGAAATTGAGTATATACTGCTTCCGTGAGTAGTGAAGCCATTATTCCAGACTATGGTGTTAGAAATGATCACGTCTGAATACTGTTCCAGGTACACTCCTGTTCCAGGATAGTTATCGGTAATAGTAGTATTTGACATCAAGAATTTGGAATGATACGCGTATAAGCCGCCGCCTTCGGTTGAAGCTTCGTTGTTGGCAATAAGGTTGTAGTGAAATTCTGGTGTTGGTTCTTGCATGTTCTCGGACATAAAAATGCCGGCTCCTGTCACAGCATGATTATTGCAAATACGGTTATAGGAAATAACCGAATATGACCAACAAATAAAGATTCCTCCGCCTCTCTCGACAGCGGTATTATCGGCAATTAGGTTTTCGGAAATTACAGGATTTGAACCGGTCCACAGAAAAATTCCGCCGCCCGCATCATTGGAAATATTATTAATGATGTGATTGTTGCAAATAATCGGATCGGAAGAGATACAACTTATGCCCCCTCCATGATTTCCACGACCATTCTGAATAGTGAAGCCGATTAACATGGAATTGCTTCCTGCGTAATAATTCTGGTAATAGAACGTTACTGTTGACCCAATTAAGCTACCATCGATAATGGTCTGATCGATATAATTGGTGTCTTCTGTTGTTAAAAACAGTGACCCTAGGACAACAGCGTGTTCTTCAAGATAAACGTTCTCATAGTAAATGCCCGGTTGAACCAGCACCGTGTCGCCATCGATGGAGGCATCGATGCCCGCCTGGATAGTGGCGTAATCGGCGGGAATGTTGGTAATAGTAGCTGAACCCGACAACACTATCCCCATTAACATTAAAAAGCAAAGAAGAGATTTCATTGGAACTCCTTTTTTAAGATAATATTATTCTTTCATTTTCTTATACCCTAATTAGAGTAAATAATGGCAAGTAAAATACAAATAAAACACGAACAGCCACTTACCTTAAAAGTAACTGGCGCGACAGATGATTCCGGTGGTTCTGGAATCAAATCTTATAGTATATATTATACGGTTGTAGCTTCTGGTATTCAGCCGGATATAACAGACGCTAAATTACTTACAACTATAGACCATCTTACAAGTATTCCTTCTACTTTATTTGCTTACACGACAAGTGGTTATCCGTCATCAGGCGAAACAGCTTCCGGTATTGTTCGTGACCATTATCACAGCGACCATATTTTTGAATATGAGTGGGACGGCTGGGAATCAGAAATGGAACATTACTTTTGGACATTGGCGGAAGATTTTTCTGGAAATAGTAGTGTTTTGGCATCAGGCGTTCATCCTGGTAACCCTA
>Ga0307379_10000395_pt1 | contig 74455 bp, 86 predicted proteins | sample UN2MG_FD_202237 | JGI IMG/M metagenome (GOLD analysis project Ga0307379, IMG submission 202237) | Soil microbial communities from Risofladan, Vaasa, Finland - UN-2 | ecosystem: Environmental > Terrestrial > Soil > Coastal area > Acid sulfate soil | place: Finland: Risofladan, Vaasa | collected... | reverse complement strand
CCCCCGAAGCCGAGGCCCCCGAAGCCGAGGCCCCCGAAGCCGAGGCCCCCGAAGCCGAGGCCCCCGAAGCCGAGGCCAATGGCGGCCAGGCTGTTGCCGTGTTCAGCGAGGCGCTCGACCAGTGGACGGACCAACTCAAGGCGCAGGAGCAGGCGATCGCCGATGAGGCGACGACGGACGACGAGCTCAGGGCGATCCCGGAACTGCTCGAGGCAGTGCGCGAGAGCATTGTCGAGCAGCGCGCGGCGCTCAAGCCGAAGCTACAGGACGCGCGCGAGCGACTCACCAAGCTGGGCCCCCCACCGGAAGACGGCGCGCCGAAAGAGAGCGCGGAGATCGCCGCGCAACGAGAGCGCCTCGAGAAGGAGGTTGCGTCGCTCGACGGTAAACTCAAGCAGGCCGACATCCTGTTTGTGCGCGCCGGTCAGGTGATCGACGAAGCCAACGAGGAACGCCGCGAGCGCTTCACCGAGTCGCTCTTCCGGCCTGTCCCGAATTTCTACTCCGACGCGTTACCCGCAGGGCTTGAGAGCCTGCAGGTTCGAAGCCAGCAGGTGCGTCAAGCGCTGGCGGATTGGTTCGCGCGCGTATGGAAAATCGGGAAAGTTTTCTTCTTCCTGCTGATCCTGGCTCCAGTCCTCGCTGCCGTGATGATGGCGCGGTTCATCGGCAAGCTCACGGGCCACCGTGATCAGGAGCCTGACACTGAGAGAGCCGAAGAGCTCACCCTTCAGGAGCGCGGCGCGGCGGCTTTCAAGAAATCGCTTTGGCGAAGTCTGCCTATCTGGGCCGGGCTCGCCGTGTTCTACCTCATCACTGTCTCGGTGGGCCTGGCCGATCCAGGCCTCGAGGGATTCCTGCTCAAGGCTCTTCTCTCGGTCGCCTGGGGGACCTTACTCTACTCGCTCGTCCGTCAGAGCCTTGTTCCCGAAGACCCGGCGTTCACAATCATCCCTGCCTCCGAGTCCATGGCGTGGCGGATCACCGGACTACTATGGACATTGATCACGTTCTGGCTTTTCGATCAGGTCTCAATCCTCATCGATTCTGTCGTTTTCATGCCGTACCAGGTGTCGGTGCTGCGCTCGGCGATCTTCGCGAGCCTCTACGGAATTCTTATCGCGGCGATCGTCTACTCAATTCAGTCGGGAACGCTGACACGCCAAGCGATCACCGGGTGGCGCGCTTGGCTGCTCTCGTTAACGGCCATCATCGCGGCGAGCATCCTGCTCGCCGCCTTGCTCGGCTACGAATCCCTGGCGCGCTTCATCGGCACGAACGCCGTATCCACGGCAGGCGTCCTTTGGATCATGTATCTGCTCCACCTCACGGCCGAGGACATCTCCAGCGTCAGCGTCATCTCCGGCGCGCCGATTGATGACGACCTGGAGGAAGAGGAGGACATGGGCGCGCCGTCGCTCCTAACCATCCGGATCATCGTCAGCCTTCTGATCGACATCGCCATCCTCGCGATCGGCATCGTCATCCTGCTGCTTCTGTGGCGATTCGATTGGGTGGAGGTGAGAAGCTGGATCCAAGCGGCCTTCTTCGGCTTCCAGTTCGGCAACTTGCACATCTCGCTCCAGTCCGTGCTCATCGCGCTCGGCGTCTTCGCGCTCGGACTATTGCTGACGCGCTTCGTGCAGCGCTGGTTCACCGGCCGCGTCTTCAGCGGCCGGCGCAGCGAATCCGGTCTGCACGAGTCCGTCAGAATCGGTATCGGTTATCTGGGCTTCGTGCTCGCGGCCTTGGCCGGAATCTCCTATCTCGGCGTGGATTTCTCCAACCTCGCCCTCGTCGCCGGAGCACTCTCCGTCGGTATCGGCTTCGGGCTCCAGAGCATCTTCAACAACTTCGTGTCGGGACTCATTCTTCTGATCGAGCGCCCCATCAAGATCGGCGACTACATCCATGTCACCGGGCAGGAAGGCACGGTCAAGAAGATCAGCGTGCGTTCAACGGAGATCGAGACCATCTACCGGCAGTCGGTGATCATCCCCAATGCCACGCTCATCACTGATCCGGTGACGAACTGGATGCATCTCGACAAGGTCTGCCGCCTCGATATCTCCGTCGGCGTCGACTACGGCAGCGATGTCAAACGCTTGCGTTCGACGCTCCTCGACGTCGCCCACGCGCATCGGGGCGTCCTGAAGAGCCCGCCTGCGGTCGTGCACTTTGCCGGCTTCGGCGACAGCTCGTTGGATTTCGAGCTTCGTGTGTTCTTGCGCGACGTGCGCGAGCGCATCAAATCGGCCAGCGAGCTGCGCTTCGCCATCCTCGACGCGCTGAGAGAGGCGGGCATCACCATTCCGTTCCCTCAACGCGATGTTCACATCAAGGGGGACGGAACCTTCGAGCCGGACGAGTCCGCCCAGGCCGAGGAGTCCCACCCGTCCGGCCCCGGCTCACAAGCGAAGAACTCTACTCCCTAGACGCCCATCGCCGTCTTTCCGTCTCGCGACAATCGTCTAAAAATGTAGCATTTTCCGTTTATTAGCCGCCCGTCAAAAGGTGTAAGGCTGCCAGGGTTATAGCCGGGGCGACAGCCACGAGGCGGCCAAGCGGAATCGGCAAAGTCGCCTTCGGCGATTGCCGACCCCTACCGGCTCCTCGTCGAGAACATCACCGACTACGCGATCTATATGATCGATCCCGACGGGATCGTGACCAACTGGAATCTGGGTGCGCAACGCTTCAAAGGCTACAAGCCGGACGAGATCGTCGGGCAACCGTTCAGCCGCGTCTTCACAGACCGCGACCGGCAAGACGCTTCCCCCAGCATATTCTGGCGACCGCGGCTGAGGAAGGGGCGTTACGAATCGGAAGGCTGGCGTGTACGCAAAGATGGCCAGCGCTTCTGGGCTCACGTCGTCGTCGACACCATCCGCGAGGCCGACGGACAGCTTCTTGGCTTCGCCAAGATTACGCGGGACGTCAGTGAGCGGCGCAAGAACGAGGAACGCCTCAATCACCTCGCGCACTATGACCCGCTAACGCAACTGCCGAACCGGGCGACGCTGCGCAATTCACTCGAAGACGCCATGTTGGCCGGGCCGGTGACCGTCCTCATGCTCGACCTGGATGGCTTCAAGGACATCAACGACACCCTCGGCCACCCGGCGGGCGATTGCATCCTCCGTGACGCGGGCGAACGCCTGAGATACTGCCTCGGGGACCGAGGAACCATCGGACGGCTTGGCGGCGACGAGTTTACCGTTGTAGTGTCGGGTCTTTCCGGTCCGCTGAGGCGGCGCAGATCTGTGAACAACTCATAGGCAGCGTTCGCCCGCCGTTCAGCTGGGAACACCAAGAGGCCCATCTCGGGCTCAGTATCGGTATCGCCATGAGCCCCAGCCACGGTGATAGCGCCGAAGAGCTGCTCACGAGTGCCGACTTCGCCCTCTACCGCGCCAAGGCCGAAAAGCTCAGCGGCTATTGCTTGTTCCAACCGAGCTTCCGTGAGGCCGCGCTTGCGCGCCGTCATTGCGACCAAGAACACCGCCAGGCCGTCGCCAAAGGTCAGCTCGAGCTGCACTACCAGCCTCTCGTGCGTCTTGCTGATTACTGCGTCACCGGCGCGGAGGCACTGCTTCGCTGGCGGCATCCCGAGCACGGGCTCATCGCGCCGGATGCTTTCCTCGGCAACCTGGAACGCGGCAAGCTCGTCTATACCGTTGGCGATTGGATCATTCACGAGGCGCTAGCCCAAGTGCGGCAGATCCGAGAGCTGGGGGCCAAAAATTTCAGAGTGAACGTCAATCTCTTCGCCACGCAGTTACGCAACGACGCCCTGGTCACGACAGCGGCGGAGGCGTTGGAGAAACATGCCCTACCTCCGGAGGCGTTGGAGCTGGAAATCACCGAGAACGTTTTCCTTCAGGAGGGTGAGAGGATGATCTCCCCCTTGCGTCACTTGCGCGATCTCGTCGTCGGTATCGCCTTCGACGACTACGGCACCGGCTTCGGCTTTCTCAGCCTGCTGAAACGCTTTCCCTGACCCCACCGAAGGTCGATCGCAGCTTCGTGCGAAATCTCTGCACCGACAAGGAGGACGAGGCCGTGGTGCGGTCGATCGCCTATCTCGCGGAGAGCTTCGGCCTGGACGTTACCGCCGAAGGTGTCGAGCGGGAGGATCAGCGCAAACGTCTTCGGGAACTTGGCTGCGAAAGCGCACAAGGCTATTTGTTCGGCCGCCCGATGCCGGGAGAACGCGTCATGAAAATCATGCGCGGCGCGACCCATAGCGGCCTGGCCCGTTGGCCCAGACGGCACGCGGAGGCCCATGCCACCCCCAGCACGGAGCAGGGCGCCGAGACGCCACGCCCGCGCTCGCCAAGCGTGCCTAGACGCGCAGGATCTGGGCCCTAGCTAGCTGACGTGCGGCCCGCGCATTTGCTCAATGGCGGCCTGGATGCGGCGCCAATTTTCGGCCTCCGCCTTGTCGCCAACACTCTCGCAAGCGGCGGCCCTCTGCGAGGCCTCGGCCACGGCCTTGTCGCCATGGGTTCCTAGGAAACGCCGCGCGTAGTCGTGGACTTCGTTCATATCCATTGAACGTCCTCCTCTCCCTATGAGCCTACCATTTTCCCAGCCCGAGGGGCCAAACGCCCTGAGGCAGATCAATGCATCGCAGGCCGATGGGTTCCGGGCGTCAATGGGGGCCTAGGGGAAGCACCGGCGGCCCACGCCGCCGGTGCTTTTCCACATTAGTCGTCGTAACCGACGAGGATCTCGGCCGTCGCCGGGTGCACGTGGACCTCCATGCGTGTGCCGTTCTTGGTCATCTCGACCTCATAAGCGCCATCATCGGTCTCGATCTCGTAGACCTTGTAGCCTTGGGCCGAGAGTTTCTCGGTGATCTCGGACGGTGGTAGCCACTGATCGCGCGGCACGTTCAGGCGCTTGCCGTCATTCCAGTCAGCGACCGCCAGAGCCGGGACCGCCGCCAAAGCAGAAAGACCCAGAAGCGTAGGAATGAGATATTTTCGCATGTGTCGTCTCCTATTCGTTTGCGGCAATGTCTTGCCTAACCCCAACCTGGCAAAGAGCCCCTGACGACGTGCTGATCACGCCCGTCAGCGAATTGTCAGGCCTTGCCGCGCAGACTTGGGTCATGTTCGCAATGCCCTTCGACCGTCGCGTTTGGCTCGCCGCCGCCATGCTTCTTGTGGCTCCAACTGGTCACGCCAAAGGTGACGACATCAGTCACCAGGATGCGCGCCGCCTGGTGCAGGAAGGCCGCATCCTGCCGCTCGCCGAGATCCTCGCGCATGTGGGCCACAAGGTGCCCGGCGATGTTCTCGATGTGGAACTCGAGCTCGAGGACGGCGCCTATGTGTACGAGCTTGAAATCTTGAAACCGGACGGCAAGGTTCAAGAGGTGGAGGTCGACGCTCCGAGCGGGAAGATCATCGAGATAGAGGACGATGACTGATGCGCGTTTTGATCGTGGAAGACGAACCACGCATCTGCGCCGACATCGCGCGGACCCTGTCGGCCACGGGTTACGCTTGCGACTGGGCCACCGACGGAGAAGACGCCTGGTTTCGTGGTGAGACGGAATCGTACGACCTCATCATCTTGGACCTCGGCTTGCCGAAGATGGACGGGCTGACAGTGCTGAAGCGCTGGCGCGCGGCGGGACGTCAAACGCCGGTGCTCGTGCTCACGGCGCGCGGCGCTTGGCCGGAGCGTGTGGAGGGTATCGACGCTGGAGCCGACGACTATCTGACCAAGCCCTTTCGCATGGAGGAGCTGGTCGCACGCGTGCGCGCCCTGATCCGGCGCTCGACCGGCCATGGCACGCCCATACTCGAAGCCGGCAACGTCCGCCTCGATACCAAGCAGATGCACGTCATGTTGAACGGCGGCCAGGTTCCGGTGTCACCGCTGGAATACCGGCTGCTCGCCTATCTCATGCACCACAAGGGTCGCGTGGTCCCCGCCGGCGAGATTCTCGAGCATCTCTACGGCGGCGACGATACGCGCGACGCCAACGCACTCGAGGCGCTCATCATGCGGCTTCGCAAGAAGTTCGGCAGCCCCGTCATCGAGACCCGCCGCGGCTTCGGTTATCTCGTGGCCGGCGAGGATGCCCCGTGAGCTTCACCTCTCTGCGGGTTAGGCTCCTGGCCGGCGCCGCGGCCTTCGTGCTGACAGCGCTCGCGCTTGCGGCCGTCGGCTTGACCTTCCTCTTCCAGAACCATATGGAACGCTGGGTCGACGGCGAACTCGACGCCTATCTCGATCAGGTCATCGCCGGGATCGACAACGGACCGAACGGCCAGCTCATGGTGGCCGAGCCCCCCGCCGATCCCCGTTTCGAGCAGCCGCTATCGGGACGCTACTGGCAAGTCAACGTGAAGCCCGACGGTCCCGCGCTGCGCTCACGCTCTCTGTGGGACTACGCGATTCCGTTGCCCACCGGCGATGTGATTGGCGACGCGGTGCATCGCCATCGCGTGCCAGGTCCCAATGGGACGAGGCTCTACCTCCTCCAACGTCACATTACGCTGCCGAGCCGCCTCGGTGGCAATGCCGCGACCGCCGCGGTAGCGGTTGATGCCGCCGAGGTGGCTGCCGCGGTTCGCCGCTTCGCCACTGTGCTCATCCCGCTTCTTCTCTTGCTGGCTGCCCTGCTGATCGGCGCGGCTTGGATCCAAGTACGCGTAGGGCTGAAGCCTCTTTCCATCATGCAGCGGAAACTCGGCGATATCCGCACGGGTCCGCGCAAACGGCTGGGAGACGGCTTTCCCGACGAGGTGCAGCCGCTAGCCACCGAAGTGGACACGCTGCTCGACGACCGAGACCGCCGAGTGGATAGTGCCCGCGCCCGGGCCGCCGATCTCGCCCATGCTCTCAAAACGCCGCTGCAAGTCCTGCTGAGCGATGCGGAGCAGCTGAACTGCAAAGGAGAAACGGAGATGGCCCAGGAAATCGAGGGCATTGCCACGGTGTTGCAGCGGCACACGGAGCGGCAACTGTCGCGCGCGCGAATGGCCACCTATGCCGCCAACGCCGCTGCCGACATGGGCGAGATTGCCGAGCGGGTCGTTCGGGTCATGAAGCGAACGCCCCAAGGGCAACGCCTGGCCTGGCGGACCGATCTCCCGCACGGATCCGTAGTACGTATCGACCCGCAGGATTTCGCCGAGGCAATCGGAAATTTGACCGAGAATGCGGTACGCCACGCACGCGCCCGAATTGCCATCACCCTGTCGCGCGATGCCAGTACCGCCAGTGTCACGATCGCCGACGATGGGCCGGGCATCCCCGCGGAGCACCAGGAGGAGGTTCTCCGCCGCGGTGCGCGGCTCGATTCCGCCGGCACAGGGACCGGCCTCGGATTGGCCATCGTCAAGGATATCGCGGAGACCTGGGACGCGACGCTGTCTTTCGAAACAACGAGCCAAGGCTTCTCCGTAAGGTTGTCGATCCCCGCCGCGGCGGAAGCCACCGTCGTTCCGCTCGCTAAAGCCTGACCTAGCGGGACAGTGCGTCGCCCGTCGCTTGCGGCAGCTCGACGATTTGCCTCAAGCCCCTGCCGTCCTTGTTGGCGATCACGATGCTCCCGCCCGCGCGCTGCACGATCTCATTGGCGATGGTCATACCCAACCCTGCGCCGGGAATGTCTTGGCGGCGTGCGGGATCGGCGCGGAAGAACGGCTCGAAAACCTGATGGATCAGCGCTTCCGGAATACCAGGCCCATCATCCTCGATGACGATCCGCGCGGTCTTGCCGTCGCCGTTCACGCTCAGCCGCGCCCGAATGCCGTGCGTGGCGGCATTGATAATCAGGTTTCGAAGCGCGCGGTTGAGCTTGAAACGGCTCACGCGCACGGTGACGGGACGCAAATCCTCGCAAACCACGTCATAGCTCTGATCCTTGAACTCGGCGCACATCTCGCCGACGAGCTTGTCGAGCCGCAGGAGCTCAGGCGCGGCCGCACCCGTCTCTTCCCGCACCAGCATGATCGCGCTATCGGCGATGCGCTCCAGCTCCTCGAGATCGTTGAGCCACTTTGTGCGCTCCTCCTCGTCTTGGACGAACTCGGCCCTGAGACGCATGCGCGTGATCGGCGTGCGCATGTCGTGGCCGGCCGCCGCCACCAAACGCATGCGGCTTTCCATGGAACGCTTGAGCCGGGCCGATAGCGAATTGAGCGCCTTGGCGGTGGCGCGCACTTCCGCCGGGCCGCGCTCGGGCAGCTCCGGCATCACGCCGTCAGGCCCGACCGAAGCGACCGCATTCTCGAGGAACACGAGCGGACGCACCATGCGATTGGCCACGAATACGCCGATCACCGCCGCCCCCAGCGCGATAAAGGACAGCCATCTGAACAGCGGTTTCCACGGCGGCCCTTGCGGCGGCATGCCCGAGGTCGGCATCCATAACCACCCTCTTTTCTCGATGGGGACCGACACAATCAGCGGCGCGTGACGACCGTCGCGGGAGACGGTCACGGAAAGATCGTGACCGCGCTCCTTCAACACCTCGCGCAAGGCACCCGTTGTCCGCTTATACAATCGTCCAGGCGCCGGCTTTTGCTGCAACGTGACGCCGTCGAGGCCTTCACGCGTCAACTGAAGCGTCATTTCCACCTGCTGCGCGACCCCGATAAGCGCTCGTTCGGCGCGCTGGGGCGGACCGAGCAGCCAGAACAACACCACAGTCAGCAAGCCCACGACCGAAACGATCGCGATCACGAGCAAGGCGGCAAATTTTATGCGGAGCGTGTTCACGCTTGTCCATCCTCGACGTCGACCTTCACGGCAAGCTGATAGCCGCCGTTGCGCACGGTCTTGAGCAATTGTGGATCGTGGTCTCCATCGCCGCCGAGCTTGCGGCGCAGCCGGCTGACTAAAACGTCGATGGAGCGGTCGAAGCCGTCGCCTTCGCGACCTCGCGTAAGATCGAGTAACTGGTCGCGCGACAACACGCGACCCGGGCGGTCTAGAAAGGTCTTGAGCAAATCGAACTCCGCACCCGTTAGATCCACGTCCTCGCCTTTCGCATTCGTCACCCGGCGCATTTGCGGGTCGGCGGTGAAACCCTCGAAGTGATAGACCTTGACCTCGCTCGGTTCGGGCAGCATGTCCGCCCGGCGCCGCAACACGGCCCGCACGCGCGCGATGAGCTCGCGCGGGTTGAACGGCTTGCCGAGATAGTCGTCGGCGCCAATCTCGAGCCCGATAATGCGGTCCACGTCCTCTTTCAGCGCCGTCAGCAAGATGATCGGGACGCTGGAACGCTGCGCCCGCAAATCCCGGCACGCATCGAGGCCCGAGCCGTCCGGTAGCATCACATCGAGCACGATCAGATCGACGTGATGGGTCGCCAGCTGATCGCGCAGCTCCCGGCAGCTCTCGGCGAGAAGCACACGGAAGCCCTGGCTCTCGATATAGCGCGCGAGGAGCTTGCGGATTTCCGGGTCGTCATCGACGACGAGTATGCGTGGCGTGGTGGAAGTCATCGAAGTCGCTCCTTCTAGCCTCGCCCAATGCCGGCAACGAGAGGATTCTTGTAACGGAAGGCATCAGGCCCCGGCCCAGCAATGTTTCGACACAAATCTCTTCCGGCCAGCAACGTTCCGATACGCGCAGACCAATAGGGGCAACGATCGAACCTTAGGTAGGATCAGACATCAACAACGAGGATGCTGAAAATGAAGTTCTCAAAACAGATGGCCTCGCTCGCCGTCGTCGCCGCGCTCAGTATCGTGGGCCTCACGGCGGTGACCCTGGCTGCCGGTCCCGGCGGCGTGCCGGGCCAAAGCGCCTGGGCCGGTGAAGGCAAGCATGGCAAATCGATGTGCCAGCGCGGCTCCCACGGCAAGCATGGCAAATATGGCCGGGACGGCCGGAAGGGCCCGGACTATCTCGCCAAGAAGCTGAGCATCATGGAGACCGAGATCGGCATTCGCGCCAATCAGCTCGATGCTTGGCGCGACTTCACCGACTCACTGCAAGCCACCATGAAGCGGCCCATGCGCGGCGGTCGCGGCATGATGGCATCGGGTGACAATGCCGAGCCCTTCTCGCTGGCCGAGCGCTTCGCCGACAAAGCGATCGACCGCGCCAAGAGCGCCGAAGAGTTGAAGCAAGCGATCGCCACGCTCCGCACCACGCTCACGGCCGAGCAGCTGGAAAAGGTCACGGAGATCGAAGCGCGTCTTCGGGCCCGCATGGCCAAGCATCACGGCTGGAAGCGCGGTCATCACGGCAAGAGTCACGATGGCAAGGGCCCGCATAGCAAAGGCCCGCATGCCGGCCCGCCGCAGGCCACGCCGGACGATGATAACGACGATAGCGACGACGACTCGGACGAGTAATGCGCCTCCCCAGTTAGCCGGAACTCTCCGCGGTTAAGAAGCGCAGGAAGGCGGGAACCCATGGGCTCCCGCCTTTTTCGTGTCTCCCTCCGAGGCGGGCAATCACGAGGGCGGCGGAATCAAGAATCCGGGAAACCGAGACGCGCTTCGGCAGCCTCGAAGGAGCGGTCCATTGCCCAGGACTCAAGGAAGCCGAACGGCATATGTCCGAAGACCGGTGTCAATTGAAGCTCCGCGTAGAACTCCGAACCGCCCGCGACCCCGGCGACATAAAACGCCGAAACGATGCCCGACCGGTCCGCACCGCTCATGCAATGAACGAGAATGGGGCGCTCGGCCTTCGACAGGACGTCGAGCAAATCGTCGAGCTTCGCGCCCGACACATCACGCGCAGACGACAATGGATAGTCGATCAACCGGATGCCGTTGGCGTCAGCAGCCGCCTTTTCTTCACGGTACCAATCAAGCTCTGGATGCGAACCCCGCAAGTTGAGAATCGTCTTGATCCCATACCGCTCGTGATACTTGGCGACCTGCGCACCCGAGGGCTGCGCCGAGCGGTAAAACTCTCCGGGCACGACCGTATGGAAATTGTTGGTGGCGACAATATAGAGGGCATAAACCCCGATCGCCCCAAGCACGCCGAGCAGCGTACGAACAATTCTCTTGCGCAGCATTCTTGATCCCCCCGGATCCGATGTCTCACCGGTCGTAGGCGGGGATTGCGGCACTTTTTAGAGAAAGGCGGGCAATCTCGGGGGCCAGCCTGATCTAGCTGAGGGCCCAGGGCGCTTCGCCGTCATTTTCCCGCCGGCATCGGCACGGCATTGGCGAACAGGTTCTCGCCCCACTCATGAAGCGGGCTGCCGAAATCCGACTCCGTGTGGATCGCCTTCCCCTTCCGGGCCTCCCATTTTGCGCCATAGGTCTCATAGGGGAAATGGCGAATGTAGTAGTCGCAAGTCTCCTCCCAATGGGCGACCGACAACGACTTGCCGTAGTGCTGGCAGAAGAGACCCGTCTTGATGCTGGTCATACCCTGCGGGGTGCGTCCGTCGCCTTCGGCGAAGCCGATCTCGGCGCGGTTGCGCCAGAGCATGAGAATGTCGCGTTGCTCGGGACCGTAAAATTTGCGGAAGTGCATCAGCTCTTGGTCGGGCGTGTAAGGTGCCTGATCCTCCGGCGTCAGGTAGGCATCGAACAGAGGCACGCGCACCGCGTCTTCCTCGCGCGAAAGCTTGCCCACATAGTCGCGCAAGTCCCCCGTCACCCGCTCGTCCGGATCGAAGCAGAGCATCCACTCATGAGGCAGCTCTGCGCGCGCCATGCCGAGAAGCAGCCCGCGATGGCGTCCCTCGGCGCGCTTGCGTGCGTCGATGTCCTGCTCCCAGGACCGATTGGCGACGATCAGCGCGACTTTCGGGTGCGACCGTAAGATCTCGACCGTCTCGTCGGTGCTCGCATCGTCATAGGCGACGATCGCGTCTACGTGCGGCTCGAGATAATCGAGCGTGTCGGGCAGGATCAACGCTTCGTTGCGCATGCGCGTCATGGCGACGAGGCGATGCGACTTGCCGAACAGATCGGCATTGCCTTCGATGACCTGCTCGCTGTCGCGCAGCGGCCAGCGATGGACGGTGCGCATCACAGCCAAAAGCGGTCGATGACCGCCGCGATCCAAATCAACGCGGCCAGCGCGATGACGCAGAACACGCCCGCCGAGGCGAGATCCTTGGTGACCTTGATGGCCTCGTGCTTCTCGGGATGCACGTGATTGCATAGCCGCTCGATGGCCGTGTTCAGAAATTCCACCGCGAGTAGCAACAGCAAGCTGCCCATGAGCGCCGCCCAGGTCAGCGCGTCGCTGGCGACGAAGAAGGACACCGGCAGCGCGATGAGGGTGATCGCCGCCTCTTGCTTGATGGCCGCCTCGGTGGCGAGGCCTTCGCCAAAACCGCCGAGCGTGTTGCGGAAAGCCCGTCCGATACGCGATAGCCCTCCTTTGCCAGGGAGCGCGGACTGCGCCCGCAAATGTTTGTATTCCGCACCTTCCGGAAGTCGTGGCGCATCCATGAATAAGCCTTTCGCGCTTAGGCTGCTGTCAGCCTTTGCAGCACGTCGTCGGAGACGTCGAAATTGGTATAGACCTGCTGCACGTCGTCGGACTCGTCCAGCGCATCGATCATGCGCAACAATTTCTCGGCGGCTTCCTCGTCGATCGGCACCTCGGTCTTCGGCCGCCACAGGATCTGCAGGGTACGGGCCTCACCGAAGCGCTCCTCCAGCGCCTTGCCGACTTGGTGCAGCTCGTCCGGATTGCAGTAGACCACGTGGCCGTCGTCATTCGTCTCCACGTCGTCACCGCCGGCCTCGATCGCCGCTTCCAGCATCTCGTCGGCGGTCGCCTTGTCGGTATCGAACTCGATGGCCCCGAGCCGGTCGAAATTGAAGGACACCGCGCCCGTCTCGCCCAGATTGCCGCCATGCTTGGCGAAGATGGAGCGAACCTCGCTCGCGGTGCGATTGCGGTTGTCGGTCAACGCCTCGACGATGACGCCGACTCCGCTGACCCCGAAGCCCTCGTAGCGGACCTCCTCGTAATTGTCTCCGCCCGCCTCCTGGCTCTTCTTGATGGCCCGGTCGATATTGTCGTTGGGCATGTTCTGGGCCCGCGCCGCCTGAATCGCCGTCCTCAGCCGCGGATTCATCGCGGGGTCCGGCAGCCCCAGCTTCGCCGACGTCGTGATTTCGCGGGCGAGCTTGGAGAACAGCTTAGAGCGCTTCTTGTCCTGCGCCCCTTTGCGGAACTGGATATTCTTGAATTTCGAATGGCCTGCCATGGCCTGTTCCCTAGTCTTTAGCGGCCGTCGGGGTCAAGACCAAGCCTTGCCGGGCGAGCCGGCACGGTCCGGTGGCCGCATTTAGCGAAGCCTTAACCCTAATAGCCTGAGAACTAAAGGCTTGGGGCCTGCAAAAGGGCCCGCGCGTAAAGGGATAAGGGGGATCACCATGACGCCGAAACGGAAGCCTGTCGCCAGTGAGGCGCATGAGGAAACACCCAGCCTGCCGCAGCTCTGCTCCGAGGCCGCCGACCATGTGGCCCGGGCCCGGGTAGCGCTTTACGACGAGAGCCTCGATGCTGATCAGGCGCTCGCCCACCTGGATGACGCCATTGCCTGCTTGCAGCGCCTTTGGACCCATGGCCGCACGTCGATCGATGGGGCGCGTCCTGCCGCCCGCTCAGCCTAAGTCTCAGCCACCCAGAACACAGGCTCGGTTTGAGAGAGCCTGCCGCCGAGCCTGACCGGTGCAATGGCGCGGGCTAGGCCTGTCGCGTCGTCGACCTCGATGCCGACGCCGCAGACCGTGGCCTCCCCCTTGGACGGCGCAAAGCGTTGCGAGGCGATCTTGGTGAGGAAGCGGTTGACCGGCTCCTCCTTGTCCATGCCGAGGATCGAATCGAAATCGCCGCACATGCCGGCGTCGCTGATGTAAGCGGTGCCGCCGTTCAGGATTTGCTCGTCCGCCGTTGGCACATGGGTATGCGTGCCGACCACAGCGGTGGCGCGCCCATCGACGAAATGCGCGATGGCCTCCTTCTCCGACGTCGCCTCGGCGTGGAAGTCGATGAAGATCGCGTCGGCGCCCGATTTCAGCCCGCACGCTTCGAGCTCCCGTTCGACCGCCCGGAAGGGATCGTCGAGATCGCCCATGAACACGCGGCCTTGCGCGTTGATCACCAGCACGTCCATGCCGTTTGCCGCCTTGAAGAGTCCCGCGCCCCGGCCCGGCGTTCCTTGCGGAAAATTGACAGGGCGCAGCAAACGATCGTGCCGCTCGATGAAGATGAGCGCTTCGCGCTGATCCCAAACGTGATTTCCAGTCGTCACCACGTCGGCGCCGGCGTCGATCAATTCAGTGAAGATCGCCTCGGAAATGCCGAACCCGCCGGCAGAGTTCTCGCCATTTACCACGACGAAGTCGGCAGCGTAGCGCTCACGCAATTTCGGCAAAATGTCGAGCACGGCAACGCGCCCGGACCGGCCAACCACGTCGCCTAGAAATAGAATGCGCATGGCATGCCGGCTAACTGTCGCGAGTGGATCATTCGGGGGTCAATACAGAATGGCTGCGGGAGCCGCCAGCTTAACGGGAGGCACTGTCAGCGAGAGATGGCAGGGCCGCGATGGCCGTCGGAGGTAAGATTCCGGGAATCCCTACAATAAGTAGGTGGGCGCCGAGTGACGAAGACCACGGTCCCCGCCAGGGTCAGCTCCCGTAGAATCTTATAGGGCCCTGGAATAATGCTCCTAACGCACCTCGCAGCCCGCCAACACAGACTATAGCGTAAGAACCTTGCCGAAACGACTAGCGTCGGTTGGCCGCATGGTTTGCCCGCCCGCCGTTCAGGAACTGCGCATTAAGCAATTCCAGGCGCTCGGCCGCCTCGGCGATGCGGGCGGACAGATCAGCCTGCACCGTCTTGGCCGTCTCGTCCGAGGCCGACTTGTCGCGGCGGGCTTCCGCCAGTCCCGTCTTTAGAATGTCGATCTCCCGCCGCAGCTCCCACAACTCGTCCGCGACGACCAGAGACGCCATGAGGATCAGACGGTCATCGCCGACCTGGCCGAACTTCCGGCGCATCTCATCGACATGCGAGCCGAGATACTCAGCAAGCTCGAGGAGATGAGCCTCTTCGCCCTCGCTGCACTCCAGACGGTAGCTACGCCCATTCAGCGTAACGCTGACCTGCCCCATGAAAGCCCCCAGCTCGGCAAACTTAGCCCGGCATTGCCGGCGTAATATGCTTCAGTGTCCCCATCACAACCTCAAGACGCCCAGAGACTTCGTCATTAGCGGCCTTGAGACGCCTCACCCGACTGCGTTCTGCTTCCAGATCAGCAAGGAGTTGGTCGCGCTCCTCGGTCAGAAACCGGAGTTCTTCCTTGAGGATCGCCACGGACGCATCGCCATCGCCCTGTGCGAAGGCCTGCTTCAGATGTCTTTCAAGTTCACCAAGCGCTGCATCCAGCCGCTGCAGTGCATCTGGTTTTTTCATGCGCTCGCCCCTTTCCGCTAGGCGCCGCCAACCCATCGCTCGCCTCGTGGCCGTTTGAACCAGCAGCCTGGCGAGAATGTGGTGACGCCATGTTCGATCTTCAACGACCGGTGGGCAACCCCTCTTCTTGGCTATTCGCAAGATTTGACAGTGGCGCAGGGCGTGTGATTTGAGACTGAGCCCTGTGAAACCCTGGTTAGCGCGAACGCGCCTTGGAAATCCCCCGATCGTGGCAGCCGCCAAACCCAGGTGCCGTCTCTATTTGCAAGTCCCGGCACCGCTGACAGCGAAGCTTGAATCTCAACTGGCCCAGGCCTTGGCGAGAACGTCTGTGGCTTGCGTTTTGCTTTGCGATAACGGTGAAGCAATCGAAGAAGTTCCGGTCGACCGCCTAATTGATCTCGTTCAAGGGTCCGGGATCGCCTGCCTCATTGAGAACCGCATCGAACAAGCCGAGCACCTCGGGGCCGATGGTGTCCACATCGCCGCCAATCGTGAACTCTACACCCAGGCGCGCGCGCTTCTCGGCGAAAGCGCAAATATCGGCGTGGGTTGCGGGTTAGACCGGCACGAAGCCATGCAACTCGCAGAGACCGGCGCGGACTACGTCGCCTTCGGCCCGCAGACACCAACCATCGAGACACCCAGTATTGATGGCATCGATCAGTGCGCGGAACTCATCGCCTGGTGGTCGGAGATTTTCGTTGTGCCCTGCGTCGCCTGGAACATCGACAGCCCGGCCGAGGCGGAGCGGCTTGCCGAGCTTGGCGCCGACTTCGTGGCGCCGTCGCGCCTGATTTGGCAGGACGAGAACGCCGCCACCATTATTGCCGAGATCGATAGCGCCATCGGTCGCGTCAGGAGCCCCGCGTGAGACGAATCCTGGCCGGAGCGATCCTTGTGGCCTGCGCGGTGTCGGCCGGCGTGCCGGCAAGTGCCAAGGAGAGCGAGTCCTATATCGCCTTCGCGGAAGGCAAATACCTGACCGCGTTGGAGCTTGCGGAAAAGGAGGCCGAGGCCGGCTCCAAAGAGGCCTACACCCTGATGGGGCAAATCTACGCCGAAGGCCTCGGCGTCGCCCAGGATTATGCCAAAGCGGCGGATGCATATGCCAAGGGCGCGGACCTTGGTGACCCCAACGCCCAGTTCTCGCTCGGCCGTTTGGTCGCCGAGGGCCGCGGCGTGCGAAAAGATCCCGAAATCGCCGGCGACCTGTTCGAGCACGCGGCCAACGCCGGCAATGCCGCCGCGCAATACAACCTCGCGCTCCTTTATTTGCATGGCAGCGGCCGCCTCGCGGACGAAATCAAGGCCGCCGAATGGATGAAGAAAGCGGCCGAAAGCGGCAACCCTCAGGCGCAGTACGATCTCGGCGCTTTCTATCAATTCGGCCGGGGCGTCCCCATCGACAAGGTCAAAGCCGCCGAGTGGACCGGCAAGGCGGCGGAGCAAGGCCTGCCCGCGGCGCAAGTCGAATACGCGGTGATGCTGTTTAAAGGCGACGGCGTCGACAAGGACGAGAAGCGCGCCGCCCAGTTGTTCCGGCTCGCGGCGGAGCAAGGCAACCCCGTGGCCCAGAACCGCCTGGCCAGGCTCTACGCCAACGGTGTCGTGTATGACGTCGACCTGGTCCAGGCCGGCAAGTGGCATCTGCTGGCGCGCGAAGCGGGCGTCAGCGACTTCACCCTCGACATCACGCTCTCCAAGCTCAGCGACGAGCAACGTATCGAGGCGGAGCGCGCGGTGGACGCGTGGGAGTCGGGACGCCTGACCGAATAGCCGTCTCCATGAGAGATGCGGGCCGCCCCTACGGCCCCTGCCCTTGACAGCAGAGGAGCCCCACGTCTTAAAGGCGCCACCTCCCCTCGTATCCAAAGGGATTCCATGAAGATCAACGGCAACGAGATCCGTCCCGGCAACGTGATCGAACACAAGGCTGGGTTGTGGGTCGCGGTCAAAACTCAAGCGGTGAAGCCCGGTAAGGGGCCGGCCTACGCGCAGGTCGAGCTGAAGAATCTCATCGACGGTACCAAGCTAAACGAGCGCTTCCGGGCTTCGGAAACCGTGGAGCGCGTGCGGCTCGAGCAGAAGGACCATCAGTTCCTCTACGCCGAAGGGGACATGCTCACATTCATGGACGTCGACACTTACGACCAGGTCCAGATCCCCCGCGATCTCTTGGAAGACCGCGCCGCGTTCTTGCAGGACGGCATGACGGTCTCGGTCGAGAGTCATGAAGGGAGGCCGATCGGCGTGGCGCTCCCCGATCAGGTCAGCCTCGCCGTGGTCGAGGCCGATCCCGTGGTGAAGGGACAGACGGCAGCCTCGTCCTATAAGCCCGCTATGCTCGAGAACGGCGTTCGGGTCATGGTGCCGCCGTTCATCGAGGCGGGCGAGCGCATCGTGGTCGACACAAACGAAGTCACCTACATCAAGCGCGCCGAGTAACCGAGCCACCGGCAGCGAGAACAGACCCATGCCCGCATCCGCGTTGATGAACGTCATGGTCGCCGCCGCCCGCAAAGCGGGTCGCAGCCTCGCGCGCGATTTCGGCGAGGTCGAGCAACTTCAGGTCTCGCTGAAAGGCCCGGCCAACTTCGTCAGCGCCGCCGACCACCGCGCCGAGGATATCATCTTCACCGAGCTCACCCGCGCCCGGCCCGGCTATGGACTTCTCATGGAGGAGCGTGGCGTCGTCGAAGGCGCCGATGCGACCCATCGCTGGATCGTCGACCCGCTCGACGGCACCACCAACTTTCTTCATGGCATTCCGATCTTCTCCGTCTCCATCGCCTTGGAGCGCGACGGCGAACTGGTCGCCGGGCTCGTATACAATCCCGCCACCAACGAGACTTTCACCGCGGAAAAGGGCAAAGGCGCCTATTTCAATGACCGCCGCCGTTTGCGCGTGGCGGCGCGATCCGAGCTTGCCGCTGCCGTGATCGGCACTGGCATTCCTCATGCGGGCCGCCCGAGCCACGAACTGTTCTTGAAAGAATTGCGCGCCGTGATGTCGGCCTCGGCCGGTGTGCGGCGCCTGGGATCGGCAGCGCTCGATCTCGCCTGGACGGCGGCCGGACGCCTGGACGGCTTCTGGGAACACGGGCTGCGTCCCTGGGACATTGCCGCAGGCATCGTCATCCTGCGGGAGGCCGGCGCCTATGTGAGCGATACGGCCGATAAGGACAAAATGCTGGAGACTGGCGGCATCGTTGCCGCCAACGAGACAATCCACGCCAAGCTGTTGAAACTGCTGAAAGCTGCGGGTGGAAGCGCCATCGCGGCCGGCCCGGCCCCCAAATCTGCGGCAGCGGATTAGGCCCGGCGCCCGGCGCTGACGGCGCGGCTCTCTTTGTCCGGCAAACGTACAGCGGGCAATTATGAAGTTGTCCGCCCTGAGGTTGCCGTTTTGCGCGTCAAACTATTCGGTTAGTCTCTGGCGCGAGACCACATCACTCAGCAACGGCGGAACATGGCACCGAAGCAATACAAGACAAAGCTCACGCGCCCGCAGGTCTTTCTTTGGCGCATGTCACTCTTTCTCATTCTCGCCGTTCTGCTCGCCATCATCCTCGATGGCCAGACCGCGCAGCTTCGGCGGAGCTTCATGGCCAATCCGGGCCTGAATGCGCTCATCATCGGCGTGCTCCTGATCGGCATCGTCTACGCCTTCCGGCAGGTCTTGCGGCTATTCCCCGAGATCAACTGGGTCAACAATTTCCGTATTTCCGATCCGGGCATCGCCGTGGAGAAGCAACCAGTGTTGCTGCTGCCAATGGCCACCATGCTGCGCGACCGCACGGGGCATCTGTCGCTTGCCACCGGGTCGACGCGCACGCTGCTGGACTCCGTTGCCTCGCGCCTCGACGAGCAGCGGGAGACCACGCGCTATCTCGTGGGTCTTCTCGTCTTCCTCGGCCTGCTCGGTACCTTCTGGGGCCTGCTCCAGACCGTGAGCTCCGTGGGCAACACCATCGGCGCGCTGGATACGGGCGGCGGCGAGAACGTGCTGCTGTTCGATCAGTTGAAGGAAGGACTGGCCGGGCCGCTATCCGGCATGGGCATCGCCTTTTCGTCATCTCTCTTCGGTCTCGCCGGCTCGTTGATTCTCGGCTTCCTCGACCTGCAAGCGGGCCACGCCCAGAGCCGTTTTTACAACGAGCTGGAAGATTGGCTCGCCAACATCACCGAGCTGCAATCGGCTGACCCGGGCGACAGCGTGCAACCGCAACTGCGCTTCGCGCTCATGGACATGCAGCGCACCATGACTGATCTCAACGAGAAAGTTGAGCTGCGTCTCCTCAACGACAACACCGGCGACGCGGTGAAGGATCTCGCGCAAGGCGTCGACAAGCTCATCCGCCAGATGCGCGCGGAGCAGAAAGTCGTGCGCGAATGGGCCGACGAGCAGGCGCAGCAGCAGCATGAGCTCGCGACCGTGCTGCGCCAGATCTCCGGCAAGCCGCCTGCACCGGCGCGCGAGGGCAGCTAGTCATGGCTCTCGCCCGCGGCCGTCGCAGTCAATATACGCCGAACTATTGGCCGGGCTTCGTGGACATGCTGTCCACGCTATTGCTGGTGGTGATCTTCCTCATGGCCATGTTCATGGTCACCAACTACATCATCACCCAGGCCGCGAGCGGCAAGGACACCATGCTGTCCCGCCTCAACCGCCAGCTGTCGGAGCTGACCGAGCTGCTGGCGCTGGAGCGCTCCCAGAAGGATAGCGCCGAGGACAATCTGGCCGCGCTGCAAGCGACGCTGCTGGATACGGAATCCGAGAACCAGCGCCTCAGCGGCCTTCTCGGCACCGCAAGCGGCGAGACCGAAAGCGCCGAAAGTCGTGCCAGCACGCTTGGCACCAAGCTCGACGAGCAACGCAAGATCACCAATGACGCCCTGGCCAAGGTAGAGCTGCTCAACCAGCAGCTCGCCGCGCTCAGGCTCCAGCTCGCAGCCCTCAACGAGGCGCTCGAGGCCTCCGAGGCCAAGGACAAGGAGGCCCAAGCCAAAATCGCCGATCTCGGCCAACGGTTGAACGTGGCGCTGGCCAAGAAGGTCAAGGAGCTTGCCCAATACCGCTCTGATTTCTTTGGCAAATTGCGCCAGGCTCTGGGCACCCGCCAGGACTTCAAGATCGTCGGCGACCGCTTCGTGTTTCCCTCCGACGTGCTCTTCGACCCGGGCTCGGCGGATCTGAAGCCCGGCGCTTATTCCGAGCTCAGCAAGCTTGCCACGGCGCTCAAGGAGATCGAGGGAAACATTCCCCCCGACATTGGCTGGGTGATGCGCGTCGACGGCCACACCGATATCAATCCCATCGCGACGCCTGAATTTCCTTCCAACTGGGAGCTATCGAGCGCGCGCGCCATCTCCGTGGTGCGCTATCTCCTGAGAGAAGGCATTCCGCCGGAACACCTCGTGGCCGCCGGCTTCGGCGAGTTCCAGCCCATCGACGCGGGCACGAGCCCGGACGCACTGGCCCGCAACCGCCGCATCGAACTGAAGCTGACCGAGCGCTAGGCCTACTCCGCGGCGTCGGGGGCGAATTGCAGCTCGGCGAGCCGCGCATAGACGCCGCCCTGGCGGGTCAGGGTCTGATGCGTCCCCTCTTCCACCAAGCGTCCGCGATCGAACACCAGGATGCGGTCGGCGTTGATGACGGTCGAAAGCCGATGCGCGATGACCAGCGTGGTGCGCTTCTCCATCACCTTGTCGAGCGCCTTCTGCACCAGCGTCTCGCTGGTGGCGTCGAGCGCGCTCGTCGCCTCGTCGAGCAACAGGATCGGCGCGTCGCGCAACACCGCGCGCGCGATGGCGATGCGCTGACGTTGCCCCGCGGACAGCGTCACCCCGCCCTCGCCCAAAACTGTGTCGTAGCCCTGGGGCAGCTCCATGATGAAGTCATGGGCATAGGCGGCTTTCGCGGCATCCTCGATCTGATGCCGGCTCGCGTTGTCGGCGCCATAGGCGATATTGGCGGCGATCGTGTCAGCGAACAGCACCGTCTCTTGCGGCACGACGGCGAAACGCGAGCGCAGCGCATTGAGGTCGGCCTCGTTCACGGCCACACCATCCACCGTCACACGCCCGGAGGCCGCGTCGTAAAAGCGCAACAGCAGCGCGAACACCGTGGTCTTGCCGGCGCCCGACGGCCCCACCAGCGCTACGCGCTCGCCCGGCTTCACGTGGAAACTCACATCGTCGAGCGAGCGGGCCTCGGGTCGGAGCGGATAGGTGAAGGAAACATCCTCAAACGCGATCTCGCCGCGCGGCGGTTCGGGCAAGGCCTTGGGGTTCGCCGGCGAGGCGATCTCGGACTGGACCTCGAGCAGCTCGCCGAGACGCTCCGCAGCGCCGGCGGCCTGCGCCACCTCGCCCCAGACTTCGCTCAAGCTGCCGACGGCCGCGGCCGCGAACACGGCGTAGAGCACGAACTGGCCGAGCGTGCCGCCGGTCATAGCACCGGACAGCACGTCTTGCGCGCCGTACCACAACACACCAACAACGGAGGCAAAGACGAGGAAGATGGCAATCGCGGTCAAACCCGCGCGCGCCTTGGCGCGAGCGTTGGCGGCCTCGAAAGAGCGATCCATGGCCTCGCTAAACCGTTTCGTGGCCGCGGCCTCATGGGTGAAAGCTTGCAACACCCTGACTTGGCCAAGGCTCTCGCTCGCAAAGGCCGAGGCATGTGCTAATGCGTCTTGCGCGTGGCGAGATCGGGCCCGCACAGCCCGGCCGTAGGCGACCAGCGGCAAGACAATAATCGGAATAACGATCAGCACGGCGAGCGACAATTTGGTGCTCGTCACCACCATCATGATCACCGCGCCGAACAGAAGCAGCGTGTTGCGGATGGCTTGGCTGATCGCCGTGCTCGCAGCGGCTTTCACCTGCGTCGTGTCGGCCGTGAGGCGCGACATCACCTCGCCGGAATGCGATACCTCGTAGAAGGCGGGACTGAGCCCCGTGAGATGCTTGAACACGTCGCTGCGGATATCGGCGACCACGCGCTCCCCAAGCCAATTCACGCAATAGAAGCGGGCGGCGCTCGCCAGCGCGAGCACGACGCCGACCCCGATCAGCGTGGCGAAATAAGTATCGACCAGATCGGGGTCGATCCCCGAGAAGCCGAGGTCGATCATGCGCCGCATGGCAAGCGGCACGGCGAGCGTTGCCGCGGCGGCCGCGACCAGCGCCAGAAAGGCGGCGGCGAGCATCACCTTGTTGCGGAGGAGATAGGGCCTGAGCCGCAGCAGCGGGCGCAAGGAGACGCGCGCCGCCTTCTCCTTCTGGTGATCCTCCAATTGTGATTTCAGCCGATCTTTGCCGTCGGCGTTCGGAGATACGAGTTGCACAAGAAATGCCCAGCTAGACTTCTAATCGGAGGCGACTTTAAGGGCCTGAGCTTGCAGCGCAAAGGCTTTGATGCCGCGCCTCTCCGGCGCAGTCTTGTGTGGCCCGGAAAGTTCCAGTATAGGCTCGGCTCAACGAAACCTGCGGATTTGCAAGGCCAAGGCCATGAAGAACGACATTCACCCGGATTACCACCAAATCAAGGTGGTGATGACCGACGGCACCGAGTTCGTCACCTATTCGACCTACGGGGCGGAGGGCGACACCTTGAAGCTGGATATCGATCCCAAGACCCACCCGGCATGGACCGGCGGCGGGCAGCACCTGATCGACCGCGGCGGACGCCTCAGCCGCTTCAAGAAGAAGTACGAAGGCTTCCTCAAATAGGCTGGATTTACTCGGCCTCCGGGCCGAAAGCCTCCCGCAGCCGCGAGAGATGCGAGCTGAGGGGGTGATCCCCCTCGCCCTCGGGCATCGGCTGGGTGAAATCGAGCATTTGATCGAGGCGGACAACCCGCTCCTGGAGCTTGACGCTCTGCTCGATCAGGTCCCGCAGCCGCTCCGGCAGCACCGCGAGATCGCGGGTAGGCTGATCGGCGCCGGCGACAGGAAGCTTGATCTTGCGCTGCTCCTCGACCGCCTGCTCGGCCGTCAATTCCCCTTCGCTCACCGCCCGGCGGATCAAGAGCCAGGATGCAAGCTGCATTAACCTTGTGGTGAGCCGCATGCTTTCCGTCGCATAGGCCAGCGAATGAGGCGGCCGCAGCTTGCGGGCCTCTTTTCGCCCGTCGCCGTCGAGATAGCCCGCAGCCGCCTCGACCAGGGCCATGCCCTCACGGAACACCGCCTTGAACTGGTCCGAGCACGCGAACTTCGCCCCGAACGAGACGGTCACGTTGTCATAGTCGTCGTTTTTGGATTTCCCCGCCATCGCCCCACTCCGTCACCCCTGAGCCCGGCAGCATAGTATGCCATGGGAAAACGTTGTCGTCGCCTTCCGGTAACCAAGGTTAAAGCCCAAAATTCAGGCAAAAAAAGAGCCGCCTAAAGAGGCGGCTCAGGAAGTTAACAGGGAGGCGTCAAACAGAGTGGAACAGGCCACTCACATCCAGAGGACTGGATAACAAGCACTTTACCCCCCAACTCCTAACAACCGGTTAAGACTAAGGGCCGATTTACCTAAAGGAAGGGTGAGGGGAAGTTATCAGCGCTTAAACGCGGCTTCCGCGGCGTTGAGGGACGACTGCTTGGCTTCCAGCGCCTGCTCCACCCGCCCGATCTCGGCCTTTAGCGTCTCGATGAGCGCTTGGAGCTCGGCGACCGAGTGCTTGCTCAGGTCCTGGCCGAGTTCGTGGGCCTTTTTCTTGAGCGGTGGGGCGATGTCTTCGGTGTCCATGAGACCCATCCTAGCATCCTACGGCGCTCTTCTCTAACGTCTCCCCGACCCATCACACGTTCGATTGCCTAACGAGGGACTGATGCTGCCAGAGACCATGACTGTCATCGAAGCGGGCGAGGCCGGCGGCCCGGAGGTGCTCGTGGCCGGGACGCGGGCCCTGCCCACGCCTGGCCCCGACGAGGTACTGATCGCCGTGGAGGCCGCCGGCATCAACCGCCCGGACGTGCTCCAGCGCCAAGGTCTCTATCCCCCGCCCAAAGGCGCCTCCGACCTTTTGGGGCTCGAAGTGGCGGGCCCCGTCATCGCGGTTGGCGACAACGTCACCCGATTCAACAAGGACGATTTCGTCTGCGCGCTGGTCAATGGCGGCGGCTATGCCGAATTTGCCGTGGCGCCTGAGGCGACCACGCTTGCCGCGCCCGACGGCCTCGACGCCGTCCAGGCCGCGGCACTGCCCGAGACCGTCTTCACGGTCTGGCACAATGTCTTCGAGCGCGGCGGGCTTGAGCCCGGCGACTGGCTCTTAGTGCATGGCGGGGCGAGCGGCATCGGCACCACCGCCATCCAGCTCGCCACCGCGCTGGGCGCTAAAGTCATCGTCACCGTCGGTGACGACACCAAGGCCAAGGCCTGTGAAGCGTTGGGTGCGGTGCGCGCCATCAACTACCGGGAAGAAGATTTCGTGGATGTGGTCCGCGCGGTGACGGAGAAGCACGGCGCCGACGTCATTCTCGACATGGTCGGCGGCGACTATATCGAACGCAACCTGAAGGCCGCGGCGCTCGAAGGCACCATCGTGCAGATCGCCTTTCTCAAAGGCTCCAAGGTCGAGATCGACCTGATGCGGCTGATGATGCGCCGCCTCACCCTGACGGGCTCGACGCTTCGGGCCCAAACGCCCGAGACCAAGGCGCGCATGGCGATCGCCATCGAGGAGAAGATCTGGCCGCTGATCGCTGAAGGCAAATTCAAGCCCGTGATCGACTCCACCTTTAAGCTCGAAGAGGCGGCGAAGGCCCACAAGCGGATCGACGATCCCGCCCATGTGGGCAAAATCATCCTCAAAGTGACGTAGTCGAAAGACCCTCACAACCAATTGCTTATGGGAGCCTCTGCCCCTATATAAGGACCATTCCCCTCAATTGGTTCGTTTGGCTCTTTCGCCTGAGGGGGCGAGGGAGACGCCGCGACCCGTTTACGTAAGGTTCGAGACTGATATGACCCGTACCCCTTTGATGCCCAAAGCGACCGCCGTTTGGCTGGTCGACAACACCTCCCTCACCTTCGAGCAGATCGCCGTGTTCTGCGGTCTGCACGTGCTCGAGGTGAAGGGCATCGCCGATGGCGACGTGGCCCACGGCATCAAGGGCATGGACCCCATCTCCTCCGGCCAGCTCTCCCGCGACGAGATCCATATCGCCGAGGAAGATCCCAAGCACCGGCTGGAGCTGTTGGAGCCCAAGGTCGAGGTCCCCGCGGTCAAGACCAAGCGCGGTCCGCGCTACACGCCCGTGTCGCGGCGCCAGGATCGACCCAACGCCATTTTGTGGCTTTTGCGCAACCACCCGGAGCTGAAAGACAGCCAGGTCATGCGGCTGGTTGGCACCACCAAGCCGACCATCCTCGCTATTCGCGAGCGCACCCACTGGAACTCGCCGAATCTTGTCGCCCAGGACCCTGTGACGCTCGGGCTCTGCTCGCAGATCGACCTCGACGCCGCCGTGAAGCGGGCGGCCGCGCGGCTCGAGCGCGAGCAGAAGAAGGCTGGCGGCGCGCCGGCTAAGGCCGGGTCGCTGCTGCCCACCGAGGAGACCATCGGTGGGCCTGAGGAACCGGCAGCGGAGGCGCCGTCGTCGTCCGAGGATGCCATGGCCGCATCGCTGGCCCAGGAGGCCCGCGATGCCATGGCAGCGCCCGAGCAAGTGGAAGAGGCCCCTGACGCCGAGTCCGTCTTCGCCAAGCTGAAGGACCTGAAGCACGAGCACGACGAGCCTTCCGGCGACGAGAGGCCGCCAGAATAGCCCCCGGGAAATTGCAACCCTGCGCTGATCTTGGTCAGGCGATGCACCTGCACGTTTGACCTCGATCAAAGCTCGCGAGTGGCCGTCACGCGATTTTGCTCCCTCAACCGCTCAAGGAGGGGGAGCCATCATGAGCCAATTCGACATTCTTTATCTTGCCTTGGTGCTGGTCGCCTTCGGCGCGTTCGCCGCGACACTGGCCTATTACACGCATCACTAGGGTCGTCGCTCGCGAGGGCGCGCGCAAATCGACCGCGAACGTGGATGAGCAATTGATTTGCGCCTCCCGCCTTGGCTAGGGTGCGGCGAGGAAACGCACCCCGCCGAGATCATGGCCAATCCATACGACGCCGGCCTCGAGAAGACGCCGGCGAATTATCAGCCCCTGACGCCGCTCGTCTTCCTTGAGCGCGCGGCGGCCGTGCATCCCGAGCACACGGCCATCATTCACGGCGGCGACAAGACCTCCTACCGCACATTCTACGGGCGGGCGCGTCAGCTCGCCTCCGCGCTTGCTAAGCGCGGCATCGGCCCCGGCGACACCGTCTCGGTGATGCTCGCCAACACGCCGCCCATGCTCGAGGCGCATTACGGGGTGCCCATGACGGGCGCCGTCCTGCACTCCATCAACACCCGCCTCGATGCCCCCGCGATCGCCTTCATGCTCGACCACGCCGAAACCAAAATCCTGATCGGCGACACCGAGTACGCGCCCGTTCTCAAGGAAGCGCTGAGCGAAGCCAATGTGAAGCCGCTGCTGATCGACTATCGCGACCTCAAATGCGGCATCGACGGCGAACGCTTGGGCAATCTCGACTACGAGGCCTTTATCGCCGACGGCGACCCGGAATTTTCCTGGGAAATGCCTGCGGACGAATGGGGGTCGCTGTCGCTCAACTATACGAGCGGCACCACCGGCAACCCGAAAGGCGTGGTCTATCATCATCGCGGCGCGGCGCTGATGTGCTACGCCAACACGCTTGCGACCGGCATGGGCCAGCATCCCGTCTATCTGTGGACGCTGCCGATGTTCCACTGCAACGGCTGGTGCTTTCCCTGGTCGATCAGCCTCGTCGCAGGCACCCATGTGTGCCTGCGCGCGGTCCGCGCCAAGCCGATGTACGAGGCCATCGCCGACCATCAGGTCACGCATCTGTCGGGCGCGCCGTTCGTCATGGCGGCGCTGCTCAACGCGGGCGCAGACGAGAGGCGCGACTTCAACCATCGCGTTGCCTTCAACCACGCCGCGGCGCCGCCGCCCGCCGCCGTGCTCGCCAAGATGTACGCCGCCGGCTTCGAGCTCACGCATCTTTATGGGCTGACCGAGACCTACGGCCCGGCCACACTCAACGAATGGCATGCCGCGTGGGACGAGCTGCCGGAGGACGAGCGGCTCTTGAAGCGCATCCGCCAAGGCGTGCGCTATCACGCCTTGGAGGATCTGACGGTGATGGACCCGGCCACCATGGAGAAGACGCCGGCCGACGGCGAAACTATCGGCGAGGTCATGTTCCGCGGCAATATCGTCATGAAAGGCTATCTCAAGAACGCGACGGCGACGGAGGATGCCTTTGCCGGCGGCTGGTTCCATTCCGGCGATCTCGGCGTGATGCACCCGGACGGCTATATCCAGCTCAAGGACCGGTCCAAGGACATCATCATCTCCGGCGGCGAGAACATCTCCTCCATCGAGGTCGAGGACGTGATCTACAAGCACCCCGACGTGGTGAGCACCGCCGTGGTGGCCAAACCCGATCCCAAATGGGGCGAGACGCCGTGCGCCTTCGTCGAGCTTCGGCCCGGCGCGGATGTCACCGAGGAAGCCATCATCGCCTGGTGCAAAGACAAGCTCGCCCGCTTCAAATGCCCGCGCTACGTGGTGTTCGTCGAACTTCCCAAGACCTCGACCGGCAAGATCCAGAAATTCAAGCTCCGCGAACTCGCCAAGGACGTTTGTTGATGCCCCTCCTCCGCTTTGATCTGATCGAAGGCCGCAGCGACGACGAGATGAAAGCACTACTCGACGCCGCCCACCGCGCCATGCTCGAAGCCTTCAAGGTGCCGGAGCGCGACCGCTATCAGATCGTGCACGAGCACAAGCCGGAAACGATGATCATCGAGGACACCGGCCTGGACATTCCGCGCACCGACAAGGTGGTGGTAGTGAGCGTGACCTCGCGTCCCCGCACGCGAGAACAGAAAGAAGACTTCTACCGCGTGCTCTGCGAGGAGTTAAGACGCGCTTGCGGCATCGCGCCCTCCGACGTGATGGTCTCGATCGTCGAAAACGCGGACGAAGACTGGTCCTTCGGGCTCGGCCGCGCCCAGTTCCTCACCGGCGAGCTCTAGCGCCTCCCTCTTGAGCCTGTGGATAAGCCGAAGGGCGAATCGGCTTACGCTCGTTTGCGTCTGAACGGGAGATCGCGCCATTCCGCTCGAGGAACACTTCAACGTCATCGCCAGCTACGTGGCGCTCGTCATCGAGATCGGCGCGGTCATCGTCGTGGTCATCGGCGGCACCCAGGCGCTGTGGGGCGTGCTGAGCGCCGTCGTGATCGGCGAGGCCACGGGAATCCGCGGCCGCCAGATCTGGTTGAAATTCGCCTCCTGGATTCTGCTGGCGCTTGAATTTGCGCTCGCCGCCGACATCCTGCGCACGGCCGTGGCTCCGACCTGGGAAGACATCTGGAAACTGGCGGTGATCGCCACCATCCGGACCATGCTCAATTACTTCTTGGCCAAGGACATCGCTGCCTTCGAGGCCCAGGATTCAGGACAAAATCCCGCCTCAAAGCCCGTCCAAACCTAATCCGTTGGACCGTTGCTTTGTTCTGTGGTTCAGTGGGCAAAGTCTTATGGCGCAGCGCAAAAACAGGCTGCGGAATGCTGTCCGGGCGCCACTAGGGGGTCGAGACGCGTTTTGCGGGAAGCGTCCATTTCAGAGGCGGCAAACGAGAGACGGCCCAATTCCCGCATTAGAGCGCGGAAACCGGTCTTTCACGGGAACGAGGGGATGATCAAGCGAGCACGGACCGATACGCCGCGATTCCAGTTCATCCTGATTAAGCCGTCTCACTACGACAAAGACGGCTACGTGGTGCAGTGGATCCGCTCCACCATGCCCTCGAACTCGCTGGCCGCCGTCTACGGCCTCGCCCTCGGCGCGGCCGAGCGGAACCTTCTCGGCCCCGATCTTCCTATTGACGTCCACGCCATGGACGAGACCAACACGAGGGTGAAGACCAAGGACATCATCCGGCGAATCGAAGACAGTGGCGGCTTAGGCCTCGTCGGCATCGTCGGCGTGCAGTCGAACGAGTTCCCCCGCGCGGTGGACATCGCACGGCCGCTCCGAGAGGCCGGCATCCAAGTCTTGATCGGCGGCTTCCACGTGTCAGGCTGCCTCGCCATGCTGAACGACACGCAGTCCGACATCAAGCTCGCGCAAGATCTCGGGATTTGCATTTACGCCGGTGAGGCCGAGGAAGGCCTCGACGAGGTGATCATCGACGCCGCGCGCGGAGAGTTGAAGCCTCTCTACGATCACATGAAGCATTTGCCGGATATCGGCTCTGTCCGATCGCCGCCCTTCCTGCCATACGATTTCGTCACTCGGACTATCGGCAATACGACGAGCTTCGACGCCGGTCGCGGCTGCCCGTTCCAGTGCTCGTTCTGCACGATCATCAACGTGCAGGGCCGCAAGTCGCGCTACCGCACACCCGACAGCGTCGAGCAGATTCTGCGCATGAATTACGAGCAGGGCGTGAACCGGTTCTTCATCACCGACGACAATTTCGCGCGCAACAGCGATTGGGAGGCGATCTACGACCGCATCATCAAGCTGCGCGAAGAAGACGGCATGGACATCCGCTTCTGCATTCAAGTCGACACGCTCTGCCACAAGATCCCGAACTTCATGGATAAATCGAAACGGGCTGGCGTCACCCGCGTGTTCATCGGGCTCGAGAACATCAACCCGGCCAACCTGATCGCCGCCAAGAAGCGGCAGAACAAGATCACCGAGTACCGCAAGATGCTGCTCGAGTGGAAGCGGGTCGGCATCATGACCTATGCGGGCTACATCCTCGGCTTTCCCAACGACACGCCGGAATCGATCAAGCAGGATCTCGAGATCATCAAGAAAGAGCTGCCGCTCGACATGCTCGAGTTCTTCGTGCTCACCCCGCTGCCCGGCTCCGAGGACCATAAGGTGCTTTACGAGAAAGGGGTCTGGATGGACCCCGACATGAACAAATACGACGTCGAGCACGTATGCACCGCTCACCCAAAGATGAGCAAGGAAGAATGGGAAAGCGCCTACCAGACCGCTTGGGGCATCTACTATACCGACAAGCACCTGGAGACGATCTTCCGCCGCGCCTATGCGACGGGCATCAATCTGAAGTCGCTTAGGACCGTGCTGTTCTGGTTCTCGAGCGCAGTGCCGATCGAGGGCCTGCATCCACTGCAATGGGGCATTTTCCGTATCAAGCACCGCACCGACCGCCGCTCTGGCCTGCCAATCGAGCCCATCATCCCGTTCTATGCTCGCTATGCGGCCGACATCGCGCGCAAGGCCGTGATGGCCGCTAAGCGCTGGCGCCATCTGACAAAGATCATCCGCAAGGTCGAGGCCGACCCCGCAGCCAAGTTCTACAAGGACGAAGCGCTGACCGCCGTCATCGACGAAGACGCCGAGCATATGGGGCTCTACACCCAGAACGAGGCCGCCCGCGTGGCGGTCGAGCGTGAGCATCGGGTCGCCGGCGTGAAGCCGAAGCAAAACGGCAACGGCCAGCCGGCCCTCACGATGAGCGGGAACGGCAATGGCCACGCCACCAACGGGCACAACGATGTGCAGGAGCATGCGGAAAAAGACGAGCGTAGGGTAGAGGCCTCACCCCCTGCCTAAACGCCCGTCACCCGAGCGAAATACCGCGTGCCATTCTCTCAGAAGCTAGTTCGCGCCAAATCCGCGGCGCACAAAGCTCGCGAAGTTTGTTCTAGACCCGGTGGGGTGCGCGGCCGTTCGGGAGCCGCCGCCACCAAGCAGCATGGGGGTGTAACGCTCCTCTTTCGGGATGCCGGTCACCGGCTTCGGCGTGTCGATATCGACTTTTGCCTGACGAACAGGCTTCGGCTCGACCGAAGCGGTCATCATGTTCGACGGCAAAGCGCTCTGCTCCACCCAACCGTCCGCGCCGCTTCGAACGTCCTCGACCTGAGCAAAGCCGTCCTTCATGGCCACCACGCGTAGCGTGCGACCTGCGGGAAAGCCGTATAGCGCCGGCGCTGACTCGGACGCTCCGGCGCGGACATCGCGGTCTTCGCCATCACGGCCTTGTCCATCTCGCTCGCGGCGTTCTTTTCGCTAGCCATGTCGATAGTGGGAATAGGCGCGCTCTGCGGCAGCGGGGGTGTCTTCGGCAGAGACGGCGCAAGATCCACGGCGGGATCCGTGGTGAGCGTGCGGTGCGGCGGTGCCAGGGCAAGAATTACAGACCTGTCCTGTTTGGCCTGAGATTGTGTGTCCGCGCCGAAGTCGGCAGTGGTGACCGCAACGCCACCCACAAGCGCGGCCATACTCGCTACGGTGACAACCTTTAGAAGCTTCGGCATCGCCCTTCTCCTTCTTCTTCCCCCTCCTTCGGGAATAAAACGAGCACACCCGCCTCTACGTTCCGGCCGATAGACTGGACGAGGCAGAACACACTGATTTAGAAAGAAAAAAGCAAGCCAATTTCGGGTTGCATAGCATGCCAATAGGCCAGGAGAACGCGCATTTTGAACAACGACGCGACGAGCGCCATTCGCCGGATCGTGACCGGACAGAACGATGACGGCAGATCAATCGTGGCAAGCGAGGCGGCGGTGGACGCGGTCGAGACCCCGCTCCTGCCCGGCGCGCAGTTCTTCAGTCTCTGGGGCGCGGACGAAAGCCCGAGGCTTCCATGATGGGACTGAGCCGGCGTTTCGCACCTGGTTTCCGCCCGCTGGCGGCTTCCGGTTCGAGCTGATCGTGCTGCCGCCCGACGGCACTAAGGCGCCGGAGCCCGTCGACATGAAAGCGGCGCTTGCCGAGACCGAGAAGGTTCTGCCCGGCCTCATCGGCGCGATGGACCGGAACCATCCGGGCATGCACCGGACAGAAACGATCGACCTGATCTATGTGACGGAAGGCGCTTGCGTGCTCGCACTCGACGGCGGGCAGGAAACCGTCTTACGCGCGGGCAATGCGGTCGTACTCAACGGCCCGCGACATGCGTGGCGCAATCCGCATCAAGAGCCCTGCGGACTTCTAACCGTCTCGATTGGCGTGAAACGCGAAGGCTAACGGCGCCGATCAGTTCCGGCCGCCGAGCGCCCGGTTGATCATGTCGGCAAAACCGCCGTTGCCACCGAAAATGCCACGCTTCTGGCGGGGCTGCTCTTCGTAATAGGCTTCGTTCTGACCGTAGGGCTGCTGCCCCGGGGCACGGGACGGAGCCACGACATGCGCCTGCATCCAGCCCGTAGCGCTGCTCTTCGGATCGGTCACCTCGACCCATCCTTCATTGCGCGAGACGACCTTCAGGCTGCGGCCATAAGGGAAAGCGAACAACATGGGCGCCTCTTCCGACGCCGTGGAGCGCATCGGCGCCCCGGAGATGATCACCTCGACCCATTGCTCGGTGTTCTGGTCGCCCCATGGCCCGGCTTGCGGCGGCGGGGCATTAGGATCGCGTTGCGCCGCGTATGGATCACCCTGCGCCGCATAAGGATCACGCTGCCCTCCATAAACATCGCGCTGCCCCGCATACGGGTCGCGCTGGTCCGCAAAGGGATCGGCCGCGTTGGGATCATAGGTCTCGTCTTCGCGGTAGGGGTCGCCGGGCGGCTGCCAATAAGGATCGTCCTCCCGGGAATATCGATTAGCCGGCGGCGGGCCGTAAGGATCAGCCTGACCGGCATAAGGGTCGGGCGGGCGCCGCTCATCGCCCCACTGCTCCGCATCGTCGGTGCCCACGCTTCCATCAGGCAGCGCGGCCAGGTCTTGCGGCGCGTCGCCGTCGGCGGGGATGTCCTGGATCGCGGCGGGGTCGCCGGTCGCATCCGGGGCCTCGCTGGTCACGGTCTCGAAAGCGGGGATATCGCCTTCGGTCTCGGCGTCTGCCGTCTCGGAGCCCTTGTCCTTCTGGACAGGGTCTTCACGCGGCTGGGAGATCGCCTGCTCGTAAGCGAGCGAGCGTTTCACCGGCGTCTCTTCCTTCGGCGTGGCGACGGGGGCCGGGCTCAGGACCGTCCAAACCACGCCGAGCGCGATGGCGCAGACGGCCACGAGAGAAAAGATCAGCTTTTTGATCGCAGTTGTCCCTTTAGAAGCACGCCATTAGGCTGAGAAAAGGCGGCAATAGCGTGGCTTTGGCCCCCATTATCGCCTGGTTAAGCTTAACTTCGCGTGAACCGGCGCCCTCCGCAAGCGCCTCTGTGGACGGCCTTGTGCGGCAAAGATACCGGCCTATCCGAGGCCGTCGTGACCCGCTGAAGCGCTAGGCAGGTCTTGCTCCCGACGGCTAAGATGCAGCACCAGAGAATCGCGCAAAGACGGCTCCCTCAAAATGCTTTCCTACACCGAGCACGACAACGCCCAAGCGGTCGAGATCAGCCTGAGCGGACGCGTTTCCACCGCGGAATTCGACCGGGTCGCGGAAAAGCTCGAGGCATTCATCGCGCGGCACGGCCAAGTGCGCGTGCTCGAACAGATCAAGGACTTCGAGGGCATGGACGCCGCGGCGCTCTGGCATGACGTCAAGTTCAGCTTCCGCCATCTCAAGGATTTCAGCCGCATCGCCGTGGTGGCCAATCCCGATATCCATAATCTCTGGTCGAACCTGGTCTCGCCCTTCATGCAATGCGAGGTCGAGCACTTCGCGCCGGATCAGATCGAGGAAGCCCGAGACTGGCTCATGTGGCCCGAAGGAGCCGCGGATATCTGAGACGGCGCCTGCCTAGCCGTCGGTCGTCTCGCCGGGTGCGGCATCCGGCATCTCTTCGGGATCGGACGGAGTCTCCTGGATCGACTCCAGGTAGGCGATGATCGCGTCGATATCGTGCGGCTTGAACACAAAGATCGGCATGTCCGGATGGCCTGAGACGATGCCTTCGGCCAGCGATTCGGCTAGATTTTCGATGGGATATTTGCTGGAAAGCGTCCGGAACGGCGGCGCTTCCGGTTTGGGACTGTCGCCAACCAAGCCGACCGCGTGACACCGGGAGCAGTTCTCCCTGACAAGCACCTCGCCCTTGTTGGCAAGCCCTTTCTCCACCGCGAGGGCCGGCGACACTAGGCCTGCCGCAAGCACCGCCGCGATCAAAACTCTCTTCTGCGCCCAGTCATTCATTGTACAAGCCCCCACGGGAATCGCGATTCGAAAATGTAAAATAGCCGTTCCGCAGGCCCCGGCACGGACAAGCTCCTGATTGATGTCAACCGCGCTCAAGTCGCGCAGATAGGATGACAAATAAGAGGGATGACAAATAACAATGGCCGCGAAGAGGCTCGAAGCCTCTCATTCGAGACCATAAAGTCCACCCTTACGCCCAGCACACCCAGGCGCCCGGAGAAACTGTCTTGTGGCCCAGCCTAGGAAAGGCCGGGGCTTAATCTAGTGCCGAGGGTCGTGACTCAGCCGCTCTATTTCATCTTTCAGACGCAGTTTTTGACGCTTCCATTCCGTGATCTTGAGCTCGTTGGCCGTTGGCCGCCCTTGCTCTTCTTCGATTTTTCGATCCAACGCGCGGTGCCTATGAGATAGCTCAGTGAGGTGTGCGTCTAGCGCCATATCCTGACCTCCAAACGTCGATTGTCACCGCAACCATTCTGACAAACTGCCAGCGACTTGTCTAATGCCTGGCCGCTCCGGGTTACACGCGGCACGCGAAGTCGCACGCCGGGCAAGCCCTTGCACCACCCCGCGTTCGGCAAGATACTGCGCGGCCGGGGAGGCAAAGGAGCAGACGCCCGATGGAAAGCGAGGAGATTCGCGAGCTTCGGGCAGTGCTGAGCAGGCTCAAGCAGGAACATCGCGACCTGGACAGCGCCATCAATGCGCTAGACGAGTCCGGCCGCGCCGACGCCTTGCAGCTCAAACGCCTTAAGAAAAAGAAGCTTTTTCTGAGAGACGAGATCTCCCGGATCGAGGATCAATTGCTCCCCGACATCATCGCCTGAGCTTGCGGTCCGCGGCCGCAAGAACCCACAGACCGAGCAGCCCGCCGCCGATCTCAAACCCCAGATAGACAAGCAAAAGCAGGCTCGGCCGTCCGTCCAGGACAAGGCTGATCACACGCCCGATCGCCAGCGAAAAGGCGAAGAAGATTCCCCAAATGACCGCTACGCGCTGCCAGGACGGCGTGAAGGCCGCGATGGCCCAGAACACCGCGGCGCCCAGATACAGGCACATCAGCGCGCGGAACACATGGATCTGGTCCGTGCCCGACACGGCCATATCGAGGACTTCGGGAAGCGACCGAGCGGGCGCCAGCCCATAGCTCAGCGCGATCGGCACAATGAGAAACATGATCAGCAAGAGATAGAATCGCATCAGTTTGCTGCTCTGGGGAGAGGCCGGCGGGTCCTGGGGCATGAAATCCTCGTCGCGCGCTATCGCGCTATGAAGTCCTTAACGCAGACGAATTGATCGCACATCGCAAGAGGAATAAGCGCCAGTCGCGCCTTGCCAAGCAATAGCGCGCCCCTATAATCGCGCGCTTTCCTCGAACCGGCCCTCTGGGCCAGATCCCCATGAGCGAAAGCACGAGCGATGCGAATCCAGCCGTCGGCATCATCATGGGTAGCCGCTCGGATTGGCCCACGCTGAAAGCAGCAGCGGACGTGCTCGACGCGCTGCACGTGCCCTACGAAACCAAGGTCGTCTCCGCCCACCGCACGCCGAAGCGCCTCTACGACTATGCCGCGACCGCCCGCGAGCGAGGCCTGAAAGTCATCATCGCCGGCGCCGGCGGGGCGGCGCATCTTCCCGGCATGACCGCCTCCATGACGGAGCTGCCGGTCCTTGGCGTGCCTGTGGAAAGCCGCGCGCTGAAAGGCCTCGACAGCCTGTTGTCCATCGCCCAGATGCCCGCCGGCGTGCCCGTCGGCACGCTCGCCGTGGGCAAGGCCGGCGCCACCAATGCAGGCCTGCTGGCCGCCGGCATCCTGGCGCTCCTCGATTCTCATCTGGCCACGCGCCTCGCGGCCTGGCGCGCCACGCAGACCGCCTCCATTCCCGAGACTGTCGAGGACCATGCCTGAGGAGACGCTGCCTCCCGGCAGCACGATCGGCATTCTCGGCGGCGGCCAGCTCGGCCGCATGCTCTCGGTCGCCGCAAGCCGGTTGGGCCTGAAAACACACATTTATAATGACGAGCCGGATGCCCCGGCCTTCGACGTCGCGGCGGAAAGCACCGTCGGCGCCTATGACGACCCGGACGCGATTGCCGCCTTTGCCAAAAGCGTCGGCGTCGTCACCGGCGAGTTCGAGAACGTACCCGCGAAGGCGCTCAAGATCGCGAGCCGTGAGTCCCACGTCTTCCCGCCGCCGAAATCATTCGAAGTCGCCCAAGACCGGCTTGTGGAGAAAGACTTCATCGGCGGGCTCGGCATCGCCGTCGCGCCTTACCTCGCCGTGGAAAGCCTGGGCGACCTCAAGGAGGCTCTCGCGCGGGTGCGGCCCCCTGCCCTGCTCAAGACACGGCGCTTCGGCTATGACGGCAAGGGTCAGGTCATGATCCACACGCTGTGCGAGGCCGAAACCGCCTGGGAGACGATCGGAACCGCTCCGTCCGTGCTCGAGGGCGTGATTCGCTTCGAGCGCGAGATCTCGGTCGTCGCTGTGCGGAGCCAGGACGGCGAGACGCGCTTTTACGACGTGGTCGAGAACGTGCATCAGGGCGGCATCCTCGCCACGAGCCGCGTTCCCGCCAATATCTCCAGCGCCACCGTGTTCGAGGCCCGCAAGCTCGCAGGTCAAATCGCGCAAGCCCTGGACTATGTCGGCGTGCTGTGCGTGGAGATGTTCCAGCGCGAGGCCGAGGCCCCTCATCTGATCGTCAATGAAATCGCCCCGCGGGTGCACAATTCCGGCCATTGGACCATCGATGCCTGCCTAGTCAACCAGTTCGAGAATCATGTGCGGGCCATCTGCGGCTGGCCTTTGGGGGATGTGGGACGCCACAGCGACGCGGTCATGACCAATCTGATCGGGGCTGATGTGGACGCTTGGCGCGACCTGGCGGCGGAGTCCGGGACAGGCGTTCACCTCTATGGCAAGGCGGAAGCGCGTCCCGGTCGCAAGATGGGCCATGTCACGCGCCTGGCCCCGAAGATGTCCGACTAGAACTTTGCCGGCTGGTCTGGACAATCCCCAGGGGTTTTGCTAGATCAGCCCCGGATGCGGGATCCAGGCCGGTTTCTGGCCAGGGTCACTTTTGGCCCCGCACCACCCCAACCAACGGCCAATTCGGAGATCTTAGGCGCGTGCAAGTCGTCGTCCGCGATAACAATGTCGATCAGGCCCTTCGGGCCCTGAAGAAGAAAATGCAGCGCGAAGGTATCTTCCGCGAGATGAAGCTCCGTAATTTTTACGAGAAGCCATCCGAGAAGCGTGCCCGCGAAAAGGCAGAGGCTATCCGCCGCGCCCGCAAGCTTGCCCGCAAAAAGGCCCAGCGCGAGGCCGGCATCGGCCCGAAGCCGCGCGGTCGCCGCTAAGCCTCACCCTTTCAGTTAGAACTGTTCGAGCCGGGAACCTCGTTCCCGGCTTTCGTTTTGGTGTGCCCAGGCCGGCTATCTGTCGGCATCGGCCGCCACGGCGGCCTCGACCGGACGTCCGGCATGCACAACGGGGCTCGCCACGACCGGCTCCGGCTGGAGGCTTGCGAGGAAATCCCGTACCCGCGCCCAAGCGCCTTGATCGAACAGATCGTTGTGGCCTGCACGCGGGACGACGCTGAGAGTCTTCGGCTCGTTCGCTTCGTGGAACACGTGGCGCGCCTGATCGAGCGGGATGACATTGTCCCGACCACCATGGACGATGAAGAGCGGCACATCGACCTGACCGATGCGGTCGATCGTGCGGTACTGATCCACCATGATGTGTTGCAGTGGCAGAAGCGGCCACATCAGTTTGCCGACATCGACCACCGAGGTGAACGGCGCCTCTAGCACGAGCGCCTGAGCCTCGCGCTGGAGACAGAGCCGCGTGGCAACGGCCGTCCCCAGCGACTCGCCGTAGACGACGATGTCATGCGGCGCGACGCCGAGACCGCGCAGATAGTCGTAAGCGCTGACAGCATCCGCCGCGACGCGCTTCTCGGTGGGGCGTCCACCCGAGCCGCCATAGCGGCGGTAGTTGAGCATGAACACACCATGGCCATCCGCACCGATGGCTTTGATCTTGCCCGCACGGTCGGCGGTGTTGCCGTTGTTACCGATGAAATAGAGAAGCGTTGCCTTGCCCGGTCGCGCAGGCTTGTACCAAGCGATGAGCCGCGTACCGTCTGTCGCCTTGAACACGATCTCTTCCACACCGGAGAGACCCGCCTCCTTCGGGGCGACCCGCGTCGGATCGGGCACGTAGACGAAATAGCGATGGAGCAATCGCCCCACGATACAGAACAGCGCGAAGATGCCCGCGAGGGCGACGAAAAGATTCAACATGGGGCCGGGAGTGCCTCTCTGCTTTTGTTGTTCTTAGTCTTGCGTCTCGTAACCTGACGGGCATGAATGACGGTTGAACGGCCCGTTCATCCATCGAAAACTTTTGGCCTCGCGCTGCCCGACATTCTCTGTCCATGTGCACGGAGGGACGTTCCGGCGGGAAACCAAGCCACCGCAGCGCAACTCACGCCGAAATGGCGCGGCAACAGCTGAAGTCAAGGCTTGCAGGGTAAAGTCGGCACCGCTCCGCCCGCGATACGCTCACGGACTTAGGGGCGGATTTGAGCGGGAGTTGGGCGATTCTCAGCCCGACTTTGACGATTCTTCGTTCGCTTTGAGATCGTTAACCACACAAGCGCTTTAGTCGCGCTAAAGCGCCTTGGCGATCTCTTCCGTCATCTTCTTCGCGTCACCCAGCACCATCATGGTGTTGTCGCGATAGAACACGGGATTGTCGATGCCCGCATAGCCGGACGCCAGCGACCGCTTATTGAACAGCACGGTGCCCGACTTCCAAACTTGCAGGACCGGCATACCGTAGATCGGCGAGGACGGATCGTCCTCCGCGGCCGGATTGACCACATCATTGGCGCCGATCACATAGACCACGTCGGTCTGCGGAAATTCGCTGTTGATATCCTCGAGCTCGAACACCTCGTCGTACGGCACGTTCGCCTCGGCGAGCAGCACATTCATATGGCCGGGCATGCGGCCCGCCACCGGGTGAATGGCGTATTTTACTTCGACGCCCGCTTCTTTCAGGTTATCGGCCATCTCGCGCAACGCATGCTGCGCCTGCGCCACGGCCATGCCGTAGCCCGGCACGATGATGACCCGGCTCGCATTCTTCATCATATAGGCTGCGTCTTCGGCCGAGCCGAGCTTGACCGGCTTCTGCTCCCCACCGCCTGCAGGCCCGGCCACTTCGCCGCCGAAGCCCCCGAGGATGACGCTGATGAAGGAGCGGTTCATGCCCTTGCACATGATGTAGGACAGGATCGCGCCCGACGAGCCGACCAATGCGCCGGTGACGATCAGCGCCGTGTTGCCGAGCGTGAAGCCAATGCCGGCTGCTGCCCACCCCGAATACGAGTTCAGCATCGAGATAACGACGGGCATGTCGGCGCCGCCGATGGGGATGATGATGAGCACGCCGAGTAAGAGCGACAGGCCAACGATCGCCCAGAAGTAAACCGGCGTCTGCTCCTGGCAGAACAGGACAACGCAGAGCACCAGCGCGAGGGCGAGCGCGATGTTGATGGCGTGCCGCGCGGGCAACATGATCGGCTTGCCCGACATGCGGCCGGAAAGCTTCGCGAAGGCGATGATGGAGCCAGTGAAGGTGATGGCGCCGATCGCGGCGCCGAGCGACATTTCGATCAGGCTCGAGACCCGGATGGCGCCGGGCGCGCCGATACCGAAGGCTTCTGGCGCGTAGAACGCGGCCGCCGCCACCAGCACGGCGGCGAGACCCACCAACGAGTGAAACGCCGCGACGAGCTCGGGCATCGCGGTCATGGCGATGCGGCGCGCGATCACCGCGCCGATGGTCCCACCAACCGCGATACCGCCGACGATCAGCACCCAAGAGAGCGCGGTCCCGGGTTGGGCGACGGCAAGCGTGGTGACCACCGCGATGGCCATGCCGGCCATGCCCATATAGTTGCCCTGGCGCGAGGTCTCGGGCGAGGACAGCCCGCGCAGCGCCAGGATGAATAGGACGCCGGCGACCAGATAAAGAAGTACGACAAGCTCAGCCGACATGTTAGCGATCCTTACGCCGGTACATGGCGAGCATGCGCTGCGTCACGAGAAAGCCGCCGAAGATGTTGATACTGGCCAGGATCAGGGCAACGAGACCCAACACCTTGGCAATGACGTGTCCCGAGGAGCCCACCGCGTCAGCCGCCTCGACGGCGACAGCGAGCAGCGCGCCGACCACGATCACCGAGGAGATCGCATTGGTCACCGACATGAGCGGCGTATGCAGCGCCGGTGTGACGCTCCACACCACGTAGTAGCCGACAAACACGGCCAGGACGAAAATCGAGAACTGCGAGAGGAAGTCGTGGCCGCCCTCGGCCGCCTCCGCCGCATAAGCCGTTCCCACCCACGCCATGTCGGCCAGTACGGCCAGCGCGAGGAGGACGAGGCCCGCATGCAAGGTCCGTCTCGTCATGTGGTCTTCCCTCCCTTGGGCTTGCGCGTTCCGCCGTTCTTCTTGGCAGGCGCCTTGGCTTTGGCCGCGGACCTCGACGGCGCGGACTTGGCGGGCGCAGACTTGGCAGATGCCGACTTGGTCACCGCCTTGGCCCCGCTCGCGCCTTTTCCACCGAGCCGCTCGGCGACCATGGCATTGACGATGGCGCCGTCGCGGGCGATCGCCGTGCCTTGCGCCAACTCATCCTCCCAATCGATGGCGAGAACCTTCTTTTCCTTGTCGATGAAGGGATCGAGAAAGGCCTGAAGATTGCGCGCGTAGAGGCTGGATGCATTGACCGGCACTTGGCCCGGCAGATTGAGCAGGCCGAAAATACGCACGCCCTTGTGCTCGGCGATCTCGCCGGGCTTGGTCAGCTCCGCATTGCCGCCGCGCTCCGCCGCCAAATCGACGATGATGGAGCCCGGCCGCATGCTTTCGATCATCGCTTTGGAAATCAGTTTCGGCGCCGGACGTCCCGGGATCAGCGCCGTGGTGATGACGATGTCCTGGTTCTTGACGTGGTCGGCGATGAGCGCCGCCTGCTTTTTCTTATAGGCGTCGGACATCTCCTTGGCGTAGCCGCCGGATGTTTCCGCCTGCTTGAACTCTTCGTCCTCGACGGCGATGAACTTCGCGCCGAGCGAAGCCACCTGCTCCTTCACGGCCGGCCGCACGTCGGTCGCCGTGACGATGGCGCCGAGCCGGCGGGCGGTGGCGATCGCCTGAAGCCCGGCAACGCCGACGCCCATGACGAAGACTTTCGCCGCGGGCACGGTCCCCGCCGCGGTCATCATCATCGGCAACGCCCGTTCGAACGCGGCGGCTGCGTCGGCCACCGCCTTATAGCCGGCAAGATTCGATTGCGATGACAAAACGTCCATGCTTTGCGCGCGGGTGATGCGCGGCATCAGCTCCATCGCAAACAGCGAGACGCCGGTCTTGGCCAGCGCATCGAGCCCTTCGGCATCGGAAAACGGATCGAGCATCCCGATCAAGGCCGCGCCCTTCTTCATCGCCTTGGCGATGGCAAGCGGGGGACGCCGCACGGTGAACACCACATCGGCGCCGGAGACGGCGTCCGCGTCGCTCTTGGCGATCTGCGCGCCGGCCTCTTTGTAATCCTGGTCGGAGAAATGGGACCCCAAGCCAGCGCCGGAGCGCACCGTGACCTTGGCCCCGGCCTTGACGAGCTTCTTCACCGTTTCCGGGGAGAGCCCGATCCGCGGCTCGTCCTTGCCTTCAGCGGGTACGCCAATCGCAATCATCGTGGCTCTCTCAGCTGGCGAGCCGGCCGCAACGCGGCCAACTGCCTGCGTGGGTTGGATCTCGAAGTGTAGGGATGAACTAAAGCGAAGTCTGCCGCGAGGACAAGCTCAGCCTAGGTCAGGAAGTAGCCCATGAGCGCCACGATCACGACAACGGTGATCGTCAGATAAAGCGTGCCCTTGCAGAACAGACTGTACGTCCGAAGGTGCTCGGCGTAGTCCATGTCTGGATGGCCCTCTTTGGGATTGATATGCATTCTTAAAGACCCCCGGTCGTTTCCCTGTTTGAGTGCGACTTTGCGCGCCCCCGCGAGATAGCAAAATCCGGGGCATCCCGCAATAATTGCCGCCAGGGGCGAATCCGGCTCCTGGCCCCGTTTTCAGGCCATCAGCACGACCATATACCCGTCCGGATCGCGAACCGCGGCGGCCTGCCCACCATCCTTGAGGGTCACGATCCCCGGCGAAACGAAGGGGACATCCGCCGCCTCCAGCCTCCGGACCAGCCCGGCCAGATCGTCGACCTTGTGGAACTGGCGGGCCGAAGCGACATCATTGGCCTTTAACGGGGCGGCCAGAGTGGGGCCCGGGGGCATCCGGTAGTGCAGAAGCTCCACATGGGGCGTTTTCACCCGCGTCGGCTGCAGGGCCACCACATCGACCTCGCAGCCCATGAGGCCATCGAGCTGGTCCTGCTCGGGTCCGGTGTTGAACGAGCGGCCAGCGATCCGGAAGCCGAGCAGCCCCTCATAGAAGGCAAGGCTCCGGTCCACGTCCATCACCGAGATCGCCGTGTGATCGTAGCCGAGAATGCCCGTTCCGGCCGTCTGCTGCCAGATCGAGGCCCCGACGCCTTGCGGAAAGAAGATCAGCTCCAGCGGATGCCCTTCCGGATCGCGGAACTTGAAGGCGGTGACACCGCCCGTATTGGGCGGCAAGAGCACCGGGCCGCTCTCGGTGATCACCCCTGGAGATAAGCGCTCGAGCCGCTCCCAAACCGCGGTGATATCGCCAGTGACGAGGGCCACATGTTCGAACCATTGATCATTTGAGGCAGGCGCGGGGGGATAAGAGGCGCCGGGCGGATCGAAGGCCACGAGCCTGACGATCTGCTGCCCGATCGCCACATCGGCGCCGCTTGCCGTCACGTCCGCATCGAGGCCGAGGAGCCGGTTCCAGGCTGGATCGGAAAAACCGCGCTCGCCCCCGACATTCAGACCTAGGTCGTCCCGGTAGAACGACGCCGTGCGTTCTAAGTCCGCGACGGTGATGCTGACCCTGAGGAGTTGCGTGACGGGCATGTGCGTTTCACCTCACTTGAAGGCGCCGGGCCGCACGCCGGCCCATGTCTTGGGGTCGAGCTGAAGGATCATCAGCGAGCAAGGCTCATCGCCGACTGTGCCGGAGCGGTGGCCCACCCGGCCTTGCGCATCTTCCTTCGCGTTCTGATCGCCGCCGAAGGCGAGATCGCCGGGCCCCATCTCCACGCGGGTCCCGTCCGTCGACTCCACGAACCAGCGTCCCGACAGCGGCGCGATCCATTGCGGCTTCGGATTCTCGTGCCAGTCGCCATTGAAGCCGACCGGCAGAATGGAGAACAGGAGGCTGTTCTCCCCCGAAAGCAGATGATCGTTCCATTGAGCTGCCGCCTTGCCGCCCATGCTCTGCCACTCGAACGATGTCAGCTCGCAACGCGTCTGATGCGTCGCTCCCTCGTCGTCCGTCCACAAATGCCAATAGGCGATCTTCGGATGCTCGGGATTCACGCTCATTGGCTGCCCATCATTGTGACGACCGGCTGCGTCAGCGCGGCGGCCTTCTCGATGTCGCCACCGACCGCCTGAATGAAGCTGGCGTCATACATCACGTAGATCAATCCGCCGACGAGCCCGAAGTTTTTGAAGAAATCCCAGATATGCGAATAGCCCTCGCTCGAGGGCGACCAGAAGCGCGGATAGGCCCAGAAATTGTGGTAGACGAGCGCCGTGACGGCGCAATAACCGGCGAGAATGAACGCGGCGATGCCGTCATAGAAGCCGAACACGATCATCGGCGGCGTCAGAAGCTCAACCGCCATGGCCAGGACCAAGAGAACCGGGCCGCCCGGAAGAATGCCCGACGTCGCCTGCTTCAGCGCGTTGTTCCAGTTGAAGACCTTATCGAGAAAGCTGAACGAGAAGATCCAGACGATGAAGATCCGCGCCAGCACCGGCAATGCGTCGTTGATCAGCCAATCCATCGTCAGCCCTCCTCTCGATAGACTCGCGTGCGTTTCGAATCCTCGGCGAAGTAGGCTTGGATCACAACCCTTGTTCGGCAGATCCCTCCGGTAATGGTACGCCCGCTTTAACGAACGCTTCGCGCTGGCGTCGTGTGATATCGGCCAATTCCGCCCCCGCTATGGCTTCGTTGAACAGGCGGTGGAAATTCAGCTTGGCATCGAGACGCAGGAACACGCCGCCGAGCCCGATTGCCGCCCGGTCCATGAACACGAACTCCCGCGGCACCATGACCGGCCCTTTCTCGCGCAAGCCCTGATGCACCTTGAAGGCCTCTTGGCGGCCATAGGCGCCGTGCTTCACGTCCCCCGCGATGGTGCGCACCTGATCATCGAGCATCGGCCCATAGATAAAGTTCGCCCAGACATTGAGGATATCGATCAGCTCGTTGGAGAGCCCGGCGAAACCCCAGGTCTCATAGGCGTGCACGACGAGCGCGCGGTCGTTGCGTAAGAGCCCGTGATAGAGATCGATCACGCCCTGGACGAATTTCGGCGCGAACGTGCGCATGCAGCCGTAATCGAGCAGATTGATGCCCGCGGCCTTGCCGTCCCAATCCTCGAACACGGTGTAATTGCCGAGATGCGGATCGCCGTGGATCACACCGTAATGGCTGAAGGGGAACCACCAGGCGCGGAACATGGCGCGTGCGATTTGGTTGCGCTCCTCAAGCGGGCGATCCGTGTAGTCGACAAGCCGCCGGCCATCGAGCCAAGTCATGGTGAGGAGCCGCCGCGTCGACAGCGCGGGCAAAACCTCGGGTACGCGGATGATGGAATCGCCGGCAAAGATGAGGCCGTAGAGACTGGTATGTTTGGCCTCGAGTTCGTAGTCGAGTTCCTCGCGCAGGCGCGCCGAGATCTCCTTCAAGATCTCCGACGTCTCCACTGCGGGCCGCATGCGGCGATGGAGGGAGAATAGAACGCCGAGCTGCGCCAGATCGGCCTCCACCGCCGACTGCATGTCGGGATATTGCAGCTTCGCCGCCAACGCCCGCCCATCATAAGCCATCGCGCGATGCACTTGCCCGAGCGAAGCCGAGGCCGCGGCCTCATGCTCGAACGTCGCGAATTTGGATTCCCAGTCCGGCCCAAGCTCCGCTGCCATGCGCCGGCGCACGAACGACCAGCCCATGGGCGGGGCCTGGCTCTGCAGCTGGCTGAGCTCGGCGGCATATTCGGCCGGCAACGCCTCGGGGATGGTGGCGAGAAGCTGGGCCACCTTCATGATCGGCCCCTTGAGGCCGCCCAAAGCCGCCGCGAGCGCCGCGGCATCCTTGTCCGCTTCCGGATCGAGCCCAAATAGGCGGCGCCCGGCGATACGCGCGGCCACGCCACCGACATTGGTTCCGACCCGGCCATAGCGTTTGGCGCGGGCGGAAAACCGGTTTTTCTCTCTATCGGAGGGGAGATCGGTCATGGGGTGACAAAGGTGACAAAAAGCATGGGGTGACAAAACTTTCACGCACGGGCAAGTCTTCCCTCATATAGGGACCCTTCCAAACCTTCGCCCATCCCCTCCCTCATTTGGCGTCAAAGACCTGCTAACGCGATGTCGAAACCTCTGAGAGCGATTGTCGCCACCGGCCTTGTCGTGGGTGTGGCGCTTCTGGCGCTCTGCGTCCTCGCCAATTGGTGTCCCCCGCTCGACATCGTCAATGACGGTCTTCCCTTCTTGGCCGCTGGAAGCGTGGCGCTGCTCGCGCTTGCCTTCACGACCGGCTCCCGAAAGCGGATCGGCGCGGCGGCGATTCTTCTCGCCTTGGTCTTCACGCTGCTGCTTTCGGGACTCCCGGGAATGGCACCGCAGGCGCCCGATGGCTCGGAGCGCTTCTTGCGCGTCGTGACCTTCAATCTCTGGGGCCGCAACGACCACCATCTGGATCGCGTCGCGGCGTTACTGGCCGACGCCGACGCGGACGCGGTCGTGCTCCAAGAGGCCCGCGGGCACCACACGGCGTTTCTCGAAACGCTCAGCACGCGCTACCCTCATCGTACCGGCGAAAACGGCCTGGTCATTCTCTCTAAATATCCGATCCTGAGCGACAACCGCATCGACCGCGAAGGCTATCCGCCATGGATCTCGCTCATGGTGCTTCGAGCCACGCTCGACGTGAACGGCAAGCCTGTGGACCTCGCCGGCGTGCATCTGGCGCGGCCCTTCTATCCGGAGCTTCAACAGGCCGACATCGTTGCCCTAACCCGCTTCGTCCAAGACCACCGGGGACCGTTGATCCTTGCCGACGATTTCAACATGACGCCCTGGACGGTCAAGCTGAAGGGCTTCACGGACGCAACGGGCCTCGGGCGCTTCAATACGTTCCACCCCACCTGGCCCATGCATTGGCACGAGCTGCCGCTCCTGCCCTTCGTCGCAATCGATAATGTGTTTACCTCGCGGCATTTCGCCAACATCGCCACCAAGCTCGGCCCGCGGCTCGATTCGGATCACCGCCCTGTGATCGCCGACATCGCCCTCATCGAATAGAATTCGAAGCCAACACTTTTCTCTGGAGTCCATCATGTTGTTGCGAACCCTCATGGCATCCTGCTTCGCGCTTCTCGCGCTGTCGGCCCCCGTCTTGTCGGTCCCCGTCCTGGCCGCGACCGAAACCGCACCCGCCATCGAAGTCTGGAAGTCGCCCACATGCGGCTGCTGCGGCAAATGGGTCGAGCATCTCGAAGCAAACGGCTTCGCCGTGAACGCGAAGAACACCTCGCCTGGGATGCTGGACCGCATCAAGCGCCAAGCCGGCATCGAGGAGAAGCTCGCCTCCTGTCACACGGGATTGATTGACGGCTATGCCATCGAAGGCCACGTGCCGGCGTCGGACATCAAGCGGCTGCTGGAAGAGCGTCCGGACGCCATCGGGCTCACCGTGCCCAATATGCCCATCGGGTCGCCCGGCATGGAGCAGCCAGGAGGCGAGACGGAGCCCTATGACGTGTTGCTGGTGAAGAAGGACGGCAGCGTCGAGGTCTTTGCCAGCCATTAGGCGACGGCCTCACTCCTTCACGAACTTGTCGAGCGCCTCCCGGTAGGAGCGCATGGCGCGCCGCGCCACCTCGACCTCCGCTTCCAGCGCAAGCGTGTCCGGCGATTTCGGCTTTGGCCGCCGCGCCGCGACCAATAGCAGCGCCAGCACCGCCATCGGCGTCAGAAAATCCGTGACCAGGATCGGTCCGGCATTGCCCGGGGTCAGGTTGCCGTAGGTGACGATGTCGTGCACGTGCCCGATCCCGGCGCCGACAAGAAAGCACGACACGGCAATAGCAACCGCCACCCGGGCATAGAAAGTGGCGTAAGCCGCGTAGAAACTGGCGAGCCCCAGCCCCAGGTTGGCGTAGCCCACCTCGAACTGAAACGGGCTCGGTTGCCAGCCAATCATCGCCGCCGAGCGGAAAAATAAAGAGATAACGCAGGAGCCGGTCGACGACGAAGGCCGATGGCACAGGTCTCGGCGCGCGCCACACCGCGATTCCCCCGAATAGAAGCGCCGCCACCCAAACCAGAATCGGGACCAGCGAAACCTGCGACATCGCTCTTAAGCCTTGGCCGAGCTCTCGCCATCCATGGCTTCGAGCTCGTCTATCAAGCCTTCGATCACCTTGAGCCCCATCGACCAGAAATGCGGTTCCGAAGCATCAAGCCCGAACGGCTTCAGAAGTTCCTTGTGATGTTTGGTGCCGCCCGCCGCGAGCATGTCGAGATAGCGCTCGGCGAAGCCGGCGTCGGCCTTCTCGTAAACCGCATAGAGCGAGTTCACCAGGCAGTCGCCGAAGGCATAAGCGTAGACGTAGAACGGCGCATGGATGAAGTGCGGGATGTAACACCAGAACGCCTCGTATTCCGGCCGCAACTCGATCGCGGGGCCGAGGCTCTCATGCTGCACGTCCATCCAAATCTCGCCGAGCCGTTCGCTCGTCAATTCGCCCTCGCGCCGCTCAATATGTACCTTGCGCTCGAAGCTGTAGAAGGCGATCTGCCGGACCACGGTATTGAGCATGTCCTCGACCTTTGATGCGAGCAGCGCTCTGCGCTCGCGCTTGCTCGGCGCTTGATCGAGCAGCTTCCTGAAGGTCAGCATCTCGCCGAACACACTCGCCGTCTCGGCCAAAGTCAGCGGCGTCGGCGCCATGAGCGGGCCTTGCACATTGGCGAGCACCTGATGCACACCGTGACCGAGCTCGTGCGCGAGCGTCATCACGTCCCGCGGCTTACCCTGATAATTGAGCATGATATAGGGGTGCGCGCTCGGCACCGTGGGGTGAGAGAAGGCGCCTTGGGCCTTGCCTTCCCGGACCGGCGCGTCGATCCAACGTTCGGCGAAGAAGCGCTCCGCGATCTCCGCCATGCGCGGCGAGAAATTGCCGTAAGCCGTGAGCACGGTATTCTGCGCCTGATCCCAGCCGATCACCTGCTTGGGCTCTTCGAGCAACGGCGCGTTGCGGTCCCAATACATCAGCTTCTTTTTGCCGAGCCACTTTGCCTTCATGGCGTAGTAGCGGTGCGACAGCCGCGGATAGGCGTCGCGTACCGCCGCCACGAGGGCGTCCACCACGTCGCGCTCGACGCGATTGGCGAGATTGCGGCTGTCGCCAACATCCTCGAAGCCGCGCCAACGGTCGGAAATCTCTTTGTCCTTGGCGAGCGTGTTGGTGATCAGCGTGAACAGCCGCACGTTCTCCTTGAACACCTTTGCCAAGGCTTCCGAGGCGTGCTTGCGCTTCTTTTCGTCCGGGTCGAGCAGCAGGTTCAGCGTCGGCTCGAGGCTGAGCTTTTCGTCCCCGACCTTGAACCGCAGCGACGTCATGGTCTCATTGAAGAGCCGATCCCAGGCGCCGCGACCGGTCACCGCCTTCTCGTGAAAGAGCTGCTCGAGCTTGTCCTCGAGTTGATAGGGCTTCTCCTTGCGCAGATCCTCGAGCCAAGGCCTGTAGTGGCCGAGATCGGACTCTGCCATTGCCTTTTCCAGTGCCGCGTCGTCGAGGCGATTGAGCTCCAACGGGAAGAACAGGAGCTTGGAGGAGATCGCGGTGATCTTCTCCTGGATGTCGCCGTAGAACTTTTGCCGCCTAGGGTCGGCCGTGTCGGCGGAATAGAGCAGGCTCGCATAGGAGACGACACGGCCGAGCACATCGTTCAGCGCCTCGAACTCGCGCACGGCCTGGGCCAATGCGCTGCCGCCCGCGCCGCCGTCGAGAAGGACCGCGAGCTTGCCGGCATAGCGCTCATGGAGCGCCTCGGCGCCCCGCTCGCCCGTCTCAAGATCGCTTTTCAGCGCAGGCGCTTCGGGCGCGTCGTAGAGGTCCCCCAGGTTCCACTCGGGCAGATCGCCAAGCTTTGCGATTCTCTTGGCCGCATGGGTTGCGGCGAACACGGGGTACGGAAGCCTGGGGATCGGAGTGGGCAGCATTGATACAAAAATCCTCGTTAGCAGTTACCAGGGCCTAGTGTGGGAAGCCGCAAAGGCCCCCGCAAGGCCCATCTACGCCTTCTTGTGGCACTCAAAATGACGGTTCAGCAATAACTTCCCCAAAATCGAACCGCGATAAAGAACATGTTTACCCTTCCACTGCACAATTTTGGCACAGCAGGGGTCCGCTGAAGGGCCAAGTGTTTGCCACAAGCGGCGCCTCTGTCTCGTTAGTGTTTGAGTAACCAGTGAGTATTTGCGTCATGTCCAAGCGCGTCTTGGTCGTCGATGACGACCCCGCACAACGTCGTATTCTCGAAGAGACCATCAAGCGGTTCGGTTACAACGTCGAGACCGCAGACAGCGGCGAGACGGCCCTTGCCGCGCTGAAGGACGACACTTCGGGAGATATTTGTCTCATACTTCTTGATCTTGTCATGCCTGGGACCGATGGCATGGCGGTGCTCTCGGCGATGCGCTCTTTGCCGCGCAAACCCTCGGCCATCGTACAGACCGCCCATGGCAGCATCGATGCGGCCATTTCGGCCATGCGCGCAGGCGCCGTCGATTTCGTGGTGAAGCCCGTGAGCCCCGAGCGGCTCGAAGTCTCCATCAAGAACGCGCTCAAGATCGAGGCGCTGGCGGGCGAGATTTCCCGCATGAAGGCGGCTGCGTCGGGCGAACTTGGCTTTGGCGACCTGATCGCCAGCAGCGAGGCCATGAGCCGGGTCATCGATCTTGGTGAGCGGGCCGCCGGGTCCGGCATTCCCGTTCTCATCGAAGGCGAGTCGGGTGTCGGCAAGGAGCTGATCGCCCGCGCCATTCAGGGCGAAAGTTCCCGCAGATCAAAGCCCTTCGTCACTGTCAATTGCGGGGCCATCCCCGAGAACTTGGTCGAGAGCATCCTGTTCGGTCACGAGAAGGGCTCCTTCACCGGCGCCGCCGAGAAGCGTGCCGGCAAGTTTGTCGAGGCCGACGGCGGCACGCTGTTTCTCGACGAGATCGGCGAGCTGCCGCTCGATGCTCAGGTGAAACTCCTGCGCGCGCTGCAAGAAGGCGAGATCGATCCCGTCGGTGGCAAGCAGCCCATCAAGGTCGATTTCCGGCTCATCTCCGCGACCAACCAGAACCTAATTGCTCTGGTGCAAGAAGGACGGTTCCGCGAGGACCTTTATTACCGGCTGAACGTTTTCCCCATCTGGGTGCCGCCATTGCGCGAGCGCCTGGATGACGTGCCGGAGCTCGTACGTCACTTCACGACACGTTTCGCCGCCGAGGAAGGAAAGCGTATCGACGGCATCGATGCGGAAGCAGCGTCCATGCTCCAGCGCTATTCCTGGCCGGGCAATATCCGCCAACTCGAGAACGCCGTGTTCCGCGCGGTTGTCCTGGCAGACATGCCGATGTTGGGCGTGAACGAGTTCCCGCAAATCGCCGCCCATGTGGAGGGCTATGCGGTCACCGTGCCGCCGGCGCCGGCGCCGAAAGATCTGACGCCACGCATCAATGGGCCGGTCATGCTCGGACAGTCAGCGGAATCGCCCGCCACGATTCATGTGCCCTCCGGAAATGGCAAGGACTCCGTCGGCATTCCGGCACTGAGCGATTCAGGCGACATCCGGTCTCTCGAAGCCGTGGAGGCGGACATGATTCGCCTCGCCTTCGGCCGCTATCGCGGACGCATGACGGAAATCGCCAAGCGGCTCGGGATCGGACGCTCGACGCTCTACCGGAAGATGCGCGAGATCGGTCTCGAGGCACGGGTGAACTAGGAGTGGTGATCGGCTGGTCCGATCGGACAGATCGTAAGGGCCTATAAACCTTTGGCAGAAATGCCACACCAAGGGGAAAATCAGGTTCGGGAACCTTTAATCGGCGCGGCGGTATGGCCATTTGGGAACGGGCCCCGGGTTATCGGTCGGGGACATAACGGGGATCGGCTGGTTTCGGCCAAAGGGGGGAACACATCCATGAGGCCCATCTACGGTATTGCGTTGACCTTGTGCTTGGCCGCGCCGTTGAGTGCGCCGGTGTTTGCTGCAGAGCCTGAAGCGCCCGAGACATTGATCGCGCGGGATGAGGCGATCCGCATCGCCGTCCAGACCCGCTTGTCCGAGACCTTCAGCGCCACCAGCGAGCAGAAGAAGGACGAGAAAGGCGCTCTGGTTGAGTACTATTCCGTTCCCGACCAGAAGCTTCTCTGGGTCGACGAGAAAGGTCTGAATGACCGCGGCAAGGCCGTGATCGCCGAGATCGGGAAGGCCGACGATTACGGTTTGGAGGCGGCCGACTACAAGCTGCCGAGCCTAACCGGCTTCACCCCGAGCGCCCCGGACGCTGCCGACAAGCTCGCAGCCGCTGAAATCGAGATCAGTCATGCCGTGCTCGACTACGCGCACGATGCGCGTGGCGGCCGGATCAACCCAAGCCGACTCTCCAAGAATCTCGACCCGACGCTGGTCCTGCCCAAGCCGCTGGAAGTCATCGAGTCGATCTCGTTCCGCTCCGACCCTGCAGCCTATCTGCGGAGCTTTCAGCCTCAGCACCCGCAGTTCGAGCTACTGCGCAAGAAGCTGATCGAGCTGCGCGGTGGCGGCCAGGAAACCGCGAAGGAAGTGGCGCCCGCGGTTCAGATCCCTGGTGGACCGCTTCTTAAGCTCGGCGTCGCCGATCCTCAGGTTGCCCTGCTGCGGACGCGGCTCGACGTTCCCGCCGGGCCGAATCCCGAACTCTATGATGAGGCCGTTGTCGAGGCCGTGCGGGAGTACCAGATAGCGCACAATACAGCGGCCGACGGCGTGGTCGGCCCCGGCACGCGGTGGCTGCTCAACAATCCGCACCTGCGCAATATGGGCAGCCCCGCGCAGGCCAAGACCATCCTATTGAACATGGAGCGCTGGCGCTGGCTGCCGCAGGACCAGGGCAGCTTCTATGTCACAGTCAACATTCCCGAGTTCGGCCTGCGCGTCGTCAATGACGGCGAGACGGTCTACCGGACGCGCGTCGTCGTCGGTAAGACCAATACGCCGACGCCTGTGTTCTCCAACGAAATGAAGACGGTCGTGTTCGGCCCGTACTGGAATGTTCCCACATCGATCAAGGTCGGGGAAATCAGGCCCTATGTCCGTCGCAGCAGTGGCGGCTGGTTCGGCGGCGGCGGCTGGAACACCACGGTCTTCCAGCGCCACGACCTGCGCATCAAGTATGGCGGACAGGCAGTCGATCCGAATTCACTGGACTGGAGCCGCGTCGACATCCGCCAGCTTCACCTTTATCAGCCACCCGGCCCCCGCAACGTGCTCGGCCGCGTGAAGTTCATGTTCCCGAACAAGCACGACGTCTACATGCACGACACGCCGCAGAAGCATCTGTTCGCCAACCAGGTGCGTGCCGAGAGCCACGGCTGCATGCGCGTGCAAAATCCCGATCAGTTCGCCTCCGTGATCATGCGTCATGACAAGGACTGGAGCAAGGCACGCACGCGGTCGGCCTTCAACAACGGCTACAACCAGCATGTCGGGCTTAACCGGCACGTGCCCGTCTACATCACGTATTTCACGATGTGGGTGAACGAGGACGGCTCGATCAAGACATTCGGCGACCTCTACGGCCACGACCGGCGCATGGCCGGAGCCCTGTTGAAGGGCCGTAGCACCGCTTATGCCGAGGCGGATGACGGGATCATCACCCAGTCGATCTCGTCGCAACGGCAGTCCCGCGCGCGGTCCCGTTCGGGCGATCCCCTCGAATACCTGTTCGACGGCTTCAACTAGGCCCTCCAAAAGAAAAATTCCTGGCTGAGCCCGCTAACCCCGCGGGCCGTCGTCGGCTGGCCAAAACCCCACTGACCCAGTCACTTAGCGGGTATTAACCATGGCCCGAAGTGCCGGGTCACAGTTAATCCGTTTGCCTTGTTTTTCGCCCAATTTACCGAAATACTGTTACTTGACGGCCGCACCTAGAGAAAGGCGGCCGCGGGCGCGAATAAGCCTCAGGGCTTGGTGTCATTGGGGAAAGCCGGCTGACAAAACCGGCGTTCAAAGTTTACGGAAAGTCGGGGATGCGCATTCGGGGGATCAGTGCACGCTGCGCCATGATTGGGGCCGGATTCCTGGTGCTGGCCATGGGCTTCGCTCTGGCCCCCAAAGCTGTCGCTTCCGGCGAGACCCGGACCCTCTCCCTCTATGAAATCCATACAAAAGAGAGCCTGACCGTCACCTATAAGCGCGACGGCAAGTTCGACGAGGCGGCCCTCAAGAAGCTGAACCACTTCATGCGGGATTGGCGCGCGGACGAATCGACCGAAATGGACCGCGAGCTCATCGATCTCATCTGGAAACTGCACACCACCCTGGGCTCCCGGAAACCTATCCATCTCGTTTCCGGCTATCGCAGCCCCGCAACCAACGCCAAACTCAGGCGCGCGGGCGGCGGGCAAGCCAGGAAGAGCCAGCACATGCTGGGCAAGGCCACGGATCTTCATTTTCCGGACGTACCCGTGAAGAAGCTCCGCAACTCGGCCCTCGTGCAGGAAGTCGGCGGCGTCGGTTACTATCCGACTTCGGGTCTTCCCTTTGTCCATGTGGATACCGGCCACGTGCGCATGTGGCCGCGCATTCCGCGCCTCGAGCTCGCCGCCCTGTTCCCCGACGGAAAAACCGATTATCTGCCCAGAAGCGGCGGGCGGATCACCAAGAAGGACTACCAGCTGGCCCTGGCCAAAGGCATGGTCGACAGGACAATGGTTGCGTCGGCGGCGCCGTTACCCACGCCGAAGCCTGAGCGCGCACGCGCACCCATTCCGCAGCCGATCTTGGCTTCCTACAAGCCCGCGCAACCGGCACCGATGGCACTCGCGCCAGCCGACGATCCAACGCCCGCGCCTCGCTTCGCCATGGCAAGCACCGGCGGCGCGCTGCCCTGGTCGCAGCCTTCCCCCATGCCCAAGCCCGAACGGCCGGCAGTGCCCACCTACGAGAATGCGCGCGTGGTCGGGGCGCCTGAGGTCGACGACGATCATCCGGACGAGTTGAGCTACTTGCCGTTCGAGACCGCCAGCCTCATGACCGACACCTCGATTGCCAACAATCCGGAAATCGCACCGCTCATCCATCCCGAGCAGAGCGACCTCAACTACCTGTTCGACGATATGGACCGGCCGACGGCCTTCCAGCTCCGCCGGACCTCAGGCTATCGCGGCTTGGCCAGCGCTCAGAAATTCTCCGGCGGGGCGGTGAGAAGCCTCTACGCCGCTGTGGAAGCGGACAAGCCCACGCGGCTGGCGCAGAGCGCGCGCTAATCCCCTCACTCTTAGTCGTTCTTCCTCAGCTTCTCGAAGGCGTCTTCGATCCGCGCCACACCCACGAGCAGGAATATGGCGAGCCCGAGGGAAAGGGCCACGATCTGCCAAGCGGCCAGCCCGCATGCGAGGCCTAGCGCGGCGGTCACCCAAACGGTGGCAGCCGTGGTCAGACCTTTGACCGTCTCCTCCTTGGTATCGCGCAAGATCACGCCGGCGCCGATAAAGCCGATACCCGCCATCACGCCTTGCGTGACGCCTTGCACCACACGGCTCAGTGCGTCGGGATGCTCCGCCAGCCCCCTAAAGTGAACCGTCGTGATCGCCACGACGGCGGCGCCGAGCGAGACGAGACCGAGCGTGCGCATGCCGATCGGCTTGTCGGCGAGGTCGCGGTTGAGACCGATCAACATGCCAACCACGACGGCGGCACCAAGTCGCCAAGCAACGTCGATAAACTCGAAGCCTGGCGTGGTTGCGTCCAAGGGTTACGCCGCCTCTGACTCCGCGGACCCTGCGGACTCCGCGTCCATCCCGAGTGCATGGAGATAGGTCGTGAGCACCGCCTCTTCCTCGCGCCGCTTGGTTTCGTCCAGCTTGCGCAGGCTGATCACTTTGCGAAGCGCCTTGACGTCGAAGCCGGTACCCTTGGCCTCGGCATAGACCTCACGCAGGTCGACGGAGAGCGCTGCTTTCTCTTCCTCCAGCCGCTCGATACGGGACACGAAGGCACGAAGCTGATCTTTGGCTGATGACTGAAGCGACACGGTGGGATCCTCGGGCGTTTGTGATGATTCGATGAAAGCGAGCTTGGTCCCGATCATCGACTGCAGCAAGACGCACTCGAGGCTTTTCCCGGTTATCCAAAGCCGGTGTACAAAAGCGCCCCGTGCTTGGCGCTACGTTGCGCGTAAATGATTGATAAACTTGACTTTTATCGAGTAGTGGGACTGCACGGCTCACGTGCGATCGGTTTGGAACTTCGCTTTCCACTCCTCATACGGCATGCCGTAGATGAGCGCCTTCGCCTCGTCCTTGCCGAGCGGAACCCCGCGCTCGTCGGCGGCCTCCAGATACCAGGTTGAGAGGCAGTTGCGGCAAAAGCCGGCAAGCTCCATCAGGTCGATATTCTGGACGTCGGTGCGCTCGCGCAGATGCTCGACCAACCGGCGAAAGGCGGCCGCTTCGAGTTCAGTCTTGGTCTTCTCATCCATTGCTGCATCCTTTCGCGCCGCGTGGGTCTGTGTTGGAGCCGTGGTGCTTGATCTCGTGCAAGCCCGGCGCCGTGCGCAACACCTCCGCCACGACGCGAGCAAGGTGGTGCGCCCATTCCCACTGCCCTTCGGCCGCGAGGATCAGGTCTTGGCGCACCTCGATCAGCGCATGCGCAAGCCCGCGCAAGGTGGCGTGGCGGTAGAGCGTGTCGCCCTTGAGCTGTCCCGAATACGGAACGTTGTCGCCGACCTCGACGTCGGGGATGGTCCGCAAGCCGTCGAGCAAGGGTTGCGGCAGGCGCGGGTCCTTGTCCCACAGTACCGACACACCCCATGGCCGCGCCACGCCCTTCCAAGCTTGCGTGAAACTATGGATCGAGAGGATCGCCGGCGGCTTACCGGCGGCGATGCCCCTTTCGACGGCGCGATCGATGGCCGCGTGGTAAGGCCGGTAGAACTTGTCGAGGCGCGCCTCGGTCTCGGCCGCGCTCAAATCCACATTGCCCGGCACCACGAGACCGTCCGAGATCTGCATGATGAGCGTGGGATCGTCGAGGCCGCGGTTCGGATCGATCAGCAGGCGCGAAAACCGGCTCAGGATCGCCGGCGCGCCCAGCGCCTCGGCGAGCCCTGCGGCCACGCCTTCGGCCCCGAGGTCGAAGGCGATATGCCGGTGCAGATCTTCCGGCTTAAGCCCAAGTATATGAAAATCCTCGGGAATCCTGTTCTCAGCGTGGTCACAGAGGACAAGAAGGCCGAGACTGACATCCCCTTCGATGGTCCGGTATGGCTTTTCGCCCAAATCTTCGTGTACAAGCGTGTCCAGGCTTAACTCCTTCCGCGATTTGCTGCGGCAACAACCACGAGACGCAAAGTCCGCATTGCGACGCATTTACCCAGCATTTTCAATGGTGTTTATAGGGCCAAACTGGCCCTTTAATCGAGCCTCGCCGGTCAGACAAATGCAACCAATTCGATGCTACCTTTCGGGGTTCGTTAACTGCGAATTTCAGACCTGAGAAACTGATGCTTTTTTCCAATGAAATCCGCGAATTAGCGGAAATTCAAATCCCCAAGCAGCGATGGGGGCTTGCCGCCCTCCTGGCGTTTGGCCTCGTGCTGGGGCTCGGCGTCTCGCCCGCCCATGCGGACCTCAAGCTGTGCAACACGACCGCAAGCCGCGTCGGCGTCTCGATCGGCTACAAGGACACCGAGGGCTGGGCCAGCGAGGGCTGGTGGAATATCGCCTCCCACACCTGCGAGACCCTGCTCAAAGGCGTGCTGATCGGCCGCTACTATTACATTCACGCCGTCGACTATGATCGCGGCGGCGAATGGGCCGGTTCGCTCTTTATGTGCACCGACGACAAATCCTTCACGATCCGCGACACCCAGGAATGTGAGAAGCGCGGCCATAAGCGCACGGGATTTTTTGAGGTCGACACAGGCGAAGAGCGGGATTGGACGGTCCGTCTGACCGATCCGGAAGGTGAAGCAAAGTCCCAATGAGGCGAAACCGACGGGTCAAGATCGTTGCCACGCTCGGTCCTGCCTCCACCAACGAAGAAACGATGCGGCGTCTGTTCGAAGCAGGCGCCGACGTCTTTCGTGTGAACATGAGCCACGCGAACCACGACGGTTTGCGTGAGGTCCATGGCATCGTCCGCAAGCTCGAGTCCGAGTTCTCCCGGCCCATCGGCATCTTGGTCGACCTGCAAGGCCCGAAGCTGCGCATCGGCAAGATCGACTCCGGCTCGATCCGGCTGACTCAAGGCGATATTCTGAGTTTTGTCCGCCGCGAGGCCATTGGCGGCCTCGGCCGCGTCCAGCTTCCCCATCCGGAGATCTTCGAAGCCGTCGAGAGGGGTCACACGCTCCTTCTCGATGACGGCAAGCTCAAGCTGCGCGTGGTCGAAGCGAGCGATGTCCGCATCGACGCAGAAGTTTTAACATCGGGCCTTCTCGGCAGCCGTAAGGGCATCAGCCTGCCCGATACGGTGCTGCCATTCAGCGCGCTGACCGACAAGGACTGCGCCGACATCGAATGCGCCATGACTTTGGGCGTTGCCTGGGTTGCACTGTCCTTCGTGCAGCGTCCCGAGGACATCGCCCAAGCCCGCAAGCTCTCGCGCGGCCGCACCGCGATCATGGCCAAGATCGAGAAGCCGTCCGCGGTGAACCATCTCAAGGAGATCCTTGAGCTCGCCGACGGCATCATGGTCGCGCGCGGCGATCTCGGCGTCGAGATGCCGGTCGAAAAAGTCCCGGGCTTGCAGAAGCAGATCAGCCGCGCGGCACGCAATGCCGGCAAGCCCGTCGTGGTCGCAACGCAAATGCTGGAATCGATGATCTACGCGCCCGTGCCGACCAGGGCCGAGGTGTCCGACGTTGCCACCGCCGTGTTCGAAGGCGCCGACGCGGTCATGTTGTCGGCCGAGTCTGCCGTCGGCAAGTATCCGGTCGATGCCGTCGAAACCATGGATCGTGTCGCCATGGAAGTGGAGCGAGATCCCCTCTACGCGGCCATCATTCATGCCCAGCGCATCGACCCGCAAGCCACGGACGCCGACGCCATTTCGGCTGCGGCCCGCACCGTGGCGGAGACCCTCAATCTCGCGGCCATCGTCTGCTACACGGCCTCCGGCGCCACGAGCTTGCGCGCCGCCCGCGAGCGGCCGCAACAGCCAATCCTGGCTCTGACGCCAATTCCTGCCACCGGCCGCAAGCTGGCGATCGTCTGGGGGCTTCACTGCGTCTTGACCGACGACCCGCGCAATCTCGACGACATGGTCGCCAAGGCTTGCCGCATCGCCTATCAGGAGGAGTTCGCCCTCCCCGGCCAGCAGGTGATCATCTCGGCCGGCGTGCCGTTGGGCAAGTCCGGCGCGACCAACCTGCTACGCATTGCCGAGGTGGGTGCGGGCACCGACGACTGGGACGTGATCTAGACGTGGTCTAGATGTCTTGGCCTTCGACTTCGCGCTTGAGCGCCTCGACGCCCTGGCGCGCGTCATCCAGGAACGGGTTGACCGCAAGCGCCCGGCGATAGGCTTCCAACGCTTCCTTCTTGGCGCCAAGCTGCTCCAGCACGAGCCCGAGGTCTGTGATCGCACGATAATGTTTGGCGTCGACATTGAGCGCCCGCCTGAGATCGGCCAGCGCGCGCTCGGGCTTGCCCTTCAAAACGTTGACCTTGGCGCGCAAATACCAGGCCTCCGCCTCGTTCGGCGCGATGTCGACGATGGCGTCCAGAATGGCGAGTGACAAATCGATCTCCGCCGCGTTGGCGAATTGCGCCGCGCGGGTCATCAGGAGATCGACCGTGTCGCTACCAGAGACGGCCCAAAGGTCCTCGATGGCCTTCATGATGGGCTCGGCCGACTGAACGTTCCGCGCGCTGCCGAGCTTGTCGTAGAGCTGAGCCAGCATGTCCGGCCGATCGGCGGGATCGACCGGCGGAGGCACCTCGCCGAGGTCCAGCTCGAGCTTGTTGTCCTTCGTCTCTTCCGCCGATTGCGGGGGCGCGCCTACGTCGGCGCCGGGCTTTAGATCCGGCCGCAGCTGCGGCTCGGGACCACCCTCAAGGTTCGGAAGATCCAAACCTTCCAAGGCGGGATCATCCAAGGCCGGCCCGTCGTCGCCGTCCTCGGGCTCATCGCCCAAACTCTCGAAATATTGCGCAAGGACCACCGGTGGGGCGGCGAGCGCCGGCGCCGTGAGGCACGCATACGCAAGCGCCATGAGCAGGAGGCTCGCCAGACTTCTCAACATGACCATGCCGGAAAAGGTACGGGGCCCACGCGGGCCCCGTCAAAGCAAATCGATGCCGAAAAACCCAGGATGAAGAATCCCAGGGGAAACCCGCGGCTTAGCCCTGGCGGGCTTTGAAGCGCCGGTTGGTCTTGTTGATCACGTAGAGCCGGCCGCGGCGGCGCACCACCCGGCAGTTCCGATGGCGCTTGCGCAACGACTTCAGCGAATTCTTGATCTTCATTACACGCCATCCATTCGACTAAAAAACAGGTTGGGCGGCCTCATGCAAAGGCCGCCCGAATTGGCGGGAACATAAGAAGACCGGCTGGTTCTGTCAACACGGGCCACTGGGCACAAAAAACGCCCCGGGGCCATGCGGTTCGCAGGCGCCGGGGCGTGATTTCGAAAGCCTTGAGTCGGAACTAGTCTTCCTTGACCTTCTTGGTCACCTTGAAGTCCTTGTCGAGATAGACGTCGTATCGGCCGTCGTCCTTGCAGACGACGTCGTCGGCTTCATAGCCGCCGTTTTCCATCTCGATATCGGCATCTTCAACGGTGCAATCCATGCCTCGAATGGTGGTTTGCACACCTTCGACCTGCTCCTCGGTGAGGGCTTCGTCCATCGCATAGGCGGACGCGCCAGTAACAACGGTAAGAGCAAGGGCTGCTGCAAGAATACGCATGGGTGTCTTCTCCCTAAGGCTTAGCCCCCGCAAGCACGGGGGTGCGGTCCATCCGCTGTGAGCGGTTAGACCGCGATTTCCTAAACATTTCATGCGCGCATGCCGCGCATATGAAGAGAAACAGCCACAGAGGTTGACAGTTTTTCATCGGCGCTTAACTTAACCATATGGTTAAGTATCAAGACCCCGGCCTCGACCGGACTTTCGCCGCCCTGGCCGACCCCACGCGGCGGGCGCTTCTCGCGCAGCTTGAGGCCGACAAGGCGCTCTCGGTGAGCGAACTTGCCGAACCGTTCGAGATGTCGCTGCCGGCGATCCTGAAACACCTCAACGTGCTCTCGGATGCGGGGCTCATCACCCGCAAGAAGACCGGCCGCACCGTCACCTGCCGGCTGACCGCGGAACCCATGGAGCACGCCATGGACTGGCTCAATCACTATCAACGCTTTTGGACCGAGCAGCTCGACCAGCTGGCGGCCTTTGTGGAGGACGACGCATGCCCGCCCAAGCAGCCCTCTCAACCGAGCCAAGCCTCACCCTCAAACGTCGTCTCAATGCCCCACCGGAAAAAGTCTACGCCGCCTGGACCGACCCCGAAAAAATCCTGAAATGGTTCGGGCCTGACTCAGGCCCGGTGAAGCAAGCGGAAGCGGATGTGCGCGTCGGCGGCCACTACGCCGTAACCTTCCACACCGAGGACGGCGAGGAGCATCACGTGAGCGGAACCTACACGGAAGTGATCCCCAACGAGAAACTCGCCTTCACCTGGGCCTGGCGCACCATGCCGGAACGGGAATCCTTCGTGACCGTTCTCATCAAGCCTGACGGCGACGGCGCGATGTTGACCCTGATCCACGAGCAATTCTTCGATGAGCCGGCGCGCGACCGCCACGCCCAAGGCTGGACCGGCTGCCTCGACAAGCTCGAACGTTTCGTCGCGTAGTACCATAAGGGAGCAAACGCGTGACCGACACCAAGACCGCAGCCAAGTTCGTCATCAGCCGCACGTTCAACGCGTCCCTAGACCGGGTCTGGAAGGTCTGGACCGAGCCCGAGCAAATGGCCCAGTGGTGGGGCTCGAAAGGCTTCAAGTCTGACGTCAAGACGCTCGACCTCAAGCCAGGTGGGACGTTCCACTACCGCATGCTCTCGCCGCAAGGCCAGGAGATGTGGGGCCGCATGCTCTTCCGCGAGATCGTGCCAAAGGAGAAGCTGGTGTTCATCAACTCCTTCTCGGATCCGCAAGGCGGCGTCACGCGCCATCCTTTGGCGCCTGAGTGGCCGCTCCTGATGCACACCACGATCAGCTTCACCGAGGCCGACGGCAAGACCACCGTCACGGTGGAATGGGAGCCGTATGAGGCGAGCGAGGTCGAATGCGAGACCTTCGACAAGGGCCGAGACTCCATGCAAGCCGGCTGGACCGGAACCTTCGAGAAGCTCGAAGGCCATCTGGCCGACACCTGACACCGCCATCTCAGTGGAGCGTAGGATGAAACTCAATCCTTATCTGAACTTCCCCGGCACCTGCGAAGAGGCCATGACCACCTACGCCAAGGTCCTCGGCGGCGAGATCGTGGCCATGTTGCCGTATGGAGAGATGCCGGGCGACCATCCGATCCCTGACGACATGCGCAAGAAGATCGCCCACGCGCGCATCATGATTGGCAATGAGGTCCTGATGGCTTCGGACGCAGGACCGGATAACTTCAAGTCGATGCAAGGAGTTTCGGTGACTCTCAACATCCCGGAGCCGGACGAGGCCGATCGCGTTTCAAAGCGCTCAGCGAAGGCGGAACCGAGATCATGCCAATGATGGAAACCTTCTGGGCTATCAAGTTCGGCGTGTTCACCGATCGCTTCGGCACGCAGTGGATGATCAATTGTATGAAGCCGGAAGAATAGGAGCGGACCCCATGCCTTACGTCGATGGATTTATCGTCGCCGTGCCAAAGAAGAACGTCGATGCGTATAAGCGTCTGGCAAGAAAGGCCGGCAAGATCTGGAAGGAATACGGCGCGCTCGATTTCAAGGAATGCATCGCCGACGACGTAAAAAAGGGGAAGGTCACGTCCTTCCCGCGAGCCGTGCAGATGAAGCCGAACGAAGTCGTGTTCTTCTCCTACATCGTCTACAAGTCGCGCCGGGACCGCGACCGCATCAACGCCAAGGTGATGAAGGACCCCCGCCTCGACGCCATGATGGCGGGGAAGGACATGCCATTCGACGGCAAGCGCATGATCTACGGCGGCTTCAAGGTCGCCGTCGATCTTTAGGGCCGCCAAGCCTGAATGTCGCCGTTTTTCGAGCCGATTCCGCTCGGGTGACAGCCTCCTGGCAAGCCAATAAGCTCAGTGCCAGAAGGACATGAGAGCCTCACAGGGGATGGCGTGAGCGTTTCGGGGCACACACAGCCGGAAAAAGAGGACGGCCGCGCGGGAGACCTCCCCGGCGACGGGCACGGCCCGCTAGGGTATCTCTCGCATGTCGACGGCTTGCGGGCCGTGGCGATCCTGTCCGTGCTCGGCTTTCATGCCGCCCCGTCGCTCGTACCCGGCGGCTTCGTTGGCGTCGACGTGTTCTTCGTCATCTCCGGCTTCCTCATCACCTCCATCCTCCGCAAGGAGATGGCGCAAGGGTCGTTCCGTCTGACGAATTTCCTGGCGCGGCGCGCACGGCGCATCGTGCCGGCTCTGGCCTTTGTCGTGCTGGTCAGTTTTGTCGTCGCCTGCCTCCTTCTGACGCCCGAGCAGTTGAGTGAATTCGGCAGGAGCCTCACGGCCACGGCGCTGTTCGGCGCCAATATCCACTTCTACAACACGACGGACTACTTCGCGCTCGCCGCCCAAGAACGGCCGCTGCTCCACACCTGGTCGCTCGCTATCGAGGAGCAGTTCTATATCGTCTGGCCGGTCGCGCTTCTGTTCCTGACGACGTGGCTGCCGCGCAAGGCCGCACTGCTCGTGATCGCCGGAGCGGCGCTCGCGTCCTTCGCGCTCTTTATGGTCAGCGCTTCGGACGAGCCCACCTACGCCTTCTACATGCCCCATTGCCGCGCCTGGGAGCTTCTCATTGGTGCCCTGCTCGCGCTCACCATCGAGCATCTCGTGGTGCCGCGCCGGCTTGCCCAAGCGTTGGCGGGTTTGGGATTTGCCGCCATCGCGCTCAGCGTCTTCGTCCTGTCCGAGACGGCACCGCATCCCGGCATTGCGACGCTACTCGCCACGCTCGGCACCGCCGCCATCATCGTTGTCTGCAACAACCAATTCACGCTCGTCGGCCGTACGCTCAGCCTCAGGCCCGTGGTCTGGATCGGGCTGATCTCCTACTCGCTTTATCTGTGGCATTGGCCCGTACTGGCGTTCGCCAAGATTCAGTTGCCCTCGGAGCCGTCCATGATCATGGTCGCCGCCCTGCTCGCGCTTAGTGGCGCGCTGGCGTGGTTTTCGTGGTGGTATGTCGAGAGCCCGTTCAGGGGCCGCGCCGGACAGTTCAGGTTTCCCGTCCGTGGCGCCTTGGCGTCGGCGGCTTGCGTCCTCGTGGCCGTCGCCGGTGTGGGCCTTGCGATCAAGGCCGGGAACGGCTGGCCCTGGCGGCTCGATGAGCCCGCCCAAGAGGTCTACGCGCAGATGGCCACCGGCAGTCCGATCCGCTCACGATGCGATGGCGTGGAGAACATTTTTGACGCGGATGGCACCTGCGGGTTCGGCCGCAAGCGCCAAGAGGGCGAGTCTTACGACATCGCCGTGTTTGGGGATTCCAACGCCGATCACTTCGTGCCGATGGTCGCACGTCTCGCCGAGGAGCAGGGGCTGTCCGGCCGCCAGGTGACCCAGAGCGCGTGCGGCCCTCTTCTGGGTGTATGGCGCACGAAGCAACCAGCCCGGCACGAGGACACCTGTCTGGCCTATCAGAAAGGCATCATGGACTTCGTCGCGGCGAACCCGAACCTCAAGCTCACGATCCTCTCCGCCAACTGGTCGAGCTATCAACACCCGCTTGGCGACAACGGCCTTGATCCCACAAATGGCAAGACCGGTGCACGCGATCCAAGCCCGCACAGCCTGGAGCAGTTCCTGAAGGCCACCGCCGACTACCTGTCTGCGCGCGGCGTGAAAGTTCTAATCCTCGGCCAAGTGCCGCATTGGACAAAGGTGGGGAAACTCCCCGTCGCGTGTGCCATCGACGCCAAAAGGAGCGGTGCGGACCGGCGCGCCTGCGGAATTCCCGCGGCGACATTAAGGCGGGATCTTGCCGTCTCCAACGATGCGATCCGCAAGATTGCACGCGGCGCCGATGTCAGCGCGATCCTCGGGACCGACCTGACCTGCGACGAAACCGAGTGCTACGCCATGATGGACGGGGTGTTTCTCTATCGGAACCCGGGTCACCTGAACAAGTTCGGGTCGGAGACGCTGGCCAAATATGTGCAGCTGCCGCCCATCGCGGTCGACAAGACCACGGCGCAAGCACGGATCACCGCGCCCCGGTTCGCACCGGCCTCCGCGGCAGGCAACTAGTCCAAATCGCGAATGGAAATAATGGTGGGCGGTACTGGGATCGAACCAGTGACCCCTACAATGTCAATGTAGTGCTCTACCGCTGAGCTAACCGCCCGCTGCCTCCAAGGACAAGGCGACTTCTATATGTGTGGTGATGGGCGAAGGCAACCCGCCGTTTCGCCCTTCAACCTCAAGCCGCGAGCATCCGCTCCACCTGATCCACCAGGTCGCGCAGGTGGAACGGCTTGGAGAGGATCTTCGCGTCTTTCGGCGCGTTGTTGTCCGGGTTGAGCGCCACCGCGGCAAAGCCCGTGATGAACATGATCTTGATATCGGGATCGAGCTCCGAGGCTTTGCGCGCCAGCTCGATGCCGTCCATCTCCGGCATCACGATATCGGTCAGCAGGAGCATGAAGGGCTCTTCTTTCAGCCGCTCATAGGCCTCGAGCCCATTGCCGAACGACACGACGTCGTAGCCGGCCTTTTCGAGCGCCTTGACCAAAAAGCGGCGCATATCCTCGTCGTCCTCGGCAAGCAGAATACGCTGCACGCTGCGTGCCCGTGGATCGTTCGCCTCCATATTCCCCGTCCCCCTCAACTCTCGCCACATTGGGCGTACACCAACTTGGTAAACGACCGCTTGCCCTCGGCCGAAAAGGCCAAATGGGTCGCCCCCTTACTGAACTCCAAATCATTGCGTCTATTTGGGCCGGGCACAAGGCAGAACACGCCTAGACAGGGTCAACTCTCGTTGGCAGAGTTTACAGAGTTGCGAGTCCAAACGAACGGCCACGAGAAATGGCTGAAAATCAAGGGTTGGCCATGAGCCTGAGCGAGGCCGAGGCGATCGAACGGGAACTTGCGCCGCCCTTTTCCGTGGCTCGGCCGACGGAACTCAGGGTTCCCCTCGTCTTCAACTCACCCCATAGCGGCCGGATCTATCCCAGCACCTTCCTCGCCGCCTCCAAGCTGGACGCCCATACCCTGCGGCGCTCGGAGGATGCCTTCGTAGAGGAACTGTTCGGCTTCGTCACCGAGCTTGGGGCGCCGCTTCTTCATGCCCACTTCCCGCGCGCCTATCTCGATGTGAACCGGGAGCCCTACGAGCTCGATCCCGTTCTCTTCCGCGACGGGCTGCCCCATTACGCCAACACCCAATCGGTGCGCGTTGTCGGCGGCCTCGGCACCATCGCCCGCATCGTCTCGGAGTCCGACGAGATCTACCGAGAGCCGCTTGCGGTCTCGGCTGCCTTGGAGCGGATCAATCGCCTCTATACCCCGTATCACGAGACCCTTGCGGCGCTTCTCCTTGAGGCAAAAAGAGAATTCGGCCTCGCTGTGCTGATCGACTGCCATTCGATGCCCTCGAACCCCGTTGCCGATCAGGGCAGTCGCCCGGATTTCGTCCTCGGGGATCGTTTCGGCACTTCATGCAGCGGGGAGTTGACCCGCCTCGCGGCCAGCCAACTCGAAGCGCTCGGCCATGTCGTGACGCTGAACAAGCCCTATGCCGGAGGCTACATCACCGAGCATTACGGACGCCCCCACAAGGCGCAGCACGTCCTTCAGATCGAGATCAACCGCGCGCTCTATATGGACGAAGGGAAATTTGAAAAGTCTGCGGGGTTCGACACGCTCCGCAGGAGCCTGGAGGCCATGGTGGTGGCGCTCGTGCCGTCCATTCCAGGCCTTGCCATCCCCCGCGCCGCGGCCGAATAGGGCCAACCCATAAAAAAAGGGCCGTTCGATTGAACGAACGGCCCAAGTCTAGGGAGGAAACGCCCAAGGAGGGCAGCGGCACAGCCTGGAGAGCCATGCCGCGTTGCAACAATATGTCATTGCGGCGCACAAAAATCAAGATCGCCATCCGCGAGGCGCGACAATTCTGAGACAGTGGTGCAGAACTGTCACGAAATCGTGGGACGTTTGCCTATCGCGCCCCGGAGCCGCCGCATCCCCAGCCAGCCCTTGACTCACAAGGGAAAAGCCAGCCAAGCCTTGTCCGTGTCCGCAACCCAACAAGCTAATTTCGAGGCCTATATAGCGACGGCTCACGCCCTCGCCGATAAGGCCGGCGCGGTCATATTGCCGCATTTCCGGTCAAACCTCACCGTTGACCATAAAGGAGGCGCTGACTTCGATCCGGTCACAGCCGCCGACCGGGAGGCGGAAACGGTCATCCGGCAGGCCTTGGCAGACCTCTACCCCGACCACGGCATTGTCGGAGAGGAGTTCGGCAATGACCGCGCGGAGGCCAACTACTGCTGGATCATCGACCCGATCGACGGCACCCGCGCCTTTATCCTCGGCCAGCCCCTTTGGGGCACGCTGATCGGCCTCACCGCCGCCGGTGCGCCGCTGCTCGGTGTTATGGACCAGCCTTTTACGAGAGAGCGGTTTTGGAGCGGCGAGACGGAGAGCTATTTCCGCCGCGACGGGAAGACGAGCGTCCTCAAAGTGCGAAACTGCCCCGCGCTGAGCCAGGCGATGCTCGCCTCGAGTACGCCGGATATGTTTACGGGCGCGAACGGAGACCGCTATGCGCGTTTGGCCGAGGCTGCGCGCCTCCGCCGCTTCGGCGGCGACTGTTACAATTATTGCCTTCTCGCGATGGGGCAGATCGATCTCGTCGTCGAGACGGATTTGAAGCCCTTCGACATTTTGCCTCTGATCCCCATCGTCGAGCGTGCCGGTGGTGTCGTAAGCACTTGGGAGGGCGGCGATCCGCGTGAGGGCGGCCGCATTCTTGCGGCGGGCGATCCCGGCCTCCACGCTGCGGCCATCGAGATGCTGACCGGCTAGCTTGCCTTGCTCAGCTTAACGCCCGGAATGAAGGCGTCGAACGCCGCCCAAAACTGCTCGCGGATGGAATCGCGCTCTTGGAGGATCTCGTGACGCGAGCCTCTCAGCACCAGTTGCGAGCCGGCGCGCAACCGTGAGGCGAGGTCTTCGATGGCTTTGCTCGACACGATATGATCATCGCCCGCAGACACCAGTAGAGACGGCACCCGGATGCGCGGCGCATATTTCTCGTCCTTGAGCCTCGCCATGGCCTCGAAGGCGGCGTTGAGCCAGCCGATCGTGGGAGGGCCGACCGCAAGCCCAGGGGCGGCCTCAAGCACCGCGGCATTGCGGTAGAAGCGCTCCCGGTCCGAGGTGAGCGGATTGCCCTCGAAAACATCGCCCGTCCATTGCTCCGGCTTGCCGGGCACGGCTTGCCTGCCGAACCCGAAAAGCGTGAGCCCATCGGTCAGCCGCGCGCACAAGCCCTGCGACATGGGCAGCCCGACGAGCCGCACCATGGGCGCAGTCATCACCATGCGACTGAACCAGCAGCCGCGCTTGGTCGCGGTATTGAACAGCACTGTGGCGGCCATTGAATGTGCGAGCGCGTAATAGGGCATCGGGCAATCCGGGAGCACCACGCCTTTCATGAAGTGGTTCAGGTCCTCCTCATAGTCGGCGAAATCGCGGACATGGCCCTTCATCTGGCCCCGTGTGAGGCGGCTCGAGCCTCCCTGCCCCCGCCAATCCAGAACCGCGACAGCAAAACCACGGCGCCGCAGCTCGCCGACCACCTCGAAATACTTTTCGATGAACTCGTTCCGGCCGGGGAAGATGCACACGGTGCCGTGCCGCTCGCGCAAGGCCGATTGCCAGCTCGCATAGCGAACCCGCACGCCCTTGCGGATGTCGAGATAGCCCGATGACGCCCCAAGCGGGATCGGGTTTTTCGGTGTCGAAACAAGATCCATATGCGTGAACAGCCCCTCGCCCGCTGCCGACAACAGACCGGACTTCAAGGTCCTTATAGCAGCGCCGGCGGCCATGACCACAGCATTGCCGCACCGCGCCAACACAGCGCACACCGCCAATCAGGCGCCTGGGCAAATGCTATTTTCGTTTATTTTCAGCACGGTAGATACCTTGACGCGATGGTCCAGCATTCCCATATGCCTCGCAGTCGCAAGGCCGTCAGGCTTGCACGAGAACTGCTCGGCCCGCGATGCGGGCGGGAGACTATCATCGCTTCTTACGGAGGATGTGACGTGAGACATTTCGATCTGACCCCCCTTTACCGCTCCACCATCGGCTTCGATCGCATCGGCTCGCTGCTCGACACCCTGAACGCGTTCGAGGGCGAAACGCCGAGCCACCCGCCTTATAATATCGAGCGGGAGTCCGAGAACGCCTACCGCATCTCCATGGCCGTTGCCGGCTTCGGCGAAGGCGACCTCGATATCGAGGTCAAGGAGAACACCCTTTCCATTCGCGGCGAGAAGCGCGTCGAGCAGGAGAACTCGACCTTCCTGCACCGCGGAATAGCGGCACGCAGCTTCGAGCGTCGCTTCCAGCTCGCCGATTATGTCGTGGTGAAAGGCGCAAGCCTCGAGAACGGTCTGCTCCATGTTGAGCTCGTGCGCGAACTGCCCGAGGCCATGAAGCCGCGGACCATCGAGATCACCACCAAGACGGAAGAGCAGCCCAAAATCCTCGACAGCCAGGCCGCGTAAGTCGCCGCCGGCAATCGGACTTAGGCTAACAAGAAGGGCGTCCTCGGAGAGCGAGGGCGCCCTTCTCAGTATGCAGGTGCTAATGAGAGAGAACCTGCCAGGAGTGCCGCGCGTACGCAGAACATTAACGCCGGCAAAGACGAGCGTAGCCTCCACCACTTACGCAGGACTTAACGTCTATTCTTTTGCGGAAAGGTTTCGTTAAGGCTGTTGCGCGCCCACGCCGACGATGGCGCCACGCGCCATGAGCCCCGCGAGATTGCCCGCAAGATCGAACTCCGGTGCTTCCACCATCGCGCTCCCCGCCGCGTCTTGCAGGCTGGCGCCTTTCTTCAGAGCAAGCACGAAAGCGGCCCCGCCTTGCGGCAAACGGCGGACCTCGACCTCAAGCTTGAAGCGCAGCACGAGTGCATCCTCGCCCTCGGCCGGCAGCCTTGCCGGCTCGTCCTCGCCGCCGCGCCTGGCAAGCTGCCAGATCGTGACCACCGGATAGGGCGAACGCACGGCAGTGAGAGAGGGATGTAGCGCAAAGGTCGCGCGCTCGGCGTGGTCCGCCACCCCCTTGAACGCGGCAAGGGAAAGCGGCTCGGCATCGGCCGCGTGATAGGCCTCATGCCAGGCCCATTCGAGGCGCGCGATGTCGGCGAGATACGGCACCGGCGCGGCGGCCGGAAAGACCGTGATGAAATCGGCAAAGCTCGCGCCGTAGCGCAGCAGCACCGGCGAGCGCGGCGGCTCCTTTTGCACATAGGCGCGCGCCATGGCGCGGAAGAACTCCTCGCCCACGAGCCGCGTCGAGACCGGAAACCGGCTCGCCAGCACATCGATCAAGCTCGCGTAGACGTTGTTGCGGTAGACGGCGAAGCGCCGCGCCGGGGCCGTCCCCGTCTTGCGCGCCAAAGTCCGGGGCGTGGCAGCGTCCGGGTCGAGGACGGCGCGGGCAAATAGGCCCTCGAGTTCGTCCGCAGCCCCGCCCATCAGGCCGCCACGTGGTTGCTGCGCCGTTCGGCGATCACGGCGTCCGCCCGCTTGGCTTCGGCAAATAGCTCGCGCCACGCCGGCACGTCGTTGTCCCATTCGATCAGTGTCGGTTTGGCACCGGTACGAGCGAGCACCTGCGCGTAAAGCATCCAGACAGGGTCCCCTACTGCGCGACCGTGATCGTCGATGAGGAGCGGCGCGCCGTCATCGTCGGCGTCTTCCGCGTGGCCGCCGAGATGAATCTCGCCCACATGCTCGGCCGGGAAGCTGTCGAGATAAGCGCGTGCATCGAAGCCGTGATTGGTGCCCTGGACAAACACATTGTTGACGTCGAGCAAGAGCCCGCAGCCCGTCCGCCGCACGATCTCCCGCAGGAATTCCACCTCGCTCATGGACGTCTCGGCGAAGGCGACATAGGTCGACGGGTTCTCCAGCAACATCTGGCGCTGAAGCGTGTCCTGCACCTCGTCGATATGGTCGCAGACGCATCGAAGCGTCTCCGCCGTATAGGGAAGCGGCAGCAAGTCGTTTAGATAGACCGTGTCGTGGCTCGACCACGCCAAATGTTCGGAGAACAGCGCCGGCTGGTAGCGGTCGGCCAAGACCTTGAGGCGCCCGAGATGGTCCTTGTCGAGCGGCCCAGAACCACCGATCGAAAGCCCGACACCGTGGAGCGACAGCGGATAGCGCTCGCGCACCGCCGTGAGATAGGCGTGCGGCGGCCCGCCCGCGCCCATATAGTTTTCGGCGTGGATCTCGAACCAGCCGATCTCCGGCGCGCCATCGAGGATGTCGCGATAATGCTCGGGCTTCAGCCCGACCCCGGCACGCGGCGGGATCGGGCTTGAGCCGATTGAGGTGGACGTCGCCATGACGGCTTAGGCCGGCGGCAAGTCGCGGTCGAGGGCTTCGAGGCCGCCCTTGCGATCGCCGGGGAGCTCCATGGTCTCGCAAGTGCCCGCGGGCACGAGCTTCCAGGCATTGCCCTGATAGTCGATCTTCGAGGTTCCGGCGCAGGTCGTGCCCTTGCCGGCGGCGCAGTCATTCTCGCCGGCCTTGGCGACGCCGAAGCACTTTTCCTGGTCTGCGGCCGACACGGATTGGCTGGAACCGGCCATTCCCAGGGCCGCGGCGAAGGCGCAACCAACGGCCAGACCCGAAATTTTCTTGGTTTGATCAGTCATGTGAGCTCCCATTTGGATAGCAGGATGGCACCGGATTTACCGCCCCGGTATACCTGAATTGTCCCGGAATTAGGCCCGCGCGGGCCCGCTCACGTCAAATCACGCCTCCGCTAGAAGCTGGTGAAGACGCCCCTGTTTTTCGGGCCGGCGGAGGCCCGAATCCATCTTGTGCACCCCTTGGAAATCTGTCATTTTGACACTAAATAGGACAGGCTTGCTGACCTTTGTACTGGAGGCTGCGGCGCGAGGCTTCAAGGCGTCTCTTTTGGGCGCGGAATACAGTCTCAAATGCCGCTTTCGCTGGCGCAAAGGCGCTAGTCTCCAAAGGCCGGACCTTCGCTCTTAGCCTCACACTTTCATCCTGGTGAAGAGGACGGCCGTTCGCCAAACTCCAAATGCCCGCCCATTCGTTTGGGTGCGGTCGAGGTTCCATGCAGACGATGGCACGTCGTGCGCTCATTCCTGGTCTCTCCAACGCGGCCCCGAAGGGACTGCCGCGCGCGCAAGGACTCTATGATCCGGCCAACGAGCATGATTCCTGCGGCGTCGGCTTCGTCGCCGACCTGAAAGGGCGCAAGAGCCACCAGATCATCGAATACGGGCTCCAGATCCTGGAGAACCTGACCCATCGCGGCGCCGCGGGCGCCGACCCGCGCGACGGCGACGGCGCCGGCATGCTCCTGCAGATCCCCCACGCCTTCTTCCAGGAGGTCTGCCCGCCGCTGAACATCAAGCTGCCCGAGCCGGGACACTACGCGGTCGGTCACATGTTCATGCCGTCCAACCAGGCGCAGCGCATCTATTGCGAGTCCGTGGTCGAACGCGTCGTCGATGCGGAAGGCTTCAAGCTGCTCGGCTGGCGCAACGTGCCGACCGACAACGCGACTCTGTCGCCCGAGGTCGTCGAGTCCGAGCCGACCCACCGGCAGGTATTTATCGGCCGCGGCCCCGACATGGGCGACGACGACGACTTCGAGCGCCGGCTCTATTTGCTGCGGAAGGTGATCAACAACACCATCAACGGCGAGACCGGCGGCCGCGACATCGGCTTCTACACCGTGTCGCTGTCCTGCCGCACGCTGGTCTACAAGGGCATGTTCCTGGCCTACCAGCTCGGCGCCTATTACCAGGACCTGCACGATCCGAAATTCGCTTCGGCGCTGGCGCTGGTGCATCAGCGATTCTCGACCAACACCTTCCCGTCCTGGAAGCTGTCCCATCCCTATCGGATGGTCGCCCATAACGGCGAGATCAACACGCTGCGCGGCAACGTGAACTGGATGGCCGCGCGCCAGGCGAGCGTGTCCTCGCCGCTGTTCGGCGACGACATCGAAAAGCTGTGGCCGATTTCCTACGAGGGACAATCCGATACGGCCTGCTTCGACAACGCGCTCGAGTTCCTGGTGCAAGGCGGCTACTCATTGGCCCACGCGGCGATGATGCTGATCCCCGAGGCTTGGGCCGGCAACCCGCTGATGGATGCCAAGCGCCGCGCCTTCTACGAGTATCACGCCTGCCTCATGGAGCCGTGGGACGGACCCGCCGCCATGGCCTTCACCGACGGCCGTCAGATCGGCGCCACGCTCGACCGCAACGGCCTTCGGCCCGCGCGCTACTTCGTCACCGATGACGGCCTCGTGGTCATGGCGTCCGAGACCGGCGTGCTGCCCTTCCCCGAAGAGAAGATCGTCGAGAAGTGGCGGCTGCAGCCGGGCAAGATGCTGCTCATCGACCTGGAGAAGGGCTGCATCGTCTCCGACGAGGAGATCAAGGCGGAGCTGACCGGCGCGCATCCCTATCAACATTGGCTCGACCGCACGCAGATCCACGTGCACGAGCTGCCCGGCGCCCCGGCGCCCGCCCCTCGCTCCAATGTGAGCCTGCTCGATCGCCAACAGGCCTTCGGCTACACCCAAGAGCTGCTCAAGTTCCTGGTGATCCCCATGGCTCAGACGGGCCAGGAGGCCATCGGCTCCATGGGCACGGACACGCCGATCTCGGCTTTGTCCGACCGGCCCAAGCTGCTGCACACCTATTTTAAGCAGAACTTCGCCCAAGTGACGAACCCGCCGATCGACCCGATCCGCGAGGAGCTCGTCATGTCGCTGGTGACCTTTATCGGTCCGCGGCCGAACCTGCTCGACCTCGAAGGCACCTCGAAGCAGAAGCGCCTCGAGGCCGCCCATCCCATTCTTACCAACGAGAACCTGGAACGCATCCGCGCCATCGGCAAGGTCGCCGACAACCAGTTCCGCACGGTAACCCTCGATATCACCTACCCGGCCGAGGAAGC
>Ga0307379_10000394_pt1 | contig 74634 bp, 57 predicted proteins | sample UN2MG_FD_202237 | JGI IMG/M metagenome (GOLD analysis project Ga0307379, IMG submission 202237) | Soil microbial communities from Risofladan, Vaasa, Finland - UN-2 | ecosystem: Environmental > Terrestrial > Soil > Coastal area > Acid sulfate soil | place: Finland: Risofladan, Vaasa | collected... | reverse complement strand
TGGAACTCATCCAGTAAATGAATACATTGATCCGTTTAGCGTGTAGGCTGAAGGGCTTGTAATTAAGAAGTGCCGCCGTATTGACGGCGCAATCGAACTCAAATTGCGCCCGCTCCCAGCGGTTGCAGATCCTGTCTTTGTTCCTGTCCTTGAACTTTTCGGGCTTATTGTAAATGCCGTTGCCGTTGCGGTCGTAATAGTACTCTCCCGAATCCAGCTTGCCGTTGCCGTTCTCGTCGAGCAGCAGATCGCCGTCCCAAATGCCGTTTTTGTTCTTGTCCTTGAGTTTTTCGTTCGCAGACGTATAGGCTTCGGCGAGGAAGATAAAGTTGAGCTTGCCAGCGGTGCTCGCGGAGCCGTAAATTTGTTTTAAAGCCGCTCCGCTGATCGGGCCGGTGTTGGGGCAGGCGAATTCGACCGTTTTGGTTTTCTTCTTCACTTTTTTGACGACCAACAGTTCTCCGGCGAGGTCCTGAGCCTGGGGGACAATTACGAAAGCGAATCTTCGCGCAGGCAGGCGAACGGCGAAGGAGCCGTCGGCCTGCGTGGTCTCCGATGCGACGATTCCTCGCTGGAACGTGGAGCCGAAAAATTTCTTTTCGAGCACAAACACACCGGCTTTCAGAGGAATCCCTTTTTTCGACTTCACGAGGCCTTTGAAGAGGTTGTTCAAATCCCATTTCAGGTTCAACGCCAGAGGGCTGCCTGCACCGGTGGAGTATTTGGCGATGGTCAGGGGTGAGGGATAGAGAAGCACCGGCTTCTCGTTAAAGGCGGGATCGTAATACCAGCAGGTGGCTTCGATGTAATAGTCGCCGGGATCCAGCTGGATGCTGAAGTTGCCGGAGGTGTCGGTGTTGGCATAGTCGACGTAGGTGCCGTCGGAGTGTTTGTAGAACGCGATGTAAGTCCAGATCAGGCGATATTCGCTGACCCCCGGAACGCTGACCGCGCCGGTGACAGTGACCTTGGCCGGGTCATAGGCAGTCGGCTTCGCTGGATGAGAGGGTTTCACCCCGGGCGCCGGGATCCTTGGCTCAAGAGTGCGCAAGTACTCGCCGAGAGCGCTGCCGCCCGGCGACCCGGCGGTTGTCGGTACGGCTTTGCGGAACGCGGTTTCATTCAACTCTTCGCGTAAAAGCAGTTCACCGTCCTTTCCGTGGATCTCGACTATTTCAGCCGCCTTGAAGTAAGGCAGTGTGATGGTGACCGGGCCGTCAATGGGGCGGCGGAAGCCGTCCAGTTTGCCGTTGCGATCCGCCTTATCGTGGTAGACATAGCGGGGGATATGCAATCTGCCCTGGGCCAGGATTTCGCCGTCACCGCCCAGCAGACGGAAAGAATTGTCTCCGTCGACGTGAATTGCCGGGGCGGCACCCTGGACGACAAGGATGTCCTTGATAGAGAATTCCCCCCCATCCCTCTCTACCGTAACGATAAGTTTGCCATCAGCAGAAACGCTTTCGGGAGCGGCTGCGGCAACCATCGAGGCAGCCGACACCCATAGAAAACCTGCAAATAGAATTTTCCTCATTTGATGCCACCCTTTTTGGAATCTCAATCTAGAGTTTAATGCCGAATAGTTGTTTGTCTATTGATTATTGCAGGCATGGGTCCAGACAATTGCTTATCGGGACGTCGAGGGATTTCCACCCGGGTGCAGGAGAATCCGGTCGCGGCAAGTTCTATCTGAACTCCGCCAACACTTCGTCGAGCTGTCCGGCATTCACTTCAAAGAAGGGGTAGGACGTGCTGCGCATCATCGAGTTGCCGGTCGGCCGGTAGACACCGTAGCTGTAGAACCATGCGCCTTCGAACAGTCCGTAGCCGTCGTACCAATCGGGAGTCGGCACGGGCGGGTTACCCCTGATGAATTGCGCCCACTTGGCGCCGGCGGGATCGGTGACGATGGTGATATTGGCCTCCGTTGGCTCGCATGACGGCCCGCGGCCGGCGTTTTCATAGATGTACTCGTCGGCGAGATTGCCGACGCTGTGGCCCAGTTCGTGGATCAGAACCGCACCCGCCCGGCTGTCCTCAGCCGAAAGCAGGATGCGGCCGAAATTGAAATTGGCATTCGCCCGCAGCGCATCGAACGGGTCGTGGACCAGCACGACCGGCACGATCTCTCCGGCGTTGGGCAGCAGTTGCATCGCCTCCGCCTTGGCCGCCCTGTTGATGGAGGAGGACTGGAATCCGCCGGTGCCGTAGCAGTAGGCGCCGAAGTAGGTGTTCATGTTTCGCCAGGGCCGGGCGCCGGTGAATTGTTGAGTGCCGTGCTCGGAACTGATCCACCAGGTGTAGACGTTGATCGCGTCGGCGTAATCGTTGAAGGGATGAAAACTGAGCACAGCCGCGGCGGCGAGGGCGGCGTCGGCCTCGAATTTCGCGCGCTCGAAGCGGTTGCAGATACGGTCGCCGTTGAGGTCCACGAAGGATTCCGGCGCGTCATAGACGCCGTTGCGGTTGCGGTCGTTGTAGTGCTCACCCTCGTCGAGGTTGCCGTTGCCGTTCTCGTCGAGCAGCAGGTCGCCGTCCCAGATGCCGTTGCCGTTGGCGTCGCTGAAGCTCTCCATGCCGGAGGTATATGCCTCGGCCATGAAAACGAGGTTCAGCTTTGTCCGCTCGGGTCCTGCATCCCAAATTTTCTTCAAATCAGCGCCTGAGACATCGCCGATGCGCGGGCACACCAGCCGCTGCCACAGCTTCGATTCTTTCGGTACATTGACTATCGTCAGCAGTTCCCCGGCCGGTTCCTGCGGATTCGGCAGGGCGATCATCACGAATGCCCTTGGCGGCAGCCGCAGGGCGAATCTACCCTTCGCGTCGGTGTCGATCCTGGCAACGTAGTAGGGCTGGTAGGCTGAACCCGAGTGCTTGCGTTCGAGCACGTAGACCTTGCCGGCGGTGCTTCCCCCACCTTCGATAACCAAGCGGCCTCGAAAAAGCCGGTTAAGGCGCCACTTCAGCTTGAGAGAGCCTGCCCTTGGGTTGAAGTCGGAGACGATCATCGGATTCGGATAGAGCAAAACCTCCTGCCCGCCAAATGCCGGGTCCTTATAGTAGCAGCTTGCCATGACCAGGTATTTTGCCGGCTCCAGCTTGACTGTGAAACCGCCCTCGTCATCGCTCAGGGCTTCCACAGAGCTTTCTTCTTTGCCGATCCGGTGGAAGGACACTACAGCGCGGATCTTAGAATAATCCTTGATCCCGACAACTTTTATCCTGCCCTTGACAGTCTGTTTCACGGCGGATGAATCGACTGCCGCCGGCATCGACTCATGGCTCTTATTACCGCCGGCTCCCCGTCGTGCTTCAAGCTCCTTCAGGTAGCCGCGGAAGTCCGGGGGATTGGGCTTCAAGCCGTCGGAGGTTACGGATGCGCGCCTCACGAAAGGTTCGATCCCGGCCAGATTGTGCTCCATAACTATTCTGCCGCCGGATCGCAGCACCAGCCTCCCAGCGTTCCGATAGTAGGGCAAAACAAGGGTGAGAGGACCCGCGAAAGGCTCGGCCCTGCCGAAGAAGTCACCATTCTCGTCGACCCTTTCCTGGACGATGAACCGTGGTATCTCAACCCGGCCGGAGGCTAATTTTCCGCCGTCGGCACTCGTGATCGTCCATTGATGGCTTCCTGCTGATTTTGCCGACGGGGCCGCCCCGGGAAACACCGAAACAGAGGTGATTTCGATGCGATCCTCGATCCTGACGAGCGTGAGCATCATTCTTCCATCGGCTTGGTTGCCGACGGCTGCGGGCGGGAAAGCGGCAAGTATCAAGACAGCCGGGACTGCCAGGGCTGTGAGGAGTGCTCGCATCCATATCACCTTATTTGAATTATCGCGATCAATTATACAGGCCGGAAGCGTGCGGTCCATGGCCGTCCTGACATCACCGGCTTGACGGGTCACTCGCGCTCGCGAGCCTTCGCCTCGTCCCAGAGAGCGTCCATTTCTTCGAGATCGGAATCCTGGGGAGTCTTGCCGCGCTCGGCCAGCTTTTCCTCGATGTGGCGGAAGCGGCGCCTGAATTTGCGGTTGGCTCGCTGAAGCGCAAGCTCTGGGTTGATCCCCAGCTTGCGGGCGGCATTGGCCATCACAAAAAGGATATCGCCGAGTTCTTCCTCAATCTCCTTTTCGAAACCGTCGGCCACCGACTCCTCCAGCTCATGGATCTCTTCGTGCAATTTCTTGACGACGTCTTCGCTTTTCTCCCAATCGAAGCCGACCTGCGCGGCCCTCTTGGAGAGCGAGAGCGCCTTGAAGAGCGCCGGCAGGCCCTTCGGGATGCCGCTGAGGATCGAGGCGCCGTTCTCGGGTCCGCCGCGCTCCTCCACCTTGACGCGGTTCCAGCTCTTGAGCGCGGCCTGCGGCGATGCCGCTTCCTCGTCGCCGAAGACCCAGCGATGACGGCGGATAAGCTTCTCGTTGATGCTCTTGACGACGTCGGAAATTTCGAACCTGCCTTCCTCGGCGGCGACCTGGGCGTGAAGGATCACCTGCAGCAGCAGGTCACCGAGTTCCTCGCGCAGGCGGTCGAGGTCCTCGTCTTCGATCGCTTCCACCACCTCATACGCCTCTTCGACGGCGAACTGGCGGAGCGAACTGTGGGTCTGCTCGCGATCCCAGGGGCAGCCCTCGGGCGAGCGCAGTTTTCTGACGATTTCAACCAGGGTTTCGAAATTGTCCAGGTCTTTGTTGTCGAATTCGCTCAATTTGGATCCTTACTCAGCCGGCGCCAAGGGATTTACGCGCGGTTTGGAGGACGGCGTCCAATTTCGCATGGTCTCCCGCCGCCTGGGCAAAGCGCCCGCGGCCTCCCCCGCGCCCGTCGAACAAGGGCAGTAGGCCCTTGATAATTTCTCCGAGATCGCCGTCGAAAGCCGCACCCGCCGCGAGCACCAGCATGCCCTTATCCGCGTCGCCGCCGCCCGCGCAGAAGATAATCTTCGGGTCCACAGCTGTAACCGCTCCGGCGAGCGTTTTTAACTCGTCTGCGTCCCAACCGTCGTAGCGCCGCACGAGAATCTGAAAATCGCCGGCCTTCTCCGCGGCGCCGGCCTCGCTCTCCGCCATGCCGGAGATCATTTCCTTGCGCAGTTTCTTGAGCTGTTTATGCGAATCTCGGGCTTGCCCTTTGAGCTTTGCGACGGTCGCCGGCAGGGCTTCGATGCCGCAGGTGAGATCGGTTGCCAAAACAACCAGCAAATCGTGCTTGGCCGAGTAGTCATCGAGCGCGCGATGTCCCGCGAGGAAGCTGATGCGCGTGGTGTCGCGGACCTTCTCGGTGGCGATGATCTTGATCAGCTGGATTTCGGCCGTGTTTCGCACATGCGTGCCGCCGCAGTGAGCCACATCGACATCGTCGCCGATGCGCAGCAGGCGGACCTGTCCGGTGATCTCCTCAGGCAACGCTTTTTTTCGCAGGCTCATTCGGCGGAACTCGTCGATCGAGACGTAATCCACTTTTGCGGGCAGAGCGGCCGCGATCCAATCTGCACACAACCTCTCCGCCTTGCGCTGCCTCTCGTGGTTGAGGCCCGGCAGGGTGACGTCGATCGTGCTGAATTGCTCGCCGAGGTGAAAGCCGACGGTGTCGGCGTCGAAGAGTTTAATAATCGCGGCGGTCAACAGGTGCTGTCCGGTGTGCTGCTGCATGTGGTCGAAGCGGCGCCGCCAGTCGATCTTCGCGGGCGCCGGGGAGGCCGGCGGTTCCGATTCCAGCAAGTGGACAACGTCGTCACCGCGCAGTTGCACATCGAGCACCGGCAACCCTCCGAGAGTTCCCCGGTCGGCCGGCTGGCCGCCCGACTCAGGGTAGAAGTATGTCTCCTCGAGGAGCACTTCCCAGCCGTCGGTGGCGGGTTCCGAGCCGATGATTCTCGCCTCGAACTCCTTGGTGTAGCTGTCTTCCAGGTATTGCTTGCGGGTCATGATTCCCTCGCTCGATTCGCGCTCAATTCTAGAGTGGGGAGCCGAGAGTTACAAGGCAGTCGGCGGAAGAAGGCTGGTGAGAAGCGGGCATCCCGTTATGACTTGTGACCGCTCCCCTTGATCTCAACAGTAATTTAAGGGCTTCCCGCGGATTTGACAGAGTGGCAATAATTCGTTCAGATTGGAAGGACGTCTGACCAAAAATCGGCGATAAAAGGGCTTGCGTCGTGGTAAACAGCGTGATAATTTCTCTCCTCTTTGCCGTGATGGCAAGGTGGAGTTGCGTGCGCAGACGCTGTGTAGTAGAAAGGCCCGCTCCGCTAAGAGGGGCTTAGAGACGAGAAGAGGTATTTTCATTGCGCATCTATGAAACGATTTACATATGCCCGCCGAAGCTCGGCGAGGAGGCTCGTGAGGAGTTCTCCGACATGGTTCACGAGGTGATCTACGACTTCGGGGGCAAGATCATCAAGCAGGAATGCTGGGGCAAGCGCCGCCTTGCTTACAAACTGAAGCATAACAAGGAAGGCATCTACTACTATTTCCTTTATGGCGGCGAGGGCAAGACGGTAGAGGAACTGGAGCGCCGCCTTAAACTGGCCGATGAGTGCCTCCGGTTTCTGACCGTGCGTCTGGACAAAGAGCTAAAGGGCAAGAAGCACAAGATATTCACTCAAGAGGAACTGCGCCTGGCCCTCCAGATGGAGCCTCCGCCGAGGAAGAAGAAGAAAAAGCGCGAGCCTAAGCCGACTGCGGCTGAGCCCAAGGCAAAAGCGCCGGCACCCGAAGCGGAAGCCGGCGAAGCAACTGTTGAAGAGCCTGCCGCCGAAACGCCAGAAGCCGAGGAGATAGCAGCCCCGGCCGAGGTCTCCGGCGGAGAGGAAGCACCCGAAGCTCCGGAAGCGCCCGAGACTGAAGAGATCGAAGCAACGGCTGCCGAGGAGCCCGCCGCCGAAACGCCGGATGCCGGGGAGATAGCAACCCCGGCAGAGGTCTCCGGTGGGGAGGAAGCACCCGAAGCTCCGGAAGCGCCCGAGACTGAAGAGATCGAAGCAACGGCTGCCGAGGAGCCCGCCGCGGAAACGCCGGAAGCCGAGGAGATAGCAGCCCCGGCCGAGGTCTCCGACGGAGAGGAAGCTCCCGAGGCTCCTGAAACGCCCGAGGCTGAAGAGGCTGTTGAGAAAGCCGAAGGCGAGGACGCTGAGGAGGAGAAATAGAGATGGCATCCCGCAACAAGCGAGAGCGCGAGCGTTCCCTGCGGCGCTTCATGTTCCGGCGCCGCAAGATATGCAAGCTTACCGCCCAGAAAATCGAGTATGTTGATTACAAGGATGTTCGCCTGCTGCAAAATTTCACGCCCGAACGAGGCAAAATTCAACCAAGGCGGATTTCCGGCACCCGCGCTCACCTGCAGCGCCAGTTGACCAGGGCGATCAAGCGGGCGCGTCACATCGCGCTGCTGCCCTACACCTCGGATTAAGGTAGTACCATGAAGATCATCTTGCGCCAGAGCGTAGAAAATCTCGGTCGTCCCGGAGAAATAGTCAAGGTCAAGGACGGCTATGCCCGCAACTTTCTCATCCCCCAAAAGCTTGCCCTGCCCCTGACCGAAGGCAACCTCAAGCAGTTCGAACAGGAGAAGCGCCTCGTGGCAATCAAGGAAGGCAAGCTGAAAGCAGAGGCGGAGGAGATCGCCGCCCGCTATAGCGGCACGCGGCTGGTCTTCACCAAGAAAGCAGGCGAGGAGGGCATCCTTTACGGGTCGGTCACAACCACCGAAATTGCCGAAGCCCTCGCTAAAAAGGGATTTGAAATCGACCGGCGCCGTCTTGTCATCAGCGAGCCGATCAAGCGTGTTGGGGAGTTCGAGGTCTCGGCCCGGATTCACCCGGAAGTCAGCCTTCCTGTGACGGTTGTGGTCGAGCCCGAGGGCGGCGTGATTCCGCAGGCGGCCGAGGCTGCCGAAGCCCCCGCTGAGGAGGCTTCAGCTACCGAGGCGGAAACACCCGTCGAGGAATTGCCCGTCGCCGAGGCTGAAACGACTGCCGAGGGGGAGCCCGGCTCCGACGAAGAAGAGAAGGCCGAGTAAAGCACGCACCAGCTTCTCTATAGCATCACGTAATCCAGGTTCACATCGGGTTGGAAGGTCAGCGCACCTGCAGGACCTTTGCCACCGCCTTACGCACTATCAAGTAAATCAGAATCAAACTGACCAGCGGGATTACCGCTAAAGACCAGGGATTCAGCCCCAGGCGGGCGAAAAGGTAGAATGCAAACAGTAGGATTGCGATAAGCAGCGCGACGTGCAGGTATATCAACCCGAAGGAAGAATGCTTCCCGCGGATGCGCACCAACGCTCCTGCTGCCAGACCCACCAGCACGCAAATCGCTACGGCAACTGCAAAATCCATTTTTTCACGCTCTGATACTGGTTGATTATCGCTTCGCCAACACCGCAGGGCGGGTGAGGTTTTTGCTAATTGATGGCCAACGGTACTGAACTGTTTGCTATTATAGTCATTAGCGTCCGACACTGACAAGATCATAGCGGAGGATTTGTGATCGCATGATCTTGCCGCGTGGGTGCCATGCTGCTAGGCTGCGTGGTTGAATTCGTGGGATTTATGACCAGACACTTCAATAAATCGGCTTGGTGGCTGCTGTTTCCGCTTATCGTGCTCTTGCTGCTATTGCCGGTGACAACTGCCGCCAGGCTCGGTAGCCAAGCGGATAACGACACTCTCGAGAGAGCGGCCAGGCTATACCTGCAGCAGCAGTACGAGCAGGCGATCGAACTGTACCGAAGTTATCTCGCCGCCAATCCCGACGGGCCGCGGAGTGCGGAAGCGGCAGTCGCCCTTGGCGATTGCCTTCTCGCGGCCGGCAGATTTTCGGGTGCTGTTGAGGCCTACAGTCGGGCCCTGGAGCGTTTTGACGAGTCGGCCGAAGCCGTGCGAGGCTTCATCGGGCTCGGCAAAGCCAAGCTTGCCCTGGGGCTGGTTGCCGATGCGGAAGGGCACTTCAAAGATGCGCTGTCCCGTTCTCCCTCAGCGAAACAGAGAACGGAGATTGATCTGCTGATGGCGCAGTCCTATTACGACCGTGCCGATTTCGAGCAAGCCATCCAACCGTTCTTGCGCGTGACTGAGCGCGCGCCGTCTTCAGTTGAAGCACGCGCGGCGGCTGTCAAACTTGCCGACTGTTATTACCATCTCGAGGACTACGCCAAGGCGAAGGAAATTATCTTGCGCCTGCTCGAGCACGATCCGGAGTTGATGGATGGGGAGCCGGAGCTGGCCTTCCGATGGGCGGAGATACTCCTGTTCAACAAAGATTACGACCCGGCGGGCATCGTGCTGAAGGACATAATTGAAGACTACCCCAGCCACCGGATCCACGCTCACGCCATTCTGCGGCTGGGAGATCTCGAGCGCGAAATCGGCATGGAAGCGACGGATTCGGGGCAGAGAGAATCGCAGTTCCGCAAGGCTCTGGCCCATTACCGCGAGCTGCTGCTGCTTGCGGATCTCCAACGTGCCGCCGCCAGCGACGAAAGCCTGCGACTTTCGGATGTTGCTCTCCTGCGGATAATTCAGACTGCCGACCTGGCAGGATTCGACCTGGAAACCGACCTCGCCATGCCTGCCGCGGTCGAGCTTCTCGAAGAGGTAATTCAAAGAGGGTTGAGGCTTGAGATGCAAGCCATAGCGCGGCTCCTGCTGGCTCGTCACTATCTGATGGCCGGCGACGGGCGGCGAGCGCTCGAGAATTACCGGGTTCTGGTCTACGATTTCGCTCACCTCGAGATAGGTGATTCGGCACGCTCTGAATACGAGGTGGTTGCGCGGCAGTTGATGGAAAAGTCGTACGAAGAGGGCGACTTCCCCTCGTATGTGGATATCTATCTCCGAGACGGCGGCGAGCTCTCGCTTTCCCAGCAGGACAAGCTAAGACTGGCGGAAAGTTTCTCTCGGGTGCAGATATACGACCGGGCCGAGGAACTCTACCACGACCTGATGATGCAGGGTGAGGTGACACGCATAAGACGCTTCGCCACCATAGGGCTTGCGCGCGTGAGAGCGGCGGAAGGTGACTATGGCAGCGCCCTCGCCGCTCTGCACGATTTCCTCAAGTTGGACCTCTCGGCAATTGAGAGGGAAGAGGCACTTCTGCTTGTCCTCGATGTTCATTATAGGCGCGGAGATATCGATGAGCTAAGAGCCTACTGGCGAGAGCGATCCGCGGAGCTCAATACTCCGCGGCTGATGGCGACCGCGATGTTCCGCTTGGCGATGGTGGCCAAGCGCATCGGCGAGAGCGGGGAAGCTCTTGAGATGTTCGAGCGCTTGCTGCTGGAGTTTGGCGACGGGGTGCCGGGAAGCGCCACGATTTACGGCTATCTTCGCGACGCCTATCTTGCCCTGGGCGATCTCTATTACGACGGCGGCCAGATCAGAATGGCTGCCGGTTATTACGAATTGTACATCGCCCTCTTCGGCAACTCCGAAAATATCGCTTTTCCCCTGTTTCAATCTGCCAATTGTCACGCGCGTCTCGGTGAGAAAAACCTGGCCGCGTCGATCTATGCCGAATTGATCAGGCTCTATCCGGACAGCAGTTGGAGCGCTCAGGCACTCCTCAATCTGGAGGAACTTGAACCCTCCAGCGATAACGCCCCCGGGAGGCGGCGGTGACAAAGGACTCCCAGGGCGGCCGGCGCGAACCGCAAGAAGCGGAGGAAGTTCCCGAGCTGCTCAAGGAGGCGTTCGATGTTTTTTCCCGCGCCTCCCGGCAACTCGAGCGTTCCTACGAAGAGCTGAAGATCCGGGCCGACCGGCTGGCCAAGGAGCTTGCCCTGACGAACGAGGAGTTGCAACGGCAGCTGGCCGAAAAGGAGCGGATCAGCAATTTCCTCAACAATATCCTCGAGAGTATTACCAACGGCATCGTAGTCCTCTCTCCCGGCGGCGAGATTTCCCTCTCAAACCGCGCCACGGAGAGGATGCTCGGCGTGCCGGACGGCTATGCGGAGGGCCGGCCCTACCAGGAGGTGTTTGGGAGCTGTCCGATTGCCGATTTTCTGGCCGAATGCCTCACTTCCGGCGAGGAAGCTCCGAGATCGCGTGAGGTTGAGATGGAGGCGAGAGCCGGAAGCAAGGGCGATACAGGCAGGTTTCATTTCTCCCTCGGATTCGCTCCGGTGCTTGATTCCGCCGGGAAAAATGTAGGTTCGCTGCTGGTGATTCAGGACGTGACGCGGCTCAAAGCGCTGGAGGAACAGGCATTGCGCGCGGGCAGGCTGGCGGCGATGGGAGAAGTGGCGGCCGAGCTGGCACACGAGATTCGAAATCCGCTCGGCAGCATCGAAATCTTTGCCACCCTGCTGAGCCGTGATCTAAAGCAACCCGACGACCGCAAGCTCGCCGAAAACATAGTCATCGGCGTCAAGAGCCTGAATTCGGTCGTCTCCAACATGCTTACATTCACCCGCGACATTGAAATCCACCCGGAAGAGCTCGATCTTAACGAGTTGGTTGGCGAGACCTTCTCTTTCATGGGGCAATTGCTGGGCGCCCAGGGCATAAAACTCATCTTGAAGCTCGACAAGAAGCTTGGCGTGATGGAGGGCGATCCGGAACTGCTCAAGCAGGTTCTGTTGAACCTCGCCCAGAATTCCATTCAAGCGATGGAGGGTGGCGGCACGCTGACCGTCTCGACCTCCGGAATCACTACGGTGGAGGGGAAGGAGGCCGCGGTAGTGGTGGTCGCGGATACCGGTCGGGGTATCGAGACAAAATATCTGGCGAGAATATTCGACCCCTTTTTCAGCACCCGCAAGGGCGGCACGGGCTTGGGCCTATCGGTGGTCAGCCAGATCGTCGGTAAACACGGCGGCTTGATTCAAGCGGAAAGCGAGCCCGGTGTCGGCACCCGGATGAATACCACGCTGCCTCTCCGCCGGCGGGCGGATTGAGAATTAATCAGGCAGGTTGTGGATGGTGACGGCTACCACTAGCCGGCCTTCCATTTCATTGCTTTCGGCCGAGATGTCGCGCGCCTGTGCCTCGAGGGCGCTCAGCAGGCGTTGCTTGGTCCGCTCGGAGGGGACAAGGACGCCCTCGGAGCGTGTGAATGCGCTCGCGCCCGCGGTGCGGAATACCTGATCGATCGCCAGCCTGAACTGCCGGATCGACCTCTCCCGATAGCGCTTTTTAAGGCCGGAGGCCGCTTCCGCTGAAGAGAAATAAACGTCGACGCGCAGAAGACCGTAATCCCCGGGCCCGGTGTGGACGGTTTCGAATCTTAGCGACCTGACGTTCTCGATATCGGCTTCATCTTCCTGCCCGTTGAACATTGTCAGGCGCAAGGCAAGGCCCAGTACGAAGGCGAGAATAATCAACAGCAGCCCGCCGCCGATAACGACAAGATTCATTCCACCTTTCTTCTTCGGCTTCGTCGGTTTCGGAGGCTCTTCTGTGGCCATCGGTTTCCCTTACCCCCTTTGCACTCAGGATTTTAGACGGCACCGGATACGGTGTCAAACGTGCCCGGCCATTGAAAGGCCGATTACAGCACCCGGCATGAAAGCCGTGTAGAATGAGACAAGAAAAAAATGAGGAATGCCATGCGATCTTTCGGCGCCGCGGTACTGGTTGTTTTACTGAGTTTAACGGCATCCGCCCAGGAGCAGAAGACAGAGCTTATCGAATCCGGAGACGGTGTCAGCAAGCGGGGTTGGGTGCTTCTGGAGCGCGACAGCTTTGTCAAGGGTCAGAAGAAGATCGAGGTGAGCGACTCCGAGCTCGGCGGCCGGGCTTACAACTTCGTGGCTTTCTACGTCGATGGAATGCTGGTGGCGGTCGACGAGGTCCCCCCATATTCGATTCTCCACGATTTCGGGGCCTACACGCACAAAGCGAAGGTGGTGGCGATCGGATATCAGTTCGAGATGGCGAGAGCGGAGGAGGCGGAAACCAGCGCCGAGGAGGAGCCAGCCGCTGCGGGCGGCCAGCTTGATTACGGCGAAGAATTGTCCGAGGCAGTGAAGGTGACCTCACCCGGCGCGGAGCAATACGCATACGGTGTTCTGATGATCCGCGCCGAGGTGGATTTGCCGCAGGAGCGGATACTGCGGGTTGACTTTCTCGTCGACGGGCGGATGGCCGGGAGCGCCGGGGCGCCCCCATATGAAGTCGAGTACGATTTCGGCCGCGGTTTCGACGGCAGCGTCGTCCAGGCCGTGGCGATCCTGATCGACGGGCGCAGGCTCAGCGGAGAGCTGCGCACCAAGCCGCTGGAAGGCAGCGATTACTACCTGCGCACCCGCCTGGTGACGCTCGACGCCACGGTGGTCGACTGGCGCGACAGGCTGGTCGGAGATCTCAAGCAGGATGAGTTCCGCGTCTTCGAAGACGGCGTGGAACAGAAGATCACCCACTTCTCTCTCGAGGATAGGCCGATACGAGTGGCGATGTTGATCGATACCTCTGGCAGCATGCGACATGTCGGCAGGATGGGGCGGGCGATCGAAGCTGCGAAAGGCTTCCTCGACTACCTCAAGCCCGACAAGGATCAGGCCTCCCTGATAGCCTTCAACGACGAGGTCGACTTGCTAAGCCGCTTCACCAACGACTTAAAGGGATTAAAGAGAAAGATCGAAAAGCTGGAGCCGGAGGGCGGCACGGCGATAAACGACGCTCTCTACCGCGTCGCGCCGATGTTCGACGACGTCAGCGGGCGCAAGGCGATTATCCTGCTGACCGACGGCTGGGACGAGAACAGCAAATTGTCGATCGGTGAGGCCGTCGAGACGGTCCGCCGCGCGGGCATCAAGGTCTACTCGATCGCCATCTTCGAGGAGAGCGTGATTCTCGAGGAAATGTTAACGCCGCCGCCGACGAGGCAGACCAAGCAGCCGCCGACCGATCCCGAGGACGTCAGAAAAACCGACAACAAGTTCCGCAAGGGCAGCGATCCGCGCAAGGTTCTATTCATCGGTTTGGCGGAAGAGACCGGCGGAGCGGCCTTCTTCCCCGGCGAGCTCAAGAACCTGCCGGGAGTGTTCACCCGCATCGCGGAGGAACTGCGCCGCACCTACACGATCGGCTACATCCCCGGCAACACCGACTTCGACGGGCGTTGGCGCAACGTGAAGGTCAATACCTCGCGCAGCGGCCTCACCGTCCGCACCAAGAGGGGTTACTACGCCGAGAAGTGAATCGCCGACGCTGCAGCCAGCGCGTCGGTTCTGCGCCGGCAGGCGCTCAGCGCTCAAGCCCGGTCGCGATGACTGCTCGAAAGGTAGCTTTGGAAAGCTGCGAGCCTCTGCAGCACTTCATCTTTCCCAAGCAACTCCGAGATGGTGAAAATATCGGGGGTGACTCCGATGCCGGTTGAGCCGATGCGCAGCGGATGGATCAGCTTGCCGGCGCCGATCCCGCGCGCCTCGGCGACCGAGCGCAGTTCCGTCTCGATGTTCTCGGCCGTCCACTCGGCAATTGCCGACAGCCGCTTCGCCAGGGCCCCGAGGTGCTCGGGAAGATCGGCTCCTTTGCAGTGCTTCTTCACGGACTTTTCATCGTACTCTTTCGGTTCGCTGAAGAAGTAGCCCCCGTCGCGCGCCAGGTCCCATGTGCGCTTCGAGCGGTCCTTCAGCAGAAGGATCACACGCTCGAACCAGGCTTTCCGGTCGCCCAGGAGATCGTCGCTCCAGGTGCCGAGCGCCTCCATCTCGGGCCGGACGTGGGGGAGCAGATCATCGAAAGAGCTGCGGTTTATCCACTGGCTGTTGATCCATTCGAGCTTGGAGGTATCGAAAACCGCAGCGGCTTTTCCGATCCCCTCAAATCCGAAGCGCTCGACCAGCTCAGCTATCGGCAGCACTTCGTCGTCGCCACCCGGGCTCCAGCCGAGCAACGCCAGGAAGTTGAACATCGCCTCCGGGAGGTAGCCTTCGCTCATATACTGGGCCACGGATGTGCCGCCGTGGCGCTTCGACAGCTTCTTCTTGTCCGGCCCGAGTATCAGCGGCAGGTGGGCGAACTGTGGAGCGGGGCGGCTCAGAGCTTGGTAGAGCATAATCTGTTTGGGTGTGTTGGCGATGTGATCGTCGCCGCGGATCACGTGGGTGATGTTCATCGCCGCGTCGTCGGCGACCACCGAGAGCATGTACGTCGGCGTGCCGTCGCCGCGCAGCAGAACAAAGTCCTCGAGTTTTTCGTTGACGAACCGGACTTCTCCGTGCACCAGGTCGCGGTAGACGGTTTCTCCTTCACTTACGAGAAATCGGACGGCGGCATGCTCACCCGCACTTATCCGCGCCTCGGCGCGCTCCCGGTCGGCCTCCATTCCGCGGCGGTCATATTTAAACGGCCTGCCCGCTTTCAGCGCGGCCTGGCGTTCGGCCGCCAACACGTCGGGATCCGAGAAGTCGTAATAGGCCGCGCCCGCGTCGAGCAAGGCCCTGGCGTACGCGATGTGGGCTTCGATGTTGTGGCTCTGGAAGAAGGGGCCCTCATCCCAATCCAGGCCCAGCCATTTCATCCCTTCGAGTATGCGGCTGGTCATTTCCTCGCTGGAGCGGGCGATGTCGGTATCTTCTATCCGCAACACGAAGACGCCGCCACGGTTGCGGGCGAAAAGCCAATTGAAGAGAGCGGTTCTCGCACCGCCGACATGAAGCTCGCCGGTGGGGCTTGGGGCGAACCGGACGCGTACTTGTGTCAATTATGCACCTCCCTTGGTGAACAGCGCGCAATACTATCAGGACTGCGCGATTATGGGAAGAGGTGCGCCTGGGTGATTGGGAACACAGCGTCATCAAGTCGGCGTGTCTACATTATAGGGTGGATAAGCGTCTAATCAGTGTGGAACCATAGTACGGACGGCGGCCAAAAGGTGTGCTATACGGTGGAATTAATTGAAATTAAAGGCCGAAAGTGTTATTATAAGGACGAGAAAGGTATGGCTTTTGTGGATTCAAAATATTGTAGTGGATCCACAATTTTGGATAGAGTGGGTGTGGTAGGCTGGGCATTTCCGGGAGAAGGGCGGCTAACAGGCCCGCTCCGGGTCAGGCCTTCTTTGCCGATTGTGGTACTGTTCTTGCTTTAATGTACCGAGTCCCAGTGGGTGGTAGGAGCAATGCGCAAACTGACAGCCATCACAATTCTGCTTCTTGTGTTTGCGGTGTCGGTGTCTGCTCAGGAGGAGAGAGTCCGCCTCACTGGCGTAGTGAAGGATAACGAAGAGAGGCCGATAAGCGGTCTCGTTGTGACGGCTACGGCGGAGGGAGCGGTCCCCGTTCGCAGCCTCACCGATCGTGATGGCAATTTCCAGCTGTTGCTGCGGCCGGGGATCTGGACACTCGACGCCGCCCGCCTGGGCGGGAGACCGATAATCAGCCGCGAGATCCGCCTCCGCGAGGGCGATGTCCGCGAGATCGAGCTGGTCGAAGGCACCGTTTACGAGCAAATCAAGCGGGCGAAGAATCCTCGGGCTGAACCAACTGATTCCGGCAACCGTGCAGCCCCGGACGCGCTGCAATCGGTGAAATTCAACGCCGCCAAACTCGACGACACCGGCAAGCGAGCTGCGGTCGAGCTCAGCTTGCTGACCGATTCCGTGCTCGCGCTTGCCAGGCAGAGGATCGCCGGGCAGCTGGCCACCAACCAGTTCAATGCCAGCTTCTGGCTGGTAGACCAACTCAGCAGTGAGCCTGAGAGCAGTGCCGGCGAGCTCAGGATCGATTCGGAGGGCGAGGGCCAGTGGCGTGGCGATGGGTTCCGCCTCGGCATCGACATGGGCAAGAACAACTGGCTCGGCAACGTGATGGCGGGGAATGACTTGATGGTCGGCGTGCCGGTTAACGTGACCATCGGTCTGCGCGAGGAGAGGCTGGCTTCGCTCTTGGAATCGATCAGGAATGCAGCCGGGCGTCCGAATGCAGGGGGAACGCCGAGAGTTTCGCTCAACGGCATCGACAGTAACAGGCCATGGGACGATCTGATCCGCGGCCGCACCGGTGCTGAAGCTGCCCTGCCGGGCGGGGATGCCGGTTACGATCTCGGCTTTTCTCAGCAGGCAGAGCGCAGCTTCGCGCTTTCGCTCCGCTCGCTCTTCAATGAGCTGCGCAGCCACATGGGCAGCCTCTACGGGCCGCTCAAAGACGCGTACACAAGCGAGACACCCGGTTCGTCTGAAGCCTTCGAGCGTAGCGCCAGCTTCGGCGTCGAGAAGACATTCCTCGAAGGCCTGCGAGGGACCGTGCAATACAATTACAGTGAGGCGACCGGCCTCGACATCCAGAGCGTCAACCTGCATTTCGAGGACATCCAGGACTTCGAGAGATTCCTGGAAACCGGCCTCCGCCGTGACCTTTCAACCACTGTTGAAGCCGCCTTCGGCGCCACCGGCACCAGGGTTAAGGTAAACTACCGCCTTTACCTCACCGACGTCGAAGATGACTCGACATTCAACGACGGATTAAGCCAACTCCTGGGCGACTACTCCCGGCTCGATCTGAACCTCAGCCAGAGGATTGATTTCGGGCTTCTGTCGAATGCCCGCATCAGCCTCAACGTTGCGGTTAATAACCTGCTCAACAACCGTCGCAACTTCCAGTTTTTGAACGACGGCACGGATCTGCTGGAAACGCCCAGGACCTACATCGGCGGCATCCGCATCGAGTTCTGACATAGCTGGCATGCTCAAGCGCTTCGCCTCAAGGCTGGTGCTTAACTTCCGCGTGGTGATGCTTGTCGTCACCTCCTTACTTCTCTTTCTCGGTGTAGTAAGCGTCTACAATCAGGTCAATCGCTCGGAGCCGCATCTCGGACTGATTGCGTCCGAGGGAGACAGCTTTATCCACCTGACGACCGATGAGTCGGGGCTGGTCGAGCGGCAGAGCGAGATCGAGAGGCTGAGCCCCGAGGAGTTGGCCGAGGGTAATCGCCAGTTGCTCATCGAGATGGAAGCCAAAGCGGTGCTCGAAGACGGGCGTGAGCTCTCAATAAGCTGGAGCAGCGACCCCGAGACCCTGCGCGAGCGTTACCTGCTACGCAGCGGAGACCTCGAGGGCCACGAGGCTCGTCGGCGGGGGGAGACCCCGGCGAGAGAGGGGCTTGATCTGCTCTATGAAATACGGCGGGGCGAGGAGACGGTCGACATCTGGTTCGAGAGCTTCGCCGGATACGATTCGATGTTCGATCGCGTCGTATCCGACATCGGAGCGGGGGGCAGCGTCGACGTCACCTATCAGCCGCAAATACCGTCGGAGGGAGGATTCGAAACCGAGAGCCTGAGCGTAGTGGAGGGGGGATTGCCCGCTCGGGTCTCCTACCTATTCGGCATGGCCGTCGGCTTCGTCTTACTGGCCGTCGGCTTCATCGTCTATTTCTCCGGTGCAAACCGCAGGCTGCCGCACGCAACACACTTCTTCTTCGTCTGCCTCGCGTTTTTCGTATCTCTCGTCTACCAATTCACCATCGGCAGCGCTCCACTGGCCTGGGTTATCTTCTGGTTTGACAAGGCGGCGTATGTCCTGACACCGGTTATCCTGTTCCACTTCTTCTACCTTCTCAGCCGCGGCGACTTCAAGAGACCCTGGACAAGAAGGACATTCCTGCTCTATCTGCCGCCGGCGGCGCTGTACTTCACCAATGTTTTCTTGCTGAATTACGGGGCCTTGCCGTTCGGCAGGGGGGGCGAAAGAGTAACTCTCTTCCCGGATGTTTATTATCTGGTCCAGAGGCTGGAGGTAATCCTTTTCGCGCTCTATATTCTTGCCGGCCTGGTAGTGCTGATGCGCGCTTTCCGCGCGAGCGACATGGTTGAGAAAAAGAGCCAGCTCAAGTGGCTGTTCTGGGGTGTGGGGCTGGGTCTGCTGCCCACCATACTGCTCTCTTATCCCCTCTATCTGGCGGGAACCAGCAATGAGACAGTAAACCTGATCGTGAGTTTCCCGCTCTTCGTGCTGCCCGTTTGCTTCGCATTCACCGTCTTTCGCTATCGCCTGATGGATGTGGAGGTGGTGTTCAAGCGCGGATTCGTCTATTTCGTCTCCTCGTTCTCGGTTGTCGCGCTTTATTTCCTGCTGATGTTCGGCCTCAACATCTTCGGCGGCTCGCTCGGCACCCAGGCTCTGATTATCATCAGCGGTGTGATGATCCTGCTGGCCACGCTCTTCAGCCACAGGATCAAGGACAATGTGCAGAGCATGTTCGACCGCATGCTCTACAGCGACTTCTATCATTTCCGCCGCACGCTGCAACGCTTCAGCCAGGAGTTGAGCTACGAGCGTGATCTCGACAAGCTTCTGGCGAAGATATCGGGCAGGATCAGCAAAACCTTCTCACTGGAGATTGTGCAGATATTCATCATCTCGCCCGACAAGCACCACTACATGTTGGCTCATTCGTCGGTCGAGTGGGTGGAGACGCGTTATCTGGGCGGGGAATCGAGCGACTGGCTGCGCGAGCGGCTTCTCTCCGGAGAACCGCTGGCGGTTGAGAGCATGGCCAAGCCGACCGTGGCCGACGCCTTTCTCGGCGCGGGAGTTCGGACGCTGATCCCATTCCTCAGCCTCGGCGAAGTGATCGGCTTCATGGCCCTGGGAAACAAGACCGACGGCGATATCCTCAACACTGATGACCTCGCGCTGGTCGCCTCGTTGGCCGGCCGCGCGGCCGTTTCGGTCGACAACGCGATGCTCTACCTCGACCTGCAACGGCGAGCGGAGGAATTAAGAGGCCTCAAGGAATTCAGCGACAGCATAGTGGAGAGCATCGATTCCGGCGTCTGTGTGGTCGATCCTGAGGGCCTTGTGAGGCGCTGGAATTCGGCTCTGGAGAAGATCACGGGCGTAGACCGTGCGGAAGCTCTCGGCCGCTCCATGCTCGACCTCCTGCCCGCCCCTCTGGCAAGCATGCTGAAACCCTACCTTTACGGAGAGGCCGATGAAAGCGGAAGCATGCACAGTCTCTACAAGGTCAAGGTGCCTCACAAACCCGGCCAGGAAAAGGTGTTCAATATCTCTCTGGCGCCCCTGGGCGAGGTGGAAGGCTTCTCCGGCACTGTCGTGATCATCGACGAGATCACCGACTGGGTTGCGATGGAGGAGCAGATGCAGCAGAGCGACCGGCTGGCGAGCCTGGGACTGCTCGCGGCAGGCGTGGCGCACGAAGTCAACACTCCCCTCACCGGCATTTCCAGCTATGTTCAGATGCTGCAGCGCAAATTCGAGGGGGACAGCGAGGCCAAGCGCCTGCTCGAGAAGGTCGACAGCCAGGCGTTCAGGGCGAGCCGGATCATCAACAGCCTGCTGAATTTCTCGCGGGGCGGTGCGAGCGAAAGCAGCGATATCGATTTTAATGGTTTGCTTGAGGATACCCTCACCCTCGTCGAAAACCAGCTCTCTTCCTCCGGTGTAAGTGTCGTTACGGACCTGGAGGATCATCTGCGTAAGATTGTAGGTGATAAGGGGAAATTGCAGCAGGTGTTGATCAACCTCTTGCTCAACGCTCGCGATTCGATACCCCACGGGGGCGAGATCAGGATCTCGACGCGTAACGCGGATGGTTCCATCACCTGTGAGATTGCCGATACTGGAGCGGGCATTCCCCCCGAGAGTCTCGGGCGCATCTATGATCCCTTCTTCACCACGAAGAAGATGGGCAAGGGCACCGGGTTGGGGCTTTCGGTAAGCTATGGAATCATCCAAGAGCACGCGGGTACCATCGATGTTGAGAGTAAGGTCGGCAGCGGAACGAGATTCACGATCAACCTGCCTTTCAGAAAGAAAGGAGCCGGAGAAGCAACGGCAGCAAACAAGGTGGAGACAAAGCGGGAATAGAGCGTGGTATAATCCCCAGCTCGCAGACGATTCGGATGGGTGTTCAAAGGACATGGCTGAAAATCGGATTCTGATAATCGACGACGAAGAGATCATGCAGGACGTGTTGAGCGACCTGCTGAGCGGAGAGGGTTTCGAAATCGACTGCGCAGGCAGCGGAGAGCAGGGATTCGAACTCTATACCGAGAATGAATACGATCTGGTTGTTCTTGACGTGATGCTGCCCGGGGAGAACGGCATCAAGATCCTGGATCGCATCAAGAAGCTCAACCCCGATCAGCCGGTGATCATGATCACCGCCTTCGCCTCGGTGGGCAACGCCATCGAAGCGATGAAAAAGGGCGCGGACGAGTACATCACCAAGCCTTTCAAGAACGACGAAGTAGTGCTGCTGGTCAACCGCAGCATCGAGAAGTACAAGCTTTTGCTGGAGAACCGCAACCTCCGGCAGGCGCTGCACAAGCGCTACAGCTTCGACAACATCATCGGCAAGAACCCCCGGATGATCGAGATCTACGATCTCATCAGCCTCATCGCCCCCTCGCGCTCCACCATCCTGGTCACGGGGGAGAGCGGAACCGGCAAGGAGCTGGTGGCCAAGGCTATCCATACCCACAGCACGCGCGCCAGCCGGCCTTTCGTCACCGTCAACTCCGGCTCGATGCCGCCCGACCTGCTGGAGAGCAACCTTTTCGGGCACATGCGCGGGTCCTTCACCGGCGCCGTCGCCAACAAGAAAGGGCTGTTCGAGATAGCCGACACCGGCTCGATCTTCTTCGACGAGGTGGGCAATATCAGCCTCGAAACGCAGGCCAAGCTGCTGCGCGTGATGCAGGAGAAGGAATTCATGCGCCTCGGCGGCACGGAAAACATCCGTGTCGATGTCCGCATCGTCGCCGCCACAAACAGCGAACTGAAGACGTCCGTCGAGCAGGGGCTCTTCCGCGAGGACCTCTATTATCGCCTCAATGTCATCCGGGTCGACATACCGCCGTTGCGCGAGCGCAAGGACGATATCGTTCTGCTCGCCAACCACTTTGTCGAGATCTACTGCCGGGAGAACAACCGCAAGATCACGGGGCTGACACCGGAGTTTCTAGCAGCGCTCATCGATTACAACTGGCCGGGTAACGTCAGGGAGTTGGAGAACGTGATTGAGCGCGCCGTTGTGCTGCACCGCGGCGAGGCCGACATCGACGGCAGCCTGTTACCGGAGCACGTCGATCAGCGGCATGCCGCTTCGGGCATCGCGCTCACCATCCCGCCCTCCGGCATCGACTTCAAGGACTCGGTAGGCAACTACGAGTCGGCACTGATCACCAAGGCACTTGACATCACCGGCGGAGTGCAGAAGAAGGCCGCCGAACTACTCAGCCTCAAGCCCTCCACGCTCAACGAGATGATCAAGCGCCTTCGCCTGAAAATCTGATCCGGCATCCACATCGCCGGGGAATTACATTGCTCCCAGAGGACACCAATGATTCCATGGGTTCCCTTTGTCCTAGGCGAGCGAATTCCGGACAATTCATGATTGATAACCTGAGCTGCCGGAAATATCCAGCGTGACTGCAAAATATATTAGGTATAATTAGCGTATAAGAGAGATGAATCAGCGATAATGGGGAATTTGAGATGATGAAACGCAACCTGCTGACAGCGTTCGCACTGATGGCCGTGTTCGCCCTGGCCTTGATGGCTGGCGACGATCAGAATGACGACCAAGGCAACCAGACCTTGTGCCCCGTGATGGGCAACCAGATCAATAAGGAAGTGTTTACCGACTACATGGGCCATCGGTATTTCTTCTGTTGCGAGGGCTGCATCGAGACCTTCCTCGCCGAGCCCGGCAAGTACATCGAGAAGATGAAGGCCGATGGCGTGAAGCCGATGAAGCTCAAGGCTCAGAGCACCTGCCCGGTGATGGGCAACCCGATCGACAAGAATGTCTTCGTCGATCATCAGGGCCAGCGCATTTACTTCTGCTGCGCGGGCTGCACGGGCGAGTTCGAGAAGGATCCCGCGAAGTATCTGAAAGTCATTGCAGACAGGGGCGAGACAGCGGAGACACTCGAAACGGAGCAGGGCAAGTAAGTCCGGCTCAGAACGGTTTATGCAAGGCGGGCTTGCTGCCCGCTTTTTTTTATCCTAGAACTCTCACATCGCCGGCGAGCAGGTTAATTTCCACGCCCGATTCCAGTCGCAGCCTCAGGCTGCCGTCGTCGTTGAGGCCGGTTGAAGTCCCGATGACCGTTTTTTCGCCGGTCTCGATCTCCAGGCGTTTCCCTTGCACGTGGCTGGAGCGTTTCCTCACGCCGTTGAGAATCGACTCGATGTCGCCGGCGGCGAGAAGCTGATACCACGAGTTTAGTTTTTCGAGCACGGATCCGAGCATGTTTTCCAGGGGCGGCGCGCTGCCTTCCGCCATCAGGATCGATATCGGCTTCGACGGCATGCCGGGAGGGAAGTCCCCGGCCTTGTGGCCGACGTTGACGGAGATTCCCAGAACCGTCCTTTCAAGTTTCGAGCCGCGGTAAGCGGCCTCCCCGAGAATGCCGCTGACTTTGCCGCCGGCCAGCAGTACGTCGTTCGGCCAGCGGATATCGAGCGTTTCCGTGCAGAATTCAGCCAGCGAATCGTAAACGGATAGGGCGCCGGTCAGCGTGAGAAGCGGTATCACCTGTCCGGAGGCCTCGGGCTTAACGACGACGGTGAAGTGCAGCCCCACGCCGGGCAGCGACAACCAGGCTCGGCCCTGGCGGCCTCTCCCCGCCGTCTGGGTCCCGGCGACCAGCACCAGCCCGTGCGAGGCTTCCTCTGCCGGCAGGTCGAGCGCCAGCCTGTTGGTGCTGTCGATTGACTCGAGGAAGCGGATGCGGGCTCCGATTTGCCCGGGGCGGAAGTCGGCTGACAGCGCCTCAAGCTTTGCTTTCGTCAGTTTCACGAGGAGTGACCGCCATGGTCATGTCGATGGATCGGGGGGAGTGGGTGAGCGCGCCGATGGAGATCAGGTCGACCCCCGTCTCGGCCACCTCTCTGACGTTTTCCTCGTTGATCCCCCCTGAGGCCTCGAGCAGGACTCGTCCCGCAGCGATTTCCACCGCTCTGCGCATCATCTCGGGTGCCATGTTGTCGAGCAGGACCGCGTCGGCGCCGCTCTCGATGGCTGTCTCGAGTTGTTCAAGGTCGCGCACTTCCACTTCGATCCGCATCGAGTGGGGCGCGGCGGCCTTCGCCCTGACCACGGCGGCGCGAATGCCGCCGGCCAGCGTGATGTGATTGTCCTTGATGAGTATGCCGTCGTCGAGGCCGAAGCGGTGGTTTCTGCCGCCGCCGGCTTTGACGGCGAACTTGTCGAGCAGGCGGAGACCGGGTGCCGTTTTTCGCGTGTCGACGATTTTTGCGTGGTTGCCCTCGATCTGGCGGACGAAGCGGCGGGTGGCAGTGGCGATGCCGCTCATCCGCATCAGAAAGTTAAGCGCCGTTCGCTCGCCCGAGAGGATGGTCGCCGCATCCGCGTCGACGGTGAAAATCCTGTCGCCGGCCTTGACGGCATCGCCGTCCACGGCGTGGGTGGTCGTTCGCGCGGAGCCCGAGAGTATCGCGAAGATGACTTCGGCGACCCCGATGCCCGCCACCACGCAGTCCTCGCGGGTGGTGATATTTCCGGTGGCGTCCATCGGCGGTTGGGGCAGCACGCTGCGCGTGGTGCGGTCGCCCCAACCGATGTCCTCCCTCAATGCATGCCGCACGATCTCGCGAAGATGCAACGGATCAATAATCATCTCAAACTCCGCTTCTTGATTCGGGTATGCAGACATGCACAGCTTATAGCAAATCACAGCCCCTCAGCAACCGCTGACAATCGCCACCCGGTTGTCGGCGTGCGCACCGCTGTGGTATATTTCGCGCCACGTCTAAAGAGGTGATAGCCTTGCGCAAACTGTCATTATCCGTCTTAGCTTTGTTGATACTTTTGTCTTCCTCCGCCGCCTGGGGGCAGGACGAAGAGACAAGACGCTACGCCGAGATCGAGGGCTTGCTTGCTGACGGCCTGACCGGGCAGGCAATTGACCGCATTGAGGATTTCCTGCGTGATTTCCCGGTGAGCCCCTCGGCCGAGGTACTGCACTACAAGCTGGCCGAGTTGCAATACGGCGGCGAGAACTTCCAGGGAGCCGTCTCAACGCTCCAGCAATTCCTTGCCGAGCACCCGGCGAGCCCAAGGGCTGACGAAGCCCGTTTCCTGCTGGCAAGCGGCTACCGGCTGACCGACCGCTTCGCCGATGCCCGGCGGGAGCTCGACGCGCTGCTTCGCAAGCGCGACCTCGACGACCGGTTGAGGGTTGCCTGCCTGGAGCGCAGGGCCGACATAGCTCTCCAGCTCGGGGAGCCCCAGGAAGCGTTGAAGGACCTGGAAGATCTTGTCCATCGCGCCGCCAGCCCGCAACGCCGCCTGCGCCTCGCCAACGTTTGCTACGATCTCGGCAGATTTCGCCAGGCCGAGGGGGAATACCGGCGGGTGCGCGAAGAAAGCGGCCTTTCTGCGGATGAACAGCGGACCGCCGACCTGCGGCTGGCGCTGGTCTACTACCAGCGCAACCGCTTCCGCCAGGTCGTCGAGCTGCTGCAGCCGCTCAGCGGGCGGTACCGCGATGACGACGCAGTCATGATGACGCTTGCCTGGGCGCTCTACCGCATGGAGCGCTTCCAGGAGGCATACGCAATCGTCGACGGCATGCCCGCTGACGAGGACTCCGAGCTGGCGGCCCGGATCAGAGAGGGGCGCAGCCTGCTGCTGGTGCACGAATACACCGCCGCGATCAATTTCCTGGAAACCCTGCTGGCCGAAGCCAAACCGTCGCCCGCGCTGTTAGCCGCCCACCGGGCCCTGGCCGACGCCTACTTCGCCCTCGGCGATATCAGCGGCGGCATCGCCGCCCTTGAGCGCATGGCTCCCAGCATGGAGGACGACGAGGAGCGCTTCAATCTCTGGGTGGAAATCGGCGGGCTTTACGATGAACGCGCCGACGACAAGGTCGGTGCGGTGGCCGCGTTCCGCAAGGCGCTGGCGATTAGCCCCAGGAGCCGGGACTCGGAGGAGGTTGCGGTAAAGCTCCTTCGAACCCAGTTGGCGATCAGCGACCTCGGCGGCGCCAGCGAGACCGTGTCGGCGTTCCTCGACGATTTCCCTGACAGCCGTTTCCTCGAGGAGGTGCTTTACATCTCCGGCCGCCTGCTGGAGCGGGTCGGTGAAGACTCGCGGGCGCTCGAACAGTACCGCAAGATCGCCCAGTACCGGGGTGATTCCCCCTTCCGTGCCAAGGCTTATGAATCCGGCCTCGAGCTCGTGCGGCGCCTGCGGCGGTGGGAAGAGGTCACAGCCATCGGGCGCGAGTACCTCCAGGAGTTTCCGCAAGCCGGCCGCTCGGCGGGCGTCCATCTGATCCTCGCCGAAGCCTACTTCCAGCAGGAGCAGTACCGGGAAGGGATCAGCCATTACGAAAGCGCCCTGACAGCCCAAACCGGCGATGTCAATGTCAGCGAGGTTTCGCTGAAGATCGCCTGGGGATATTACAAGCTCGGTAATTTACAGAAAGCATCGGAGAACTACTCGCGCGTCGTCGATAACTATCCCGACTCCGCCGAGGTCGAGGAGGCCCTCTACTGGCTCGGCTGGATCGCTCAGGTGGGTGGAAATCTGGAGAGCGCCAATAGGTATTTCAACGATCTGCTGCGGCGCTTCAGCGATTCCCGCTACGCCGAAATCAGCTACTGGCAGTTGTCGAACAACCACCTGCGGCGCGACGAGACCAACGAGGCCCTGTCGGCGTTGAACGCCATCGTCGATAACTTCCCCGACGGGCAGTACGCCACCCTGGCGCGTGTCAAGCTGATCGAAACATATATAAAAATCGGCAACTTCCGCGCGGCGCTCGACCGCATAGATATCTTCGTCGAGAACGATCCCGGCCAGCAGGTGAGCCCCTCCGATATGCTGTCCAAGGGCGACTCCCTGGCCGAGTCGGGCAGCCGCAAGGCGGCGTTGCAGACCTTCAGGCGCCTGCTCGAGCGCTTCCCGGCTTCGGAGGTGGCCGACGAGGCGACCCTCAACATCGGCATCCTTCATTATCAGATGGGCAACTACAATGACGCCGTGACGCAGTTGCGCAAGGTCGCCGAAAACTTCCCCGACAGCGACAAAGTCGCTGCGGCATCTTACTACCTTGGGCAGAGCCTCATGCGCCTTCGCCGTTACGAGGATGCCATCGCGCAATTCAACTCCGCACTTGCCAAGCGCGGCGAAGGGGCCGGTGCGGAGATTCTCCATTACCTGATCGGTGTCTGCCACGAGCAGCTCGGCCAAGGCCCCGAGGCGGTGGCGGCCTACCGGCTCTACCTTTCGATGCTGGGTGGGCGACCGGCCGGAGAGCAACTTGGCCGCAGGCTGGAGATTGCCGCCCTGTTCGCGCGTAACGGCTTCCTCGACGAGGCCGCCGACCAGTTGCGGGGAATTATCGAGTCGACCGATGAGCCCGACCTGATCGTCCAGGCGCAGTTCGCCCTGGGAGGCGTGCTGGAAAAAAAGGGGATGCTCGCGGAAGCGGCGGTTGAGTTCCTGAAGGTGACATACGTTCATTCCTCTTCGCCGTTGGCAGCCCTCAGCGCGCGCTTCCAGGCGGGTCGTCTGTTCGAGCGCCTCGGGCAGTACCAGGAGGCGATCAACGTCTACGAGAAGATCGCCGAGAACCACAAGGGGACCCGTTTCGGCGAGGTGGCTGCGATGCGCATCGAAGCCCTGCGCAAGATCCTGGCAGGCGAGAGCGAGGGCGAGGGTGAGGATCGAACTTCCGACGATAAGATACCGTAAGTGTAAGAGATGAGGCTGGTTCCACAACTTGTCGAGTACATGGCCGAGTCGATCGTCGCCGAACTGCTTGGCGGCAAGCTGGTGGAGGTCGGCGATCGCGATCGGCTTGTGGGGGTTGTCGAGAATGTCATTCTCGCCGATCTGGAGCTCGAGGACCGGTTGGAGGAGGAGGCGCGCGAGCTGCTGAATCAGCACTACGAGCAGGTGCGCGCCAGCGGAGCCGAGTACCACGAGCTGCTGCGGAAGATCAAGCAGAAGCTGGCCAAGGACAAGGGGATTATCCTCTGAATCGGAGCGGAGCGGAGAAGTGAGACTCAGCGACGACAGAATAAATTCGCTTAGCCACCAGATAGCCGATGCCCTTGCGGCCGACGACAGCGTGAAGTTTAACGATGACTGGAACAGGGTGAGGCTTTGCGTCAGGCGCGCCATCGCCACCGCACTGCGCAAGGAAGAGGCAATCGTCTCAGCGGTGGAGAACCGCATTCGCTCGCTCAAGCGCAATGTGCCGGAGGGCGGTCCGGAGTGGGACGCTCTTTTCCGAAACTATTACGGCGAGGAGATCGACAAACTTCGTAGCATCCGCTGATGCGGAGCCACGGACCGATCCAGTCGGGAGAAGGATAGATGCGAGTAATAGAGACCGCTGATTTACGCAAGACCTTTCGCTCTTTCGAGTTCTTCGGCGTCAAGCGTGTCGAGGCGCTCGGCGGAGTGAATCTCAGCGTCGACAAAGGCGAGATTTTCGGCCTGCTCGGGCCTAACGGCGCCGGCAAAACCACGCTGGTAAAGATCCTGCTGGGGATCTGCTATTCCAGCAGAGGCGGCGCGAAGCTGTTCGGCCACTCGGTTCGCAGGGCCGCCAGCCGCGCCAGCGTCGGCTACCTTCCCGAGAACCACAAATACCCGACTTTCCTCAAGGGGCAGCAGGTGATGCGCTACTACGCCGCGCTCTCCGGCATGCCTCTATACGGCCGCAGAAAGCGGATCGATGAGCTGCTCAAGTTGATGCGGATGAAGGAGTGGGCCGGGACGCGCATGGGCAAGTACAGCAAGGGCATGCAGCAGCGCGTCGGCATGGCGGTGGCGATGGTCGCCGATCCCGAGCTGCTGGTGCTCGACGAGCCCACCGACGGCGTCGATCCGATTGGGCGCAAGGAGATCCGCGACATCCTGCTCGAGCTCAAGGCACAGGGAAAGACGATCTTCCTCAATTCCCACCTGCTGAGCGAGGTGGAGCTGGTTTGCGACAGGATAGCAATCCTCAACAAGGGCAAGGTGGTGACCGAGGGCTCAGTCGACGCGCTCACCGACGTCGGCAACACCTTTGCTCTCGAGCTGGAGGAGCCGCCGCCCGGCCTCCTCGAAATGTTGCAGAGCAAAGGCATCGCCGTCAGGGGTGACGGCAACGGCGAGTTGCTGGTAGACGTGCCCGACCTGGCGGAGCTCAACGCCGTGATCGACTACCTCCGCAGTCAGAGCATTTTGATCCGGAGCATCCGCCGCAAGCGGATCTCGCTGGAGGACATGTTCATCGATGTTATCGGCAAGGAAGGGGGCGCGGGGGTACGATGAGCAGATTCGTTGCGATAATCGGAAATACGTTCAGGGAAGGGCTGGCTAAGAAGACGATCGTCACCATCCTCGTGCTCAATGTGATCATCATCGGTTTCTTCCTGCTGGCGCTCAACATCGGCGGCAACGCCCTCTTCCTCTTCGGCCACGAGCTCAGCGGCCTCCCCGACGAGGTTCTCCGCAGGTTCGAAGCTGCCGTTACCGCCTTCTTCTACCAGGTCTCGATCTTCATCGGCATCTTCGCCATCGCCTCGTTCTTTCCCACGATGCAGGAGAAGGGCACAGTCGACCTGATTCTCAGCCGGCCGATGAGCCGCTTCAACATCTTCACCGCCAAATTCATCGGCTGCATGCTTGTGGTGTTCGTGGTGATGGCTTCCCTTGTGCTCGGAACCTGGTGGGTGTTCTGGGTGAAGACGGGCATGGCCCACATCGAGTACCTGTCGACGATCCCGATTTTCCTTTTGATATTCCTGGCTTTCATGGCCTTCATCGCCATGGTGGGCATCATCACCCGCAGTACCACGCTCTCGGCCGTCCTCGGCATATTCATCCCCTTCGTCTTCAGCATGATCTTTTTCGCACTGCACGAGTCGGGAATCCTGCTGGGCGACAAGTTCTGGCACAGCATCTTCGAGTTCCTCTATTGGGTCTTCCCCAAGACGCCGGAGATGACGGCGATGAACATCAGCATCATCGCTCTGGAACCGCTGGAGTCGTCCACCGACCCGGCGCTGATCATCTGGTCGACGCTCGGCTTCGCGGCATTCTGTTATGCCGCGGGCGCGGTTATCTTCCAGAAACGCAGCTATTAGTGCTATAATAAGAGATTGCAACTACTTAACGGACTGCAATCGATGCACAGGACCCTGGCGGCCTTGGTTTTAATCGCGTTGTTCACGGGAGGAGCGTTTGCGCAATCCCGCGAAGAGGCCGAGTTGAGCCCGCTCGCCTCGCGCCTGCTGGTCAAGTTCGACGCGTCGATGAGCGAGGCCGAGCAGGAGCGTGTTGCCCGCGAATTCGGTGCGGAGGTGGAGCAGCTCGGCCCGTATGCCGATTTCGTGCTTTTGCGGTTCGCGACGGCGCCTTCGCCCGAAGAGATAGAGCGCCTTGCCTATACCCGCGGTGTGGTTTTCGCTGAGCGGGAGACCCGCTACCGGACAGCCACTGCAGCGATGCCGCTGCAATTCGACGACCCGCTGCAGCCGTTGCAGTGGGCGCACAGGATGATCAACATCCGCGCCGCCCACGATATGAATTTCGGCTCGGATCCGGGCGTGACGGTTGCCGTTCTCGACACCGGCATCGCCTACCTGGCCACCGACCGTTTCCCGCAGGCCCCCGACCTTGCCGGGACGATTGTCCTCACCGGCTATGATTTCGTCTCCGATGACGTTCTCGCTCTCGACGAGGGCGACGGCCTGCTCGGCCACGGCACCTTCCTAGCGGGGGTGATCGCCCAGTCCACGCACAACGGTCGCGGCACCGCAGGCATCGCCTTCAATGCTTCGCTGATGCCCGTGCGCATCGCCGACCGCCGCGGTGTCGCGAGGGCCTCGAACCTAGCCCGCGGCATCCGCTTTGCGGTAGCCGGCGGCGCCAGCCTGGTCGTGCTGGGCGTAGCCGGGCCGGACCCCAGCCGCGCGGTTGAGGACGCATTGAAGTTCGCCTACAACAGCGGCGTTCCCGTGATCGCTCCGGCAGGAAACAGCGAAGTGGTGCTCTATCCGGCGCGCCATCCCGAGGTTCTAAGCGTCGGCGCAGTTGACGCCGCCGGAGAGCGCGCCTACTACTCACCCGCCGACGGCCCGATCGACATTTACGCTCCGGGCGGAGACATGCGGCCGGAGGTCGACGCCGATGCCGACGGCCTGCCCGACGGCGTCATCGCCGAAAGCTTCCTCGGCAGGGAATACAGGCAGCTCGGCCCGGTGATGATGGAGGGCACTTCCGCCGCAGCGGCGCACGTCGCCGGAGCGGCGGCGTTGCTGTTGAGCCAGATCGGCCCCCTGCCTCCCGAGCGCCTCTATAAAGCAATCAGGTCGAGCGCCAGGAAGCTGGGCGACCTGAGTGTAGTGGACGCCGCGCGCTTGCTCTTTCGCGCTTCGAAAATCGCCCGCTGAAGCCTCAATGGTGCCGTCGGCATAGCAATATTCCCGGTTTTCCCCTGTACCGCCGCGTTTTCCATCCTTGCAGCAGAGGAGTCCGCGGCTGTACCCTTGCACAATGAAGCGCTGGTCGATAGCCGATTTAATGATGATGTATGTGGTCTTCGTCTGGGGATCGGTTTTCAGCGTCATCAAGATGATCACGAGCGAGGTCTCGGTCGAGGCCGCGAATGCGATCCGCTTCCTGCTGATCATTCCCGCCTTCCTGGTGGTGCTCCTCTGGCGGCGCGATCTCAGGCTTTCCCGGCGGGATTTCGCGCTGGTGACAGTGCTGGGTGTCATCGGCTTCGGCGCTTACCAGTTGCTCAGTTCATTCGGCATCAGCCTTACGGTCGTCGCCGGCTCCGCGCTGATCCTGGCATCGACGCCGATCTTCACCACGCTCTTCAGCGGGCTGTTTGGAGTGGAGCGGATCGAGTCGTGGGGCTGGCTGGGGGTGGTCGTCGGCTTCGCCGGCATCTCGATGATCATCCTCGGAGAGCACGGATTGGAGGTGTTGCAGGTCGAGAGCGCGGTAGGCGAGCTGGCGCTGATAGTCTCAGCCGCCTGCTGGGCGGCGGGTGCGGTGATCAGCAAGCCCCTGATGGAGCGGCACTCGTCGATTAAGATTACCTCCTACAGTTCGGTGATCGGTTCCGCGCTGATGCTGCCCTTCATCCTGCCCGGCCTCGGATCCGTCGGGGCAGGCGGTATCAGCCTCGCCACGGTCCTCCTGATCCTCTATTGGGTGCTGGCGGGCAACATTATCGGCCAGTTTGCGAGGTTCTTCAGCGTTAAGCAGATCGGGCCGCACCGCGCTACGATCTATATCTATCTCGTTCCCTTTTCGGCGGCGATCATCGCCGCCCTGCTGATCGGCTCTCCCGTCGGCATCCACCATCTCGCCGGCGGCGCGGTTATCTTCGCCGGCGTGGCTTTGACCAGGGTCTCGCCCGAGGCCCGCAAGCAGCGGACTCCGCGTCTGGCTCCCTGACGGAGCGCACGCCGCTACCTGCCAATCAGAGGCCGGAGCAAGCGTTGCGAGCAAGCCGACAGCGTTAAAAACTGCTGTTTTCGACCCTTGACAACACCAGGACCGTCTTGTAGATTGCGCTGCCCCGGAACAAGGGGTTAGGCAGGAGAGTTATGAAAACCTGGGTCCCGAAGAAAGAGGATTTACTGGCGCCGCGAAAGTGGTACGTGGTCGATGCCAAGGATGTGCTGCTGGGCAGGCTCTGCACGCGCGTGGCCAACGTGCTCACCGGCAAGAACAAGCCCACCTTCACGCCGCACGCCGACATGGGAGACCATGTAGTGGTGGTAAACGCTTCAGAGGTTAAATTGTCCGGCAGCAAGTTGAGCGACAAGAAGTACTACACTCACGCGCGCCAGCCCGGCTCGCTGAAGGAGATGTCAGCCGGCAGGAAGCTGAGGCGCTTTCCCGAGCGGATGATTGAAGATTCCGTCCGCGGGATGCTACCCAAGAACAAGCTTGGTCGGAAGATGATCAAGAAGCTGAAGGTTTACCGCGGCTCCGATCACCCCCACAGCGCTCAGAAACCCGAGGTCGTCAACGTCGGCGACCTCCGTTAGGTTGGATATAACATGTTACAGTGGCACGGAGTAGGAAAGAGGAAGCGGTCGGTTGCCCGCGTCTACCTGCGCCCGGGAACGGGAGAAATCGTCGTCAACAAACGCCATGTTGAGGACTATTTCCCCAACGCGGTGCTGCGCAGTGTCATCAGCCAGCCATTGGTACACACCGAGACGGCCGAAAAGATGAACGTTTTCGTCAACGTCAGAGGCGGTGGGATCAGCGGCCAGGCCGGCGCCGTACGGCTCGGCATCAGCCGCGCGCTCGTCGTGTACAGCCACGAGCTGCGCGACCCCCTCAAGAAGGCCGGCTTTCTCACACGCGACTCGCGCATTGTCGAGCGCAAGAAATACGGGCAGAAAAAAGCCCGCAAGCGCTTCCAGTACTCCAAGCGTTAATTAAAGTACCGCCTACGCATCCGCGCCTTACCTTCTGTGCGGCGGGCGGTCTTGACTAAACAATAATCTTCCCGCATGGGATTGTAAGGAGGTAAGGATGGTATCGATCAACATCCGTGAAATGCTGGAGTGTGGCGTGCACTTCGGCCACCAGACCCGCCGTTGGGACCCCAAGATGAAAAAGTACATCTTCGGCCAGCGCAACGGCATCTACATCATCGATCTCCAGAAAACCGTCCGCCTGGCCAAAAAGGCGCTCAACTTTGTCTACGAGACAGCCTGCCAGGGCGGAAAGGTGCTGTTCACCGGCACCAAGCGCCAGGCCGTCGATGTCATTGCCGAGGAAGCTGAACGCTGCGGTTGCTACTACGTCAACACCCGCTGGCTGGGCGGCCTGATGACCAACTTCGTCACGATTCAGAACTCGATTCAGCGTCTAAAAGAGCTGGAACTGAAGCTGGCCGATCCGGCGCGCCTCAAAGGGCTTTCCAAGAAAGAAATCGGCCGCCTGGACAAGGAGCGTGCCCGTCTCGACAAGGTGCTGCACGGCATCAAGGAGATGAGAAAACTGCCCGACATCCTTTTCGTGGTCGATGTTTTCAAAGAGCGTATTGCCATTCTCGAAGCGGTCAAGCTCAGGATACCGATCGTGGCAGTGGTGGATACCAATTGCGATCCCAGTGGTATCGAATACATCATCCCCGGCAATGACGATGCCATCCGCTCGATCAAGCTTATCTCCGGCCGCATAGCCGATGCCGTGCTTGAAGGCTCTCAGGTTCACAAAGAGAAGGTGGCGGCTGAAGAGGCGCACAAGGCCGAGGAGCGCTCCCGGCAGGAAGCCAAACGCCAGGCGGAGCGCGAGAGACGCCTGACCCGAGAGCGGGAGATCGCCAAGGCGGCCGCAGAGCAAGCCGCCAAGCTGAAGGCGATGGAGGAGCAGCAGAAGGCCGCTCGGGAGGCGGAGGCCGCCTCCGAGACCAAGGCTGAGACCCCTTCCGAGGAGGCCAAGCCGGTCGAGGCGCCGGCGGAAACCAAGCAGGCCCCCCCCGCCGCGAAACGCCCGCCGGCAAGGGCGAAAAAGAAGGCGCCCGAGGCCGAGGTAAAAGCCGAGCCGAAAGTCGCGGAGGAGAAGCCTGAAGCAGAGAAGAAGCCTGAAGCAGAACCCCCTGCCGAGAAGAAGGCACCAGCTAAACCTGAGGCGGAGAAACCCGAGAAGAAGGAGAAGGCCAAAGCTGAGGAGGAGAAAGCCAAAGCCGAACCAGCTAAACCCAAGGCCAAGCCCAAGACAGCGGAGAAGAAGGAAAAGAAGGTGGCGGAAAAGAAGCCTGCTGCCAAGCCCACCGCCAAGCCTGCTGCCGCGAAGAAGGCTGAGAAGAAACCCGCCGCGAAAAAGGACGCCAAGAAAGCTGAAGACAAGGAGGCCAAGAAAAAGGCCACCGAAGACAAGAAATAATGAGAGTCCGACGGCGGCGGGATTACCCGCCGGCGCATCAGGACCGGAAACGTTTCACACGAAAGACGGGTAGCGACGATGGAAATAACCGCCCAGATGATCAAGGAACTCAGAGAAAAGACCGGCGCCGGAATTATGGACTGCAAGGGAGCGCTCAAGGATGCCGGAGGCGATGTTGAAGAGGCGATAACCGTTCTTCGCAAGAAGGGTCTGGCCGCCGCAGAGAAAAAGGCGGGCAGGGTGACCAGCGAAGGCCTGATTCACGCCTACATTCATGCCGGCGGCAGGATCGGCGTGCTGATCGAGGTCAACTGCGAGACAGATTTCGTGGCCCGTACTCCCGAGTTCGAAGAGTTCGTGCATAACCTTGCGATGCACGTGGCGGCCGCCGAACCGCGTTACGTCTCCAAAGACGATGTCTCCGAAGAGGATCTCCAGCATGAGCGCGACATCTTTGCGGAGCAGGCCCGCGCCACCGGCAAGCCGGAAAGCGTGATCGAGAAGATTGTCGACGGCAAGATGTCGAAGTTCTACAGCCAGGTCTGCATGCTCGAGCAGCCGTTCATCAAGGACCCTGATAAGACCGTCGGGACGCTCGTGAAGGAGGCCATTTCCTCGTTCGGCGAGAACATTCGCGTCAACCGCTTCGTACGCTTCAGGTTGGGCGAGGATTCGACTGAACCGAAGAGCTGCTGAGCCCGGCGGCATTTGGAGTCGAAGCTGCAAAATAATTCCCGTCCTCCCGGAAGGGGGCGCGGTCGGCATAGAGGTAGGGAGTGATGAAAAACTATGAGAGTTCAGCGATTCGTAACGTCGCTGTAGTGGGCCACGGCGACTGCGGCAAGACGTCGCTGGTCGCAGCAATGCTCTTCAATAGCGACATGATCAACCGCCTCGGCAAGGTGGACGACGGCACCGCCCCGACTGATTTCGGCAACAGCGAGATTGAGCGCAAGATCTCGATCAACAATGCGTTTGCCTCTTGCGAGCACGGCGGCAACAAGATCAACCTGGTCGACAGCCCAGGTTACGCGGCCTTTATCCACGAGGCAAAGGCGGCGTTGCGGGTGGTCGACGCCGCGCTCATCGGTGTCTGCGGCGTCGCCGGTATCGAGGTCGGAACCGAGCGCGTCTTCAAATTCTGCCAGGATTTCGAGCTGTCGCGTGCCTTCTTCGTCAACAAGCTCGACCGCGACAACAGCTCCTTCGAGAGGACGCTGGACGCTCTCAACGACACCTTCGACCGCCGCGCCGTGGCGATGCAGATGCCTATCGGCAAGGAAAAGGACTTCAAGGGCGTCGTCGACCTTGTCAAGATGAAGGCTTATATCTACAAGGGCGACGGCACAAAGGAATTCTCTGAGGAAGAAATTCCGGCCGAGTTCCAGGGCAAGGCGCAGGAAGCCCACACTGCGCTTGAGGAAATGGTGGCGGAGAACGACGAAGAGCTGATGGAGCTTTACTTCGAGGCCGGCGAGCTGACGCCGGAGCAGCTGATCAAGGGCATGCGGACCGCCGTCGCCGACCGTCAGATCTTCCCGGTGTTCTGTTGCAGTGCCACTCACAACATCGGCGTGACCCAGATGCTCGACATTGCCGCCGAAATATTGCCGTCGCCGGTAGAGAAGAACGAAGTCACGGGTAAGGACCCCAAGAGCGGGGAAGAGAAGGTCGTAAAAGCCTCACCCGACGCCCCCTTCTCAGCTTTTGTGTTCAAGACGGTTGTAGATCCCTTCGCGGGGCGCGTGAGCATCTTCCGTGTATACTCCGGCGAGCTGAAGAGCGACTCCACTGTTTACAATCCCAACCGCGAGTCGAGCGAGCGGATCGGCCACCTGCTGATCCTGCAGGGCAAGCAACATGAGCAGGTGGAGGCGCTGACTACGGGCGACATCGGGGCGGTTGCCAAGTTGCGTGAGACTCACACGGGCGACAGCCTTTGCGCGCAGTCCGACCAGATCCAGTACGAGCCCGTGCAGTTCCCGGAACCCGTGATTGCCTATGCGCTCGAGCCGAAGAGCCGCGGCGACGAGGAGAAGGTGAGCGGTGCGCTGGCAAAGCTGGTGGAAGAAGACGTGATGCTGCGCAGCGAGCGCGGCCAGCAGACCAACGAGTTGCTGGTCCGCGGAACCGGCCAGCTGCACATCGAGGTCGTGGTCGACCAGCTGAAGGACAAGTACGGTTGCGAGGTCATCCTCCATCCGCCAAAGGTTCCCTACCGCGAGACGATCACCGTCAACGCCGACGTCAGGGCGCGGCACAAGAAACAATCCGGCGGCCGAGGCCAGTTTGCCGACTGTGCCATCAAGATGGAGCCGCTGCCGCGCGGGACGGGTTACGAGTTCCAGGACAAGATATTCGGCGGTTCGATCCCCCATACTTACCGTCCCGCTGTCGACAAGGGCATCCAGGAAGCCGCCGCCAAGGGCGTACTCGCCGGTTTCCCGGTGGTCGACTTCAGGGTGATTCTCTACGACGGCAAGGACCACCCGGTCGACTCCTCCGAAATGGCTTTCAAGATCGCCGGCTCGCTCGCTTTCAAGGAGGCCGTTATCAAGGCCAAGCCGGCACTGCTCGAGCCCATTATGAACGTCGAGATCACCATTCCCGACGAAAACACGGGCGACATCATGGGCGACCTCAGCAGCCGCCGCGGTCGTCCGCTGGGCATGGATCCGGTCGGCTCGAGCGCGATTATCAAGGCGCAGGTGCCGATGGCCGAGATGCTGAGCTACTCTTCCGATCTGACCTCGATGACGGGTGGCCGGGGTTCCTACACGATGGAATTCAGACACTACGAAATCGTCCCCTCCCACCTGGCAGAGAAGATCATCGAGCAAGTAAAGAAGGAGAAGGAAGAAGAGAAGAAATAACTCCTTCAGGGTGGATATCAACTAGGCGCTCCGTTTTTTGCTCGGAGCGCCTTTTTCGTATCATTAAAACGAGCCGGATTGATTGTGTTTGCCGTTAATTGAGTTAATGACATGATTTCGAGATGATGCTTTCAAAATTAGCAAGAATAGCGTAAAATATAGGCAAATAGGGGGAAAGCCGTGCACCCGGCTCTATTGCCGGTTAGGCATGCGATCTGTCGGCTAACGGCTGGCGGCAAGGGCGTGGGACTGTCGGGGTGGATAAGCCGGGCTGAGCCGGCATGTTTGTGGCGTTCCCGCATGAAATCAGCGGGTAAGTGGAATGCGTAAAACACTAGGGTTTTTCGACCGCCTTTTTCTTTCGTTTTACTCTCCGAAAAAGACAGCCCATCTCTTGGGCTCGATCCCGTCAGAGGAAGCCATCAAGCTGTTGAAATCGATGAAGCCCTCGAGGAGCATCGAGATAATTGAACATTGGAGCGAAAAGACGAGGACGGGCATACTCAACAATCTCGACGATTACTGTATCAAAATGCTGCGCAGGATGAGTCCCGAGCAGCAGAGTTTCTACGTAGTCAGGCTGCACTCGGTGATGGTCAAAAAGTTCGCCGCGGAGATTTCTTACAAGGAACTGAGCAAGATGATGGTCTCCTGGAGCAAGGAGGAGCGTATAATCGTTTTTGCCAAGCTGCCTCAGGTAAAGGCCTCAAAGTTATTCCATGAACTGCCCCTGGAGCATCAGGTGAATCTGGTGGTCCACTACAAGCCCTGGATAGCCTCCGCCTTGATGGAGGGGCTCAGCGTCGAGGCCCGAGCGGCGATCCTCGACCAGATGGAGGGCAATCGTGCGCTGGATCTTTTCGATCGCATCGCGCGGCACATGAAAGGCGAAGTGCTGCTGTGCCTGAGCGAGGCTCGGGTGATGGAAATCGTCGGGGCTATCAGGCCTCGCTCGATGGCGGAGATCATCAAAGACTGGAGCCCCGAGCAGGTGCAAGACCTGCTGGTGAAGTTCGATTTCGACCGCCGTGCCGAGATGATCAGGCACCTGTCGGATGAGCTTCAATCTGCGATCCTGCCGTTGTTTCCAAAGGACAAGCTTCACGAGGTGATCGAGCATGTGAAGCCTCCGATAGCCGCCAGATACCTTTTCGATCTGGATAAGGAAGAGCGCGATGAGATCCTGAAGCGGCTGCTCCCGAGCGTCGCCGCTTCGATACGCAGGCTGATGCTGGCTAAGTAGGGCAGTTCAGTTGAGACGGTTTCAGCCGAGATAGAAAAAATGAGCGCGGGAGAGCTTCCCCGCGCTCAGTCCTTTGTGGATGCAGACTGTCTCAGAAGGTGAAGGCGACGCCTACCGACATTCTCGAGAGAGTCGGATTCTCAACCGCCGTAGGAAGAAGGTCGCCGATGTCGTCGTCCACGCTCAGATTCAGATTGTACCAACGCATGTCGCCCCTGATCGCGATCCACGGCGCCACACTGAACTTTGCGCCGAAACCCCAGTTGGTTGCGGGGGCGGCGCCCCAGGCCTCGGGCGTTTGGCCGCCGATGTCGGCCTTGGCGTTTGCTCCGACAACGCCGTAGCCGATCGTGAAGTACGGAGTGACCGTGTCCATAACGGGGTACTGCAGCAGCAGGTTGCCGCTGATCGCATAGAGATCCACCCGGACGTCGATACCGAGCAGGTCCTCGAATTCCTCCAGGTTAAAGGGCAACTCCGAGTTGGGGATGTAGTCGAACACCACTTCGGCGCCGAAATAGCGGGCGAAGCTGAATCCCACCGCCGCGCCGTAAGCAACGGTTCCTTCGATCAGCAGATCCTCACCGCTGAGCTTGCCGATCCAGACGGTGATGTCGGCGTCTGCGCTTGCCGTCGAGGTCAGCAGTAAAGCCGCCGCGATAATAACGATAAAGAACTTCTTCATTTAGCCCTCCTTCAACATAGGCGGTCTGTTTCGCTCCAAATGCTGCGAGTTTATACAATCAGCGGCTGCGTGTAAGTGACAGCCGTCTCAAAACCGGACTTCAGATCAACCCGCACTCCCGCCTGCTTCCTTCATCAGGCCGAGGCGCCTCAAAGAGACAAACCGGTTTCTGGCAACGATTATATGGTCGACCAATTCGAGCCCCATTACCTTTCCGGCCTCGGCCAACCTGTGGGTCACCTCGATGTCCTTAGCCGAAGGTTCCGTATCGCCGCTCGGGTGGTTATGAAACAGGATGACGGCGCAGGCGTTGGCCAGCACGGCGGGGCGGAAAACCTCCCTGGGATGCACCAGGGAGCCGTCGAGAGTCCCGACGCTGACCACGATTTCCTTGACGACTCTGTTCTTGGCGTCGAGCGCGAGGAGCCCGACGTGCTCTTTCGAGCGGTCGCCGTAACGAGGGGTCAGCAACGCCGCAGCCTGCTCCGGCGTCTTCACCTCCGGGCGCTCCGGCTTGTCTGATCGCGCCAGCCTGCGGCCCAGCTCGATTGCCGCGGCGAGCTGGCAGGCCTTTGCAGGGCCGATGCCTTTCTCGGCGCAGAGCGCGTCGAAATCGAGGCTCGCGAGCCCGACGAGGCCTTCGTGCCGGTTGAGCAGGTGCTGGGCGAGGTCTATGGCGCTCACCTTGTGGAATCCGTGCCCGAGCAGTATCGCCACCAGCTCCGCGTTGGAGAGCGTTTCTGGTCCGAAGCGCTGCAGGCGCTCGCGCGGCCTCTCCTCGGCCGGCAACTCCTTAATCGTGTAGCTGTAGGCGGAGTCGCTCATTACTGTTGTAATCCAAGGACTTACGGCAAGATTGTACAGGCCGCGCGGGATGGCTGTCAAACGGATCAAGCAAAGCCGATCTCGACGCCGGGCTTGTCTTGCCGAACATCCGGGAGCGGGCTTGCTCCGCTCCTTCGGGAAGGCCTGCTTGGGAGCCGCCGGGGGCGCGAGTCATTGGGGAAGCATCAATCGCTTTCGCCGCGCCCGTAACCGGCACAGCAACCCGGCTCTTCCTCCAGGTCGATGCTCAACAGCGAGCAGCCCTGCGATGGGAGGCGCTCGGAGATTTCCTCGTGCAGGTGCCGGGCTAGTGCCTCGGCGGAGGCTCCGGGGTGGGCCAGCTCGCTGAGGTCGTTGAGGTGCGCGCCTTCAAGCGGCCTCAAAACCTCCGCCACCGCATTCTCGACTACGAGGCACGAGCATGGGGCTTCGAGGCGGACCTCCGCACGCACTTTCCATTCATGCGAGTGAACCGGCTCCGGCCCGTCGGCAAGCTCGACGGCGTGGGAAGCGATGAACTTTTCGCGGATGACGACGGTATGCATCGTGCGAAGCTACTCAAAGCTTTGCATACTGTCAAGGAATGAAGGTATCATTCTTTCGCGAGGGAAATGGCCGCCTCTCAAAGGGGTGTCGGAAATGGCTTTCGACAGTGACCTGTTGCGCCAACTGCTCTACCTGCAGGAGCGGATCAACCGGGTCCTGGAAACCCCGGTCTACAGCCCTCCCGAGATCGAACGCTCCGGTAACCGCTGGGAGCCGAGGGCCGACGTAATCAAGAGCTGCGATAGTTTCGCCGTCACCATCGAGCTCCCCGGCATCCCCAAAGATTCGATCGTGCTGGAAGCCGAGGGCGGAAGACTGGTTCTCTCGGGCGAGCGCCCTGCACGCAGGTTGCCCGAAGGCGGTAGGTTCCTCCGCATGGAGGGCGTTTACGGCAGGTTCCACAGGGAATTCCCGCTGCCTCCGGGGGCCGACGCCGACCGCATCGAAGCCAGCCTCAACTCCGGTGTCCTCGAAGTCAGGATACCACTGGCCTGATAGCCGGCGGCAGGGCGGCGCACCCTCAGCTTCTTCTAAATCAAAACTCTTTAGCTAATGCGCCTGTGCCGCGATGGGGCGGGTTGTCCCTCGCAGAGCCATCTACTATACTTCGAGGCAATTCTTGCAAAGAAATGGAGATCTAAGGCTGATGAGCAACGAACAGGCAGGGGTGGAGGCTACGGCGCGCTGGGAGACCTGGGTCAATTGCTTCCTCCTCGTATTATTCATTTTCTTCTTTTTCAACCTGTGGGAGACGGTGCACGACCGGATGTTCGTCGAGCGCGCCGCCTCCGCGACCGGTGCGCTGCGAGTTGTCGATTTCCACGGCGAATACGTAGCGATCGGCATCGTCGGCATCGCTGTCATTCTGGCAGCATGGATCGCGCGCAGGCCGAAGCAAATGTGGAGGTTTGCCGCCTCAATGCGGCTGGCGATTGTCTCGATAACCTCGATCCTGCTGGGAACCGTTGTCGGGACGCTCGTCTTCCAGAACGCCCAGGTGAGCCAGTACATCGACTTTTACTCCGAACCGCTCTACGCGATCTTCAAGGCGTTGCACTTCACCGACCTGTTCGCCAGCTGGTGGTTCATCGCCTTCACCGTGTTGCTGGCGGTCAACCTGGTCGCCTGCACGGTGCATCGCAAGGCCTGGCGCCCACAGACACTGGGAATGCTGCTGATCCACGGCGGCATCGTCGTGGTGATCATCGGCGGCTTCCTCGGCGGCTTGCTGACCATCAAGGGGGGTATCGCTCTTGAGAACGGCATGAGCACCGACTACGTCGCCACCAAGGACTACACCACCTACGAGGAGAACCGACTGGCCAGACTCTTCCCTCAGGACATTCCCGAAAACGCGCGCCAGCCGCTCGGCTTCACGCTGCATCTGGATAATTTCGAGGTGCTGACCTACGAAGATCCTTACGTGGTTCATGTCAATAAACTGCGCCACCGCACTGACACCAACGAGTTGGTGCTGCTGCCGGAGCAGACGATCAAGTTCGACGACAAGCGGCCGTTGACACTCGAACAGGGTTTCGGCGTGCTGAGGATCGAGAAATTCTATCGCAATTTCCGTCGCGCGAAGGCGATCGAGGAAACGGCGGACGGGCGGCCGTTGGCTGAGGTGGTGTTCTACCCGGCCGGGCACGTGCCGATCACCAACCTTGTCGGCGAAGAGAGCCTCGACAAGCCGGTTGCGGGCGATGCCTTCAACTTGCGTTTCGCCTGGGAGCTGCCGGCGGACGAGCGTTTGAGCGAACTCGGCATCCAGCGCGAAGAACAGATTTTCAGGCTCATCGCTTTCGACATGAGCGGCGAGCGTGCGAAGCTGGAGCTTAAACTCGGCGAAGAGAAGATCCTGGAGGGGACGAACCTGAAGGTCAAGCTGATCAATTTCTATAACGATCTCAAGGCCGAGAAGGTGGGTGAGGAGATGGTCTTTTCCAACGCCTCCGACCAGATGCTCAACCCGGCGGTGGAGGTCGAGGTCACCGGCGGCGAGATCGGCATCGAAACCTACATCCTGCCGTTCAAAATCGAGCAGTTGATGCAGGGCGATCTGATCGATCAGAGCCGCAAGCTGATGGAGCTGATGAACAAAGCCGGCCTCATGCTGCGCTTCGATCCCGCCGTTGAGCTCCTGCTCGTCGGCAGCACTAAGACACTGCACGTCTTCAGGCCGGGGATGCCTGCGGAGACGGTCGATCTGAGCGCCGGCCCATCCTACACACCGCCGTTCAGCAATTACTCGATTGTCTTCGGCCGCATGGTGGAGAGCGGAGCGGCCGGCGAAGGTGATGTCTTCGTCGATGATTCGCCGGTCGGCAACTTTGCCGTCGAGCTCGTGCTCAAGCGTGACGGCGAGGAGCGGCGCGCCGTGATCGAGGAATCGGACAATATCCCCGACAGCGAGGCGATGAAGGACGAGCGTTACACCCTCAAGCTGAATGATGAATGGTTTGTCACGCTACGCATCCGCGGCGATTACATCAACGACTACCGCTCGCACGTGAAGGTGTTGCGCGACGGCGAGGAGCAGCGCACCCACACCATCAGGGTGAACGAACCCTTGATTGAGAACGGCTTCTATTTCTACCAGAATTCCTACGGCCAGGGTCGCAGCGGCTACTTCACATATCTGACTGTCAGCAACGACCCCGGTCTGCCGTTGGTCTACCTCGGGCTGACGATGATGATCGTCGGCATCATATACGCCTTCTACGTGAAGCCGCGGCTGAAACGCAGCAAAGCAGCCAAGGAGAACGACTATGTGGAATAACTTCCTTCACGCAGGCATCCTGCTTCAGGCGACAACCATTGCCTACCTGGCGACCTTCCTGCTCTATCTCGCCAGTGTTTTCTTCCGGCACAAGGTGGTCAACTGGCTCTGCCTCCTCGGTCTGGGAACCGGGGTGGTGATAAACACGATATTCATGATCAACCGCTGGATCGAGGCCGGCCGCGCGCCGATCAAGAGTCGTTTCGAGGCGATGATTCTGCTCGCTTGGTGCATCGCGTTGACGGCGCTGATCGTCGAGCTGGCGCACAAGGTGCGCATCGTCAGCCTGCTCAGCTCGCTCACCGCCTTCGGCTCGCTGTTGCTGGCATTCGTGTGGTACGACTCGCTGATCGAGAACCTGCCGGCCGCCTTGCAGAGCTTCTGGTTCATCCCGCACGTTGTCGTCTATTTCCTCGGCTACGCCGCGGCGGCCGTGAGCTTCTTCTCCGCCGTGCTGACCCTCTTCTTCCCGCACCCGCGGCGGTTGCAGAAGAACAACCTGCTGGGGCAGGAGTACCTCGACTTCGACGGCTACACCTACCACCTGATCGTCTTCTCCTTCGTGATGCTGACGCTGGGGCTGGTGATGGGTGCGCTCTGGGCGAAGGACGCTTGGGGCACCTACTGGGCCTGGGATCCCAAGGAGAACTGGGCCCTGATCAGTTTCTTCGTCTACGGCCTCTACCTGCACTTCCGCAAGATCAAGGGCTGGAAAGGTAAGCCGGCAACATGGTTCGCAATCCTCGGCTTTGTGGCGATCATCATCACTTTCCTCGGTGTAAACTACCTGCCGACAGCCCAGGAGAGCGTGCACACGTATCTGGACTGAGTTGGTCCACAGAGCGTAATCGAAAGGGGGCTCAAAGCCCCCTTTTGTTTATCTCCTACGAGGTGCGATTCTCGAATCCATTGCTGCCTTGCCGAAGTCCAGAAATCAGTGCAGGTAGCCGAGGTGGCGTAGCTGGTCCCGCGCTTCCTGGCTGAGCTCCGCCTCCTTTTTCTGGGCGGCGGCCTCACCGGTCAGGATCAGCCAGCCGCGCTGGCGCAGGGCGGCCGCCAAGGCCGGGTAGCGTGAAATGATGTTGTGCTTTTCGCGCGGGTCGGCATCGAGGTCGTAGAAATACTCCTCGAAGACTCTCTGGATGTACTTGAAGCGCCGGCCGTGGAAGGAGAAGACCGGGTTGCTGCTGTCGCTACGGCTGTAATAGAAATCCACCGGCTTCTGTTCCTGACCCGTGAACAGCGGTGCGAGGCTGCGGCCGTCGAAGATCACGTCCTGTACCTCGAGCCCGAACAGCTCGGCCAGGGTCGGGAAGAAGTCCAAATTGCCAACAAGTTGCGCCACGCTGCCCGGCGGCGCGTCGGGGGTTTTCACCAGCAGCGGGATCCTGATCATCTCGTCATACACTGTGGGGCCGTGACCGAAATAGCCGTGCTCCATGAAAGCCTCGCCGTGGTCGGCGGTGAGGATGATCAGCGTGTCGTCGTAGAGGTCGTATTTACGCAGCCATTCCATTATGCGGCCGGCCAGGTGGTCGGCATAGATGACGTTGTTGGCATAAATGCCGCGCTGGTATTGGATGCCGGGGTCGTCGTCGGTGATGCGGCCGTCGCCGTAGAGCTCATAGATCTTCCACTTGGGCAGCACCCCGGGGCCCGGCTTGTCGGGGTAGCGTGAGTTGAACGGCGGCGGCGGGTGGTAAGGCTCGTGGGGCGGCGCGAGGTGGATGTAGAGGAAGGAGTTCTTACCGGCCTCCGCGGCCATCCTGATTCCTTCCTCGAGCTTTTCCTCGTCCATCGTTGAGCGGTTCTGATCCCAGTACTCCTGCCGGCTCAGATCAACCACGTCCTCGAAGCCGCGGCTGAAGCCGTGCTCGTCGGAGATGTATGGATGGCCGGTGATTGCAATCGAGTAGAATCCGTTGCGCCGGAACACATCCGGCATTGTCTCCAGTTCTTTGCTGAAGAACTGCCTGTAGACGCGGATGCCGTGGTTCTCGGGTAGCAGGCCGGTGAAAAGCGACGAGGTCGAGGCCAGCGTGTAGGGCGCTATTGAGATGGCGTTATCGAAACGGATTGCTTCTTTGGAGAACTCGTCGATGGCCGGTGTCAGCCCTCGATCGTCGCCGTAGCAGCCGACGTTGTCGGGCCGCAGAGCGTCGAGGATGATGATGGCGACGTGCTTCACACGCCCGGCCAGTCGGATCGGCTCGCGCGGAGGAGACTGGTGCTCCGCGTCGCTCTTGGATGGTGTACGGAGTTGAAGCAGGGCCCACGTTACACGCTCGTTGGCCGGCCTCGAGGGCGTAGTGACGAAAAAGCGGAACTCGGTGGTCTTGCCCGAGAAGCCGTCCAGAGGGATGTCGGCTTCGAACGGCCGCGCTTTGGTGCCCTTGCCGACCTCGACGCTCTCTTGCCAGATCTGCCGCCACTCGGGCTGCTCGTCGGTGCGGGCCAGCACGGCGACGTCCACGGCGGCATCGCGGCCCATCGCGGCCTTGGCGGTCCCCTTGAGGCGGAGCCTGGCGCCTTCACCGATGTCGAAAGCGTAAGAGAAAAAGCTGTTGGCCTTCTGATTGTAGTAACGCCCGTCGGCCATCGACCTGAAAGTCAAAGTGCCGTCGTCGGAGCGGTTTGTCCAGGGCTTGCGCGAGGTGCCGAGGTAGATCCTGAAACCGTGTAGATAACCGGCCACACCCTGGTAAGGGTTTTTCTCGTGCGCCTGCCCGTCGGTGAGATAAGCGCGATTCTCGGTGAATTCGGCGAACCGCAGGACCAGGCTGTTCACGCCGACCTTCTGGGCCGAGGTCGGGATGTGGATCAGCTTTGTCTGCTCCGCGCCGGCATCGACCTCCACGGCCTCGAGCGGCTGCCCGTCGGCAATGACCTCGATGGTCTGTTTTCCGAGGCTGCCGTATTTGCCGTCCAGCCCGATTGTGAATTCGAGCCAGCGATCGGCGGGTTTGACCACGTTGTAGCGCAGGATCGTCTCACGCTCGACGGCGGCGGTCAGGCGGGGCGAGCCCTCTTCATCCGATAATTTATAGGGTGTCGCCCAACCCCCCGCCAGGCAGAAATATCGGTGGTCGTCGTTCTCGAGATCTATCTCTCCGGTTTCCTCCACCTGGCGTGCGACGCTCTGCAGCGCTATCAGGTTGAGAACGACATCCTTCTCGCCCGCGGATTCAGGTCCGGAGCAGGAGGCCAAAGCCAGCAGCATCAATGCCGGCAGAATTAACAAATATCTCTGGTGCATGCTTTTTCCTTTCCGGTTAACCCGACGATGGAGTGCCCAATTCTAGCACCGTGTATTCTCAAAACAAGGCCGCCTGCTTAGTCTCGCTACGTGAGCATGTCTTTCCTGATCAGGGAAATCGGGATCGCTCCATAGTCCAGCAGCGCATCGTGAAAACGCTTGAGATCAAAGCTCTCGCCCTCGCGGGTCATTATTTCATTGCGCATGCTCATTATCTCAAGCTTGCCGATCAGGTAGCTCATCGGCTGAGTAGGTGACATTGTGTAGCGCCTGACCTCGACTTCTGCATTGGCGCGCTCGAGCTTCGCAGTCCCCACCAACATTTCGACCGCTTCGTCGAATCCCATGCCGAAGCAGTGGAGGCCGACGTCGACCACGACCCTACAAGCGCGCCATAGCTGGTCCTTGAGGCGCAGTAACACGCTGCGCGGATCGCTGACGAATCCCTGCTCCTCCATCATCTCTTCACAGTAGAGCGCCCAGCCCTCGACATAAACCGTGGTCATCAGCTGGCGCCTAACCGCCGACTCGATTGCGTTGGCGCGGCAGAACTGCAGGTGGTGACCCGGATAGCCCTCGTGCAGGGCGGTGATCGGAATACCCCAGTTGCTGTGGCCGCGGAGTTGATCCAGCCGCCGGGGTCCGTCTTCCTCGTCGACCGGCGTCACCCAGAAGAATCCCTCCTGCCGCTCCTCGAACGCCGCAGGCGGCACGTAGGCGGCATAGGGAATAGTGGCGCGCTCGAAGCCGGGCGTTTCCACTACCTGCAACTCCTGGCCTGCGGGGATACTCACCAAATCTCTTTCCTCGACGAATTCCCGCGCTCGCTCCATCTCGCGGCGGTAAGCATCAAGTATCGCGTCGGCCGCCGGGTGGTCGTCCTTTAGGCTCTCGACGATCTCGGACCACGGCTTATCCTTGTCGATTTTCGCCGCGGTCTTTTCGAGCAGGCGTTGCGTCTCCGAAATCATCTCCTCGCCGATTTGGCGGAGTTGTACGGCGTCGTACGGGAGGCCGTGTTTGCGCTCTAGCAGATAGTCGAAAGCCTCGCGCCCGATGGCGAAATTGCCGTTGCTGCGCGCCAACAGCTCGCTCTCGATGAAGGAGGTAAAACTCATGAGCGAGTCGAGCGCATCGGCCGCCGCCGCTTTGATTTCCTTTTCGAGCGAGGGGACCTGCGCGGCCAACTGCGGGATCATGCCGCCGTAGAAAGCTTCTCCGCCCCGGGCGGTCTTGATGCCCGTCTCGGTCCAGACACGCGGGATGTCGGAGCCGCCGTGCAGGTTTTCGACGCCTTCGCGCAGGTAGCGCCGGGTGTCGCCGAGGCGATCGCGGATCGATACCAACCGTTCCTCCAGCGGAGCGAATTGCCGCATCGCCAGCAGGTAGACGCCGAAGAGCGCGTTTGAGGGGTAGATATCGGCGCGCCGCTCCGCGAGCCTGAACTCATCGTCGGATCGCAGGGAGATTTCCAACTCGGCTTCGAGCAGCTTGAGGTCGATTCGGCGCGGCCTGTCGAGCTCGCCCTGCCGCCGGCGAAACTCCTCCAGCGAATTGAGCAATCCCTTGCGCTGCTCATGGTAATCGGCGCGCCGGGCGGTGTTGGCGCGCGGCAAGACACCGTCGTAAGCGTGGACTCCCAGATAGGTGGCCTCGACCGGATCCTCCTCCCAAAGGCCGTTGAGGATCTGGGAAACGAGATCGTCGAATCTTGTTCTCATTGCTCTGCCTCTGTCTCCGGGCGTAAATCCCTGTTTTCATCCGGAAGTGCGTAGAGAATTATTCCGTTATCCTGGAATTTGCGCTCCAGCCGCAAATTGAGAGTCTCGATCTGCTCACTGTTCAGTTGCGTGGCGCCGCCCGCCGTCGAGTTCACGAGAAGGTGCGAATAATCCCTCCGCCGCAGCCACTTGAGCGCGTTTTCGGTGTCTCCATCCTCCGACAGGAGGGGGGCTATCGAGCCCAGCTCGGACTGGCCGGCGAGCGTCATTTCCCTCTCGATATAGAGCAAACCGAGTTTGCCGAGACCCAGTATCCGGGCGTCGCCGGGCAGCGTGGCGTTGATGTAGCCCGCCGTGGGGTAGTAGTCGACGCCGCGATGCAGAAATTCCTCAGACGATTCCAACCCGAGCAGCATTCTATGCGGGCTGGAGTAGACGGTTTCGACCATCGCTGTCGCATGGAATATCTGCCAGCCGATGAGGAAATAGAGCATGCCGATGGCAAAGGGCTTGCGCCAACCCGTTTCGAGGAAACGGTGGGCCGATAAGGCCGCCGGGACGGCCAGCAGCATCAGCCCCGCCAGGCGGAAGGCCAGATCGAGACCGAAGATCTCGCCGAAGCCGAGGAATGCCAGGCCCGTGGCCACTGCGAGGCCGCTGGCGGGATTCTTGCGATAGGTTATGAAAAAGAAGGGCACGAAGACGAGGAAGATCGGGCCGATCACTTCCCAGGGCGGCAGCGCCGGCGTCGGGAAAGAAATTTTGATCGGCAACAGCAACATCTGCAGGTGACCCGCGACAATCGGGGGGCGGTCCATAGCCATCAACGGCTCGGCCCAGGTCATAGCCGATCCGAAGAGGTAGGAGCAGATCGCCGGCCAGGGAAACAGCGCTACAATTGCTGCGACCGCGGCGAGTAGCAGGTTAAAGATGTATTCGATTGCCCGCTTGCGGATAACGGCCCAGATAAATGCGGCGGCGATCAACGGCGGCAGAAAAAGCAGGCCGGTCGCCGAGACCCCCAGGCTGAGGCCGATGAAGATGCCTCCCAGCACCGACCAGCGCTTGCGTTTCTCGTCGTACCAGCGGAGCGTGCAGAAGAAGGCGCAGAACTGGAATAGCGCCAGGGCCAGCCCTGAATGCGGAGCGAGTATGGAGAAGGCGAAGAGCGGCAGGCTGGTGGCCGTCAGCAGCGCCGAGCGCGCCGTCAGCGGGCCGCAATAGCGCTTGGCGAAAGCGTAGATGGCGCCGACGGCGAGCCCTCCCAGCAAACCGCTGATCAGGGTCACCAAGTGGGGGGAGCGCAGGGCAAGTGCCATCGCCCACAGTCCGCCCGGAATCGAGATCGACTCGGGCGTGGTCTCCGGCCCGAAACCGATGCCGCTTTTGAGCACCCACTGCGAGGCCGTGCCGACGGTGCCGGCCAGGCTTCCTTCGAACACCGGCGGCAGGAAACAGAAGTTGGCCAGGGCAATCATCCAGATGGCGATCACGATGTACTGCATCCAGGAGATCGGGTCCGGCGCCTCGTCGCCGAGGTCCTCGGGGCCGAAGAGATAGGCGGGCGGCGTCACCAGTCCGATAATGCGGTAGAAGCCGGCCGCGATGGCGATGATCAGTCCCACACCGATGGTCCACCACGTCAGCAGTCCCAGCAGCCCGACGACGGTGGTCAGGAAGGCCAGGCCCGCCAGGCCCAACGCCGTGGCGAGGACGAAATCCTCCGCGGGGAGCAGCACATCGTCTAGCTGGAGTTGCTGCGTGGCGAAACTTCCGATCGAATAGGCCGCAGCGATGATCAAGGCCAGCAGCAGGAGATCGGGAAAGAGAGCGATAAGCGCAACCGGCCTGCTGACGAAGAAAGCCGCCGCCAGCAGCAGGAACCAAATCACCAGCAGCACGAAAATGATGTTGTGAAATGCCGGCGACGGTTTTTTCATTTCCTCTCGCTCCCTCCCATTTCAGCCTACGACATTATAGAAGCGCGTGCGGAATTTTGCCCCAAGGCTCTCCGCCAGCCGCCGGACCGCTTCCGGGTCCCGCCCCGGCAGCTCGACCGCAGAGGCCGTGGTCTCGAAACCGAGTTCGACTGAGCGGCGGATAAACCGCTTCACCGCCTCGAAAGCCTCTTCGCCATGGTCAGGCCGACAGAGCCGGACATACTCTCCGGCGTCGGCGGCGTTGAGGCTGACCGAGATGCCGTCGACCAGCCCTACCAACTCCGGCAGGATGTCGCGGCCGTGAATCAACTCGCCGTGGCCGTTGGTGTTCAGCCTGATCGCGGCGCCCTGAGCTTTCAGTTCTCGAGCCGTCTCCTTGAGCGTTTCGAGGCGGATGGTCGGCTCGCCGTAGCCGCAGAAAACGATCTGACGATAGCGTTTCGGATCTCCTACCGCGGTTATCAGCTCCGCCGCCTCCGGCTCGCGCCCCAGGCCGAGGTGGTAACCGCTGACGGTGGCTCCGTGAGTGCGGTCGCAGAAGGAGCAGTTGCAGGTGCAGCGGTTGGTGAGGTTGAGGTAGAGGTTTCCCCTGATCTCGTAGGTCAGAATGTCGTGCCGTTGCCGGTCGGGCTCTCTCAGGGAGAAGAGCGTCTCGAAGTTGTAGGTCAGGATCCTGTCGAGATCCGCCGTCGTGATGTTTTTAAGCTCCGCCACTTTTTCGGCGGTGTGGACCACGAACGCAGGCTCGTTGCGCCTGCCCCGTTCGGGCACCGGGGCGAGGTAGGGGCAATCGGTCTCGACCAGTAGTTTGCGGTAGGGCAGCCGCCGCACCGCGTCGTGCAGTTCCTCCGCCTTGGGAAAAGTGACGACGCCTGGTATTGAGAGCATCAGGCCGCGCTCGATGCACTGCATCGCGAAGTCGTAGCCGCCCGTGAAGCAGTGCATGATCCCTTTGATTTTTCCGGGGCGCTCCTCTTCGAGGATGCTGAAGAATCGTTCGCGCGCCAACGGCGGACCGTCCTTCGGGTCGCGCAGATGGAAGATGAGGGGCTTGTCGAGCTCGAGGGCCGTGCGCAGGAAGTGCCGGAAAATCTTTTCCTGTTGCTCCCGCGGGCTGTTGTCGTAGTAAAAATCGAGTCCCGTCTCGCCGATGCCGATCATTTTCGGGTGACTGTGGAAATCCCTCAAAGAGGAGAGGGTGTGATCATCGGCCGAGGCGGCGTCGTGGGGATGGACCGCGGCCGCCGCGTAGATGAAGTCGAAACGCTCGGCCAACTCGAGCGCCTTCTCTGCGCTCTGCGGGTCGGTCCCGATAGTCAGCAGATAGCGAAGGCCGGCCTCCGCGGCCTTGCTGATCACTTCATCCCGATCTTCGTCGAAAGCGGGGTCGTCGAGATGGCAATGGGAGTCGAGGAACATAGGCTCTAAGCCGGGGTATGAAGTCGCACGCCGTTCAGGTTATCGGCGTCCCGGGCGGGACTTCCTTGTCGAAGGTGGCCAGGATCGGCTTGCCGTCGAGGTTGGCGGCGAGCAGCATGCCGTTGCTCTCAACGCCGCGGATCTTGGCAGGCTGCAGGTTGGCAACCACCATTATATTCTTGCCCACCATTTCCTCGGGTGTGTAGTCCTGTGCGATACCGGCGACGATCTGGCGTTGCTCGCTGCCGAGGTCGATCTGCATCTGCATCAGCTTGTCGGTGCCCTCGACCCGCTCGGCGGTGAGCACGCGGGCCGCGCGCAACTCGATATCCTGGAATTCCTTGAATGAGATCATGTCCTTAGCCATCTTACCCTCCTGAGTATCTTTCAGTCGCTTTCGTTCCGCTCCATAAAAGCGCGCATCGCGATCTCGCGGACTTCCTTGAGCGGCCTGCCGCTCACGGCGGCAGTGCGGCGCAGGTCATCGAATTCCGGCATAACGTTGACGATGCCGCCGCCGCGTCGCGCCACCTTGAATCCGATCTCACCGAGCGGGGTGTCGACCTTCACCACCTCCCGCTCCAGTTCCTCGCGCGCCGCGCGGTAATAACGGTAGCCGATGGTGGTAGTCTCGCGGAAGATCAGCTCGGCAACAGCCGGCCGGCTGGCAGGCTTGCAGATTACAGTCAGCAGCGAGCCGGGCCGGTTCTTCTTCATCTGAACGGGGGTCAGATACCAATCCAGCGCTCCGGCGGCGGGCAGGAGATCGTGGAGATGGCCGAAGAGCTGGGGATTCATGTCGTCGATCTCGGCCTCGATCACCACCACCTCGCTCGGCTCGGAGTCCTCAGTTTCGCCGAGGAAGACGCGCAGCAGGTTGGGCATGCTCTCCACCGAGCGGTTGCCCGCGCCGTAGCCGATGCGTTTCACCCTCATGGCCGGCATGTTCCCGAAACCGCTGCAAATGGTGGTGAGGATGGCCGCGCCGGTGGGTGTCGACCATTCTCCCTCCAGCTCGCCCGCGTAGATGGGCACGTCGCGCAGCAGCAGGGCGGTTGCCGGGGCGGGGATCGGGTAATCGCCGTGGGCGCAGCGGACGGTGCCGAAGCCGGTGCGCACCGGCGAGGAGATGATCGACTCTGCCCCGATCAGATCGACAGCGACGGCCGCGCCGACGATGTCGACAATGGCGTCAAGCGCGCCGACTTCGTGAAAATGGATCTCCTCGACGCCGACGCCGTGGATCTCCGCCTCCGTCTCCCCGAGGCGCGTGAAAATGCGCTTCGCGAGTTGCCGGGCGTTGTCGCTGATGCCGCTGCCGTCGATGATGCCGATTATCTTGCTCAGCCCGCGGTGATGGTGGTCCTCGTCGGTCGCGACGATCGCCCGCGTGGCCTCGATGCCGTTTTTGTTTGCCTGCTCGAACGAGAGCCTGAAGCCTTCTACCGGCAGGGTATTCAGAGCGGCGAGGAGCGCGTCGCGGTCGGCCCCGAGGTCGACCAGCGCACCGAGAGCCATGTCCCCGCTGATGCCGGCGAAGCAGTCGAAATAGAGAGTTCTCAACGCGAAAATCCTTTCGTACAGGTGGGGATGAGGCTACCACAGCGCGGAACGGCTATCAATTGTTGACTCCATCAAAGCTGCTTCCTACAATTCTTTCATCTGGCGGAAGTTATGGGATCCGGAACTATACTATTTTCAATTCTCGCCTGGACGGGAGGAGTCGTCAGCACGGTACTGTGGGGCACCCTCTCGGTGATTGGCTCGCTGTTTTCCAAAACCGGCAGGTTCCAGCATTACTGCATGCGCACCTGGAGCCGTTGGTGTTGCATGAGCAGCCGCACGAGGGTGGTGGTTGAGGGGGCCGAGAACGCCTTGCGCGACGGCCCGCAGATGTTCGCCGCCAACCACCAGGCGATCTACGACATCCTCATTCTGGGCGGCTGGATCCCCGTGCAGTTCCGCTGGATCGCCCGCAAGGAGTGGTTCCGCACGCCGTTCATGGGATGGCACCTGAAGCGCTACGGCACTATCGCCGTCGACCGCAGCAACCCGCGCGCCTCGGCCAAGAGCCTGCTCGAGGCGGCCGACAGGATCCGCTCCGGCACCACCATCCTCTTCTTCCCCGAGGGCACCCGCCAGCCCGACGCACTGCTGCAGGAATTCAAGCCGGGCGGCTTCCTGCTGGCGATGAAGGCCGGCGTGCCGATTTTGCCGGTCAGTATCGTCGGCACCAAGGACATCATCCGCAAGAACTCCTGGCGCGTGCACAAGGGTAAGATCAAGCTGGTGATCGGCAAGCCGATCGACACGGCGAAGTACGGCAAGCGGGAACGGGAGAAGTTGATGAGCGATGTGCGCGATGCGATCGCCTCACCGCTGCCTGAGGAATACCTCGTCAATTACCGCAAGAGCAAGCAGGCCTGAGAGCCGGCCAAAGCCGACGGTTATGTCGGCGACATTGCCTGAACTCAGAATCCTGCCTTCGCGGTCGACCGATGCGGAGGTTGGTTTGCCGTCACTTCCTTCATTCGCTGGATGATGGCGATGATCTTAGTCTGGCTTGGTTTCTAATCGGCCGTTGGCGGGTTTTCTCGCGGTCATGTGGATCGACACTTGCAGCAGCGGGGCGGACGAAGCAGCGAGCGGTGTTAGGCACTGCGGCAGACGGTACTTCCGCAGCTTGGCCTTGATCTCTTCGGCAGAATGCCGAGGGAAGATCAGCGTTGGGATCAAACCGGCCTTCCTGCAAAGCCTGATCCACTTCGAGCGAGGTAGCAGCCGTTCGTTGACGCCGACCTTGCGTTGCCCGCGACCGAAACCGATGCCGAATCCGAAGAGGGCGAAGCGGAACCAGGATGGCATCGGCTCGCAGCAGAGAAAGAAGGTACCGCCCGGTTTTAGAACCCTTGCCGCCTCGCCGAATAATATTCCCAGATCCCAAGAGTGGTGGGCCGCCGCCGTGATCCACACGGAATCGATGCTCTCATCCAGGACCGGGATTCGATTCATATCGGCTTTGATGCGAAACAGATTGCCGTCGCTTGGGCGCGGTGCGAAGCGGAGATGATTCGTGATGTCCGTGGCGATGACCTTGCAGCCGCGATCGAGGAAAAGGCCGCTGGCCCAGCAATGGTCGGCACCGAGCTCCAGCACGACACTTTCCTCCTCAGGATCGTGGCGGTTCAGCAGCTCGACTAAGTGCCTGCGCGCATCCCGGATGTGAACAATACAGGAGAACGCCTTGGCTTCCTCGCCGGAAAGTTCCACCTGTTCATCCCGGTCAAGCGCCCGCAACAACTCCGCCAGCCGGTTGTTGTAAGTGGGATCGTCGGAATCGGTTCGAGCCACGGCTTCCTGTTCGCGTCGCACGATGGGATGCGGATCGAGGAGGAAATCGAGCACGCCATCCTTCTCATGGATACGACAGCCACATGCCGTGCAAACGACGTCGGCGCCGTCCGTGCTGATACCTCCTCTATGGCAGCGAGGGCAGGCAAGAATCTCCAGTACCCAGTCGGAATCCATACAAGTCCTGAACTATCGTGCGATGAACGCTTTAGTAAGTTGGAGACTACTGCAATGTCAGGCTGCCTGCAAGGCAGTGCGCAGCGGAAATGTCTGGGCGGGGCACTCTTCGCCGGTCACGCTTCTCAGTGGCATCTTCTTCAGAGTATTCCGCCATCGCGCCTTTCCGAGAGGCCATTGGTTGTCCGCGCGTTCCGGAGGAAAATCTCGGGCGATGCCGCTGCATCCGATGCCGCCCGGGATTAATTCCGACCAGGATACCCAACCCCTTGCCGGTGATTTCTCAGGAAGCAACCTTTCTCTGCTATAATCTGCTTCAATCACTTATACATCCCTAATGGCGAGGGGAATTCAATGAGCTTGGAAGAGAAATTCGGAGAACTGGAGCGCCGCGACGCGGAGGCCCTGAAGGCCGGCGGGGAGGAGCGGATCAAGCGCCAGCACGACGCCGGCAAGATGACGGCGCGCGAGCGGGTCGAGTACCTGCTCGATCCGGGCAGCTTCAACGAGATCGACCGCTACGTCACCCATCGCAGCACCGACTTCGGCATGGAAAAGAAGAAGTACCCCGGCGACGGCGTGATCACCGGCTACGGCCGGATCAACGGGCGGCGGGTCTACTTCTTCGCTCAGGACTTCACCGTCTTCGGCGGCTCGCTGAGCGAGGCCTACGCCGAGAAGATCTGCAAGGTGATGGACCTGGCGATGAAGATGGGGGTGCCGATCATCGGCCTCAACGACTCCGGCGGCGCCCGCATTCAGGAGGGTGTGGTGAGCCTGGCGGGCTATGCCGATATCTTCCTGCGCAACACGGTTGCCAGCGGCGTGGTGCCGCAAATCAGCGCAATCATGGGCCCCTGCGCCGGGGGCGCCGTATACAGCCCGGCGATCACCGACTTCATCTTCATGGTGCAGAACACGTCGTATATGTTCATCACCGGCCCCGACGTGATCAAAACGGTGACCCACGAGGAGGTGACCAAGGAACAGCTCGGCGGCGCGATGACCCACAACTCCACCTCCGGCGTCGCCCACTTCGCCTACTCCGACGACCAGCAATGTCTCGACGGCATCCGTGAGCTGATGTCTTTCATCCCCGACAACAACCGCGAGGATCCGCCGTTCAAGGCAAGCGAGGACCCGACCGACCGCATCGAGCCCGCGCTCGACGAGGCCGTGCCGGAAAATCCCAACCAGCCCTACGACATCAAGAACATCGTCACCATGGTGGTCGACGACGGCTATTTCTTCGAGGTCCACCAGCACTGGGGGCGCAACCTCGTGGTCGGCTTCGCCAGGCTCGGCGGCCACAGCGTCGGCATCGTCGCCAACCAGCCGGACCACCTCGCCGGCGTGCTCGACATCGACGCCTCGATCAAAGGGGCGCGCTTCGTGCGCTTCTGCGACGCCTTCAACATCCCGCTGATCACCTTCGAGGACGTGCCGGGTTTCCTCCCCGGAGTGAACCAGGAGTTCGGCGGCATCATCCGCCACGGCGCCAAGCTGCTCTACGCTTTCGCCGAGGCGACGGTGCCCAAGATCACCCTGATCACCCGCAAGAGCTACGGCGGGGCTTACTGCGTCATGGCCTCAAAGCAGATCCGCACCGACGTGAACTTCGCCTATCCGACCTCCGAGATCGCGGTGATGGGATCGCGCGGGGCGGTGAACATCCTCATGCGTAACGAGATCGCGCAGGCTGAGGACAAGGAGGCGTTCATCGAGGAGCGCGTGGCGGAGTTCCGCGACAAGTTTGCCAACCCCTACATCGCGGCCGAGCGCGGCTACATCGACGAGGTGATTTTGCCGCGCGAGACCAGGCCCAAGCTGATCGCCGCACTGGAGATGATCGAGAGCAAGGTCGATTCCAACCCGCCGCGCAAACACGGCAACATCCCGCTCTGAGCGGATGGCGGCTTGTCGCATACAGTCGCTCCCGCGCATTCGACGTCGGAACGCGGGGGGGGGGCGAAATAGTCTCCCGGATGTCCCTGTTACTTGTGTAATGTCAGCTACTTCACCTTCGAGTCCATTGTGCTAGATTTTGTACAAAGGGGTCGGCAAGTGTCCATTGCTCGCAAGATAACCAGTTGGAGCCTTCTGCTGCTGGCGCTCCTCATCGTCGCCGAGGCGGCGTCCGTCTTCACGATCGTGCTCTGGCCGGAAAGCGACGCAGGCAAATGGCTGGCCCGCAACGACCCAGTTTTTCATGTTTTACAGGCACTTCCCGCTAAAACCTCTCCCCGCGAGGTCTATGCGGGGCCGCAACCGCGCCCGCATGTTGATGTACGGGTTGTCCAGGGACCGCATTACGTGCTCGTCGGGCCGGGACATCCCATCTTCGAGCAGCCTGACATTCACAGCCCCGTGATCGGCGAGGTCAAGCGCGAAGTCAATCTTCCCGCGCTGGCGGAGAAGGACGGCTGGTTCCTGCTCGAATTTTCGATCGGCAAGGGCTGGGTGCACAGTTTCATCAGGGGAGGGGGACCTGCAGCCGGAGCGGCGGCGGTGCGCGGCGGCCGGGCTGTTCTGCAACCGGGAGAGAGCGGGGCGGGGGCCGGCGGCCAGAAGGAGATGAAGGTGGAGATCTACGTCGGCATCGACGACCCCGACGCGGTCTCTATCGGCAACGTCCTCCTCAACACCTCCGCCGCGGGCGACCTCTTCACCCACTACAGCTCTTCCGATCTCGCCGCCCTACCGCTGGGGGTGGATCCCGAGCGGCTGCTCACGGCGACCAGGCTCATGGGCGAAGAGGTGGGGGAGATCCGCATCGGCGAATTCATCATCCGCTTTAAGGACAGAGAGTGGGCGGGGGAGGCGGAACGGATTTTGAGGAACCTTCGAGCCACCTATCTCGAGACGTTTGCCCAGCTCATTTCGGAGGATGCGAGCGAGAAAAAGGTCTTCGTGCTGCTGCTGCCCACGTTTGACGCCTACCAGGATTTCTATCCGGAAGCGAGATCGGGCGACGGCGGGGCGGTGCGCACGGCCGGGCATTACGAGAGCGGCATCATCGCCCTCTATCCCGATCCCATTCGCGGCCTGGGCACCATGCGAACCCTGGTCCACGAGGCCGTCCACCATTACAATCACACGATTCTCGGCTTTCCGCGCGACCGGTCCCTCTTGTGGCTCGACGAGGGATTGGCCAACTATTTCGGCAACTCCCATATCGACAGGGACGGCAGGTTGCGACTCGGCAGGATCTTCGTAGGCGCTCGGCCAATGCGCGGCGCCGGGGACACGCCTGTCCACCGGCTGCCGCTCAATGTCAGCGCCGACAATCCGCCGCTCGCCCGCATCTACTGGCTGCAGAACCATATGCGCTACGGCTGGCGCTTCCGCTTCGAAGATTTTCTCTCGAAAGAAGGGCGCCAGAGCTTCTATAGCGGCAACCTCGTGCGCAACTACTCCATCGTCTGGATGCTGGTGCATTTTTTCTTGGAGGGAAAAGACGGTGGCTACCGCGAGCCTTTTATGAGATATATCAAGGAAGAAATATACGGCCGCGGCGGTGTCTCAACCCTCGAGAGGGTTTTCGGAGTGCCGTGCGAGCAACTTGAGGAGGAGTTGCGCGCATATGTTTTCAGACAATAGGCTTCCTTTCAGAAAGATTCTCGTAGCAAATCGGGGTGAGATTGCGGTTCGCATCATCCGCGCCTGCCACGATCTCGGCATCGAGGCGGTGGCGGTGTTCTCCGATATCGACGAGACCGCGCTGCACGTGCAGCTGGCCGACGAGGCGGCGCACATCGGCCCGTCACCGTCCACAGAGAGTTACCTGCGGAAGGACCGCGTGATCGACGCCGCTCTGGCGCACAATGCCGAGGCGGTCCATCCCGGCTACGGTTTTCTCAGCGAGCAGGCATCCTTCGCCGAGGCCTGCGAGGCGGCGGGGTTGGTCTTCGTCGGCCCCACGCCCGGTGCGATGCGGATGATGGGAGATAAGCTCACCGCGAGGCGGATCGCCATCGATGCGGATGTGCCGGTGGTTCCCGGCAGCGACGGCCCCATAGCAAGCCTGGATGAGGCAAAAGCACTGGCGAAAGATATCGGCTTTCCCCTGATGATCAAAGCCTCGGCGGGCGGCGGGGGCAAGGGGATGAGGTTGGTTCGGAAGGAATCGGAGCTGGAAAGCAGCCTTAAGCTGGCCGCCAGCGAGGCCGGCTCCGCCTTCGGCGACGCGACGATTTTCATCGAGAAATACATCGAGAGGCCGCGGCACATCGAGATCCAGATATTGGCCGACGCACACGGCAACGTGGTTTACCTGGGGGAGCGCGAGTGCTCCGTGCAACGGCGCCACCAGAAGCTGGTTGAGGAGACCCCTTCCCCGGCGGTGGATGCGGCGATGCGCGGGAGGCTCGGCGAGGCGGCGGTGCAGGCCGCCAAAGCCTGCGGCTATGTCAACGCCGGGACGGTGGAGTTCATGCTGGATCCCGACGGCCGCTTTTACTTCCTGGAGGTCAACGCGCGCCTGCAAGTCGAGCACCCGATAACGGAACTGGTCACGGGCATCGACCTCGTGCGCGAGCAGTTGTTCATCGCCGCCGGGGGCGAGCTCCCCTTCAGCCAAGAGGACATCCGTCCGCGCGGTGCGGCCATCGAGTGCCGCATCATCGCCGAGGACGCCGACCGCAATTTCATCCCCTGCCCGGGAGTCGTGAGCCACATCCTCTGGCCGGGCGGGCCGGGGGTCAGGGTCGACTCCGGCATCTTCGCCGGCTGCACCGTGCCGGTGCACTACGATCCGCTGCTGGCCAAGCTCTGCGTCTGGGGTGCGGATCGCGGCGAGGCGATCAGGCGCATGCGCCGAGCGCTGCGCGAGCTGCGCATCGGCGGCGTGATCACCACGGCTACTTTCCTCGACAGGGTTATGCGTCATCCGGCATTCGTCTCCGGGCAGTACGACACGCATATCCTGACCGAGGAGAGTGAAGTGCTTGCTCCGTGCAAGGAGCACGACTCGGCGATTGGGGCTGCCTTGGGAGCAGGAATGGTAAAGGAATTGCCTGCGGGAGTGCCGTCGTCAAGAGGCAATGGAACCTGTGAGTGGAAAAAGATGGGGCGCTACGCCAACCTCTTCCGGCAATAATGATGCTTGCCGCCTCGCCATAGCTATTAAACCTTGAAGTGGAAAATGTGAAGTATATACGTTGCCAGTAGTCCTGCGTTTTTTTTCAATGTGTCCGGAAAGAATGTTGCAAATTGGGCCCTGAGGGAGCAAAATATCATTCATACAATACCCACTACACTTCACGGCGGATCCTACTGGTGAAAAGAGAAATTCTGATAGAGGGAAAACCGTTCAAGTTTGCGCTGAAACGCGCATCGGACAAGGACAGTGTGTTTGCCGACGGCAAGACACACAGCGTGAGGTTCTCGCAGTTGCCCGACGGCCGCCGCCAGTGCATCGTCGACGGCCGGGTGATCGAATGGAGCGGTCCCAACGGCAACAACGTGCGGCTGGTGCGAAGCGGGGGGCGACTGCATCATCTTCAGGTGCAGGACCCGCGGCGCGCGCGCAGGGCAGGCTTGGCTTCCGGCGTCGCGGGGGGGACGACCGAACTCGTTGCCCCGATGCCCGGGCGCGTCGTTGCAGTGCTTAAGGAAGCCGGACAGGAGATCGAGGCCGGAAAGGGGATAGTCGTGCTGGAAGCGATGAAAATGGAGAATGAGCTCCGTTCTCCCATCTCCGGAGTCGTGAAAGTGCTGAAAGTCGAATCCGGGCAATCGGTCGAGACGGGTCAACTCATAGCCGTAGTCGAGCCGTCCAAGCAGGATTGATGGTGTAGGGTAGCCCGGCGCGGAGGGGCTATGCGCAAGAAAGGCCCAATCTGGGGGGAGAAGTATCAGAGTTTGGTTGTGGAGAGCTACGCGGGAGGTCTGTTTATCTCCGATATTCTCAGGCTTCCCGAGATCGCCAGTCTCTCGCCTTCCGAATACACAATCCGCAATATCCTCAAGGCCAACGGCGTCAAGGCTAATTGGCGCAAAAAGAAGAGAAAGCCCGAGTTCTGGGCTAAAGACCTTGTCGAGAAGATCATTGCCCTGCGCAACGAGGGCAAATCGATCCGCGCCATCCGCGATGCGGTGAATTCCAAGGCTGGTGGCGGCAAGACTTCCAAATCGACGGTAGTAAGGATACTCGAGGCCAACGCCAGCAAGGTAAGATTCCGCCCCTCTCGCCGGCGCGACATCTGGAAGCCGCAGATTGTTCGCAAGATCGTCAAGATGTACGAGAGCGGCATGCTGATCAACGACATCAGGAAGAGCGACCTGCTGAAGGAATACCATCCCAGCGGCTACGTCATTCGCGACATCCTCAAGAGCCAGGGAGTGAAACTTACCTGGAAAAAGGGGGAATTGCGGCGTTGGCCGCAGGCGGCGCGGCAGAAAATCGTCGAACTCTATCGCTCGGGTTTCAAGTTCTCGGACATCCTCAACCACGTCGACCTGAAAAAATACAAGCCGACCAATTATGCCATCCGTAAGATACTCAAAAAGCATGGCGTAAAGACAAAAGGAGAAACGCGTTACAAGCAGCCCGTTTCCGATGATCGGTTCCGGCGCTATCGTTTAGGCAAACTGAGCCTCAAGGATGAGGCGATCATTCACAAGCATCTTGCAGTCAACGAGGCCGGCCGCAAACTGATGGTCGAGCGGATGGCCCTGGGGATCGCCGGTAAGGTGCCGGCGAAAGGCAGGGGGGCCGAGAAGGTTCGGAACCTGCGTAGGAACGCCGAGAACTGGGCCGAGTTTTTCTCTTGGGCTATGAAAAACCTGAGCGATGAGACGGTAAAGAGGAATATTATATTGCTCGGCCTGGAATTCGGATCGGCCCTGCGCGGCCTGCATAATGCTTACAAGAGTGGAGACGAGTTGAAGCGGAAGAAGGCCTGGGCGCGAGCCGACAGTGTATCGACACGGATGTCCGAGCTCTATGAGGATGTTCTACGCAAACCATCCAGCATGTTCGAGATCAGGACAAGCTCGTGAAAGTGGCTCCGCCTCGCTCGTACAAACGGTGTTTTGCCGTCTGAAGCGAAGCTGACAGTTTTTTACTTCCCTTTGTGCTATATCTCCAACTTAAGATGTCGAAGAAAAAAGAGAACGGGAAAAGCAAGCGAGGAATTGTTGTCCGGGTGCTGGCAGCTATAGCAGGCAGGATTCTGCTCTACGGCCTGCTGGTCATGGGACTGGTCGCTGCCTTCACTTTCCTGTATCTCCAATCTCATGATTTCGAACTGCTGCTGACGGGTAAAATCACCGACGGATTGGCGGAAGCTCTCGGCCAGCCCGTGAGCTTGCAATCGCTGCGCTTCGACCTGCTGGGCGGCAGGGTGATGATCAAGGGCTTGAAGATCGGCGCCGGCGCATCCGGCTTTCCCGATCCCGTCAAGATCGATTATGTAATTCTGCAGGTCGATCAGCCCTCGGTGCTGCAGGGGATTCTGGATCTCAAGCGGATTATCCTGCTCCAGCCCACTCTCAATCTCGTCTATACGGCCGACGGCCGGAGCAACCTGCCGCAGTTGCAGCAAACCGAATCCGCCGGCGCGATGGAAGTCAGGATCGGCAGCCTCGATGTCTACAACGGCGAGCTGATTTTCAGCGGCCAGGCGATCGGCTGGGGGATGGATTCGGGCAAGGTGAATTTCAACCTGAGGCAGACCGCGGACGGCGCTTTCCGTGGTGACGCCGAACTTAAGCGTCTGCGATTTGTGCTTCCCGGAATGAAGCCCTTCTCGGCGGATCTCGGAATGAGTTTTACCGCGGCCGACAACGCTGTCTCGGGCTCGGCGCGACTCCGCGGCGACTACGGCTCGAGGCTCTTTGTGGATAACGCCAGTTATGACTTCGCTTCGGGCGACGCGACCGCCGAGCTGCAACTCGATGCCGATCTCGGCCTGCTGAACATCGCAGATGTCGGCCCGGTTTCCGGCTGGCTCGAGGCCACGGGATCCATCAGCTTCGCCGGCGGGAGGCTGCAGGCGGAAGCGGAGACTCTCGTCCCGAGGTTGAGAATAGCCGACTTCAGGTGCGGATCGCTGCGCAACAAGCTGACGCTCTCCGGCGATGAGCTCCGCTGCGAGGAATTTGAAGCGGACTTGCTCGGAGGCCACGTCGGCGGTACCTTCGCAGTGGCGCGGATTTTCGAGACGCCTTTAATCACGGCCCGCCTGAATGCTGAGCGGATCGATATCACTGAGGCGCTCAGAACCGCCGGCTTGGAGGAGATTCAACTTCGAGGACTGCTGGACGGCTCTTTCTCCCTGGCGCTGGATATGGCGCGGCCCGAGGAGGTGTTTGTCGGGGGTGACATCTCCACGGCGTGGGAAAAGGGCACCGAGCGCGCTTACAAGGAGGCGGTGGCCGCGGTCGGCGCCGGCAGGGACCTCGAGATATTCAGCAGGACGTATATCCCGATTGCCTTGTCCGGGCACCTGGAATACAGCGACGGTGCGCTGCGCCTGGGGGAAAATTTCACCGCGCGCACGCCTCTTTCAGAGGGCACGATCAGCGGCCTTGCGGATTCCGAGAGTCTCAGCCTCGTGCTCCGGACCCGATCCGTCGGCAGCGACGAAGTGGCGTTGGCGCTGACCAACCTGAGCCGGATTCTCGGGCTCGACCAGGGATCGCCGCAGGAGCAGTACCCGATCGCGTCGATCGTCCGCTCCTTCGAGACCAGCGGCCAGGCGGTGCTGAGACTCAGCGGCAGGCTGGACAATCCCGAAGCCGACCTGAGGATCAGGGCTTCGGGCGTGCGCTATATGGGCCGCGATTTCGGCAGCGGCTCCATGCGGATGGAATGGGCCGGAGGGGAGCTTCGATTCCCCCAGATCCGCCTCCGCGACGGCCTCAGCACACTGGACATGCAAGGCAAGGTCACCTTCCCGCAGGGCCGGGCGGCCGAAGCGGAATTCAATATCGACTTTGCCGAATTCAACCTCGCCGGCCTTGAAACCCTCGCCGGCTTGGAACCGCTGGGCCTCACCGGCATCGGCGAGGGGCAGCTTGCGATCAACATCGGCACGGAGTTCACCGGCGGCGGCAAGGTCAAGGTGCGCTCGCTCAGGTTTCGTGACATCAGCTTGGACCACGCCGAAGCGGAAATCACTTTCGGCGAGCGCTTGACTCTGCAAAATCTGGATGCAGTGGGTCCGGACGGTTTGCGGATTCAGGGTAATGTCGAATACGACACGGTCAGCGAGGACTGGCGCGCCTCCCTGCGGGCAAACGGAATCCGACTCGATAAGTATGCCGAATTGCTGGCGCCGGGATCTCGCATTAACGGAACTGCCGATGTCAACCTCGATGCCAACGGGCATCGCCTGGCTGCCGCCGGACTCCTCGACTTCTCCATAGCGGGAGCCGAAGTGGGCGGCCAGGAGTTGGGCGACGTCAGGGGCCGGCTGCGAGCCGACGGCAGCAAGGCGGCGCTTTCCATCACCGCGGGAGGCAAGGACTACACGATAAATGCGGAGTTGCTGGGAGAACGCCAGGACGAAATTAGTCTAGAGCTGGAAAACGACTCGATCGATCTTTCGGCGCTGGCCCAGGAATTTATGCCCGACACGAGGCTTTATCTCCAAGTCAGCGGCGGGGCAAGCGCACGGCTGAAGTTCCTGGAGTCCGGTTTCGAGGCCGAGTTGAGGCTCGGGAAGATACAGGCCGGCCTGGAGCAGTTTTCGGCCGGAAGCGAAGGGCCGGTGACCATCCGCTACAGCGGCGATCGCATCTATCTCAGCGAGATCAGCATCGACCAGGGAATCTATAAACTCAACGTGGCCGGATCGGTAGGCCTTGCCGACCCCATCAACCTCAACTTCAAGCTCGACGGCAGCTTGAATCTGGTGGCCTTCAGCGACTTCCTCCCAGACTTCAGTTTTAGCGGCGGCGCCGTCTTCGAAGAGCTGAACATCAGGGGCACCGTCGAGAAGCCCCTGATTAACGGTTCGGTACGGGTGACCGACGGCTTCGTGCGCCACAAGGAATCCAACCTCTCGCTATCGAATGTGCAGGGCGAGCTGCGGATCGAGAACGAGCGCATCGAGATCGGGCAATCGAAGGCCTTATTCTCCGGAGGCGAGGTCACTCTCGACGGGTTTGTGGTGCTCGACCTCGCGGCGTTGCTGCCCGCCGACTTCCAGTTCAATATCGAAGGCACCGGCATGAATCTGTCGCTGCCGCGGGAGCTCGATGCAGTGGTCGATTCCTCGCTGATCATGCGGGGCAACTTGCAGGACGCCGTCCTGACCGGGGAGATCGATATCCGCAGCGCCCTCTACACCAAGCGCTTTGATCCCGAGGCCGAGATTCTCCGGGCGCAGCAGCAGCTCCTGCCCATCGCTGCCGAGGAACTTCGCAATATCCGCCTCGACCTCGCGCTGAGGGGCGAGGATGACATCAGGGTCGACAACAATCTCGCCGACATGGAAGTGATCGTCGACCTGCAGATCGTCGGCACCGCGGCCGAGCCTGTCATCACCGGCCGCACGGAAGTCAGGGAGGGGCAGGTCTACTACCGCGACCGCCGGTATACGATCACCAGCGGTGTGATCGATTTTGTCAATCCGTACCGGATCGAGCCTCATTTCGACTTCCGGGCGGAAACGCAGGTCAAGGAGTACCGCATATTCCTGGAGTTCCACGGAACCCTCGATCGCCTTTACCCGACCCTCTCCTCCGACCCGGCGGAGAGCACGATCGACATTCTGCATCTACTGGCCGTCGGCAAGGTGCGGGCAAACCCATTCCCGTCCGACACCGAACGCCTGCAGGAGCAACTCCTCGGTCTCGCACTCAGCGGATTCATCACCCGCCAGGTCACTGGCGAACTCGAGCAGCGAGCCGAACGGCTTTTCGGAGTCGACCGCCTCCGCATCGATCCCTTCTTTTCCGGCGGCAGCAACAGCCTCTCGCCGCGAGTTACCGTGGGCGAGCAGATCACCGACAGTTTTTCCGTGATATACTCGCGCAACCTCTCGAAGAATGCCGACCAGGTGCTTGTGTTCGAGTACCAACTTAGTCCCACGATGATACTCATCGGCAGCCGCGAGGAAGACGGTTCCTATGCGATTGACATTCACCTCAAACACAGTTTCAGGTGAGGCCATGCGTCTGGCAGCGGCATCGATACTGCTCCTGCTGACGGCCGTAGCGCCGTTGGCGGCTCAGCAGGAGGCCCTGCCGCCGCCGGGTGCCGTGGTGAAGTCGATCACCTTCTTGCCCCAGGCGGGCGAATCGCTGTTCGAGCTGCTGGAGTTCAAGGTGGGGGAGCCGTTCTCCCCCGATGCCCTGAGGACCTCGCTCAAGAACATCTTCCGGCTCGGCGTCTACACCGACGTGCGGGCCTTGTGGGAGCCTGTGGCGGGCGGCATCGCGCTCACGATTGAGCTGGCGGAGATCCCGCTGGTTGAGGGCGTGACGGTTCGCGGCTCCGGACCGCTGAGCAAGCGTGCCGTCATCAGCGCGGCGCGGCTCGACAGGAATCCACGATTCGATTCCGACCGCGGTCGGGCGATCGTGGAGGCGATAGAAAACCGCTACCGCCGGGAGGGCTACTGGGCTGCGAATGTCCAGCTCTACTTTATGACCAACCTTGAGACCGGCGGAATCCGCCTGGAAATAAGCATAGCCCCCGGCGGTAAGACGATGCCGAGAGAGATGGAACTGGAGGGTTTTCCCGTCTTGTCAAAGGAGGAGATTTTTAAGGTTTTCAGCTCGACGGGAGTGAAAAAGCCCTTCAAAGAGAATGAATTTGAGGCGGATCTCGAGCGGCTGAGAAAGCATTACAAAGAGCAGGGCTACTTGACCGTCGACGTCGTCGCCGGCGAGGCGGAGCTCGATCAGCAAGCCAACGCCGTCGACCTGAAGCTGACCGTCAACGCAGGGCCCCTGATAGAGCTGCATTTCGATCCCGCAGGAGCGGCCGTGAGGAACTGGCATGACCTGATTCCCTTCCAGGATCGTAATGTTCCTCTCGACAGGATAGTGGAGAACGGGCGCAGCAACGTCGAGCGCCGACTGCAGACTCTCGGTTACGTCGACGCGGCAGTCGAGTCGTCGGTCGAGGTGGATTTCGAGCAAGGCTCCGTCAGCATCGCCCTCGCTGTTGTCAAAGGCGTCGGATTTAAAGTGGGGCGCCTGGAGATCGAGGGTATTGGCAAAGAGCTCGAGAGCCGGATCAGGCCGCAGTTGTCGCTCACCAGAAAGGGTTGGTTCGCGGCGGCCACCTTCAGCCGCGAAAATCTTGAAGCCGATATCAGGCGGGTGCTGCAGTTGCTCGGCAATGAGGGCTACCGACAGGCGGTTCTGGTCGACCGGCAGGTTGAGCGGCGCGATGCCGACAGGCGCGTCGATGTGCGGCTGATGTTCGACACGGGTCCGCTGACACGGGTCCGCAACATCGTCTTTCGAGGTAACGGATCGGCAAGTGAAGAGCAGCTGACGGAGGTGGCGGGTTTCGAAGCCGGCGGAGTTCTGTCCTCGGCGGCGATCGCCCGGTCCCTGGAGAACCTCATAAGCTATTACGACAAGGAGGGTTTTGCTGAGGCCCGTATTACAACCAGCATCGTGGGCAGCAGCGACTTCCGCGATCTGACCTTCGAAATCGAAGAAGGCCGGGCCAGCCGGATCGCCAAGGTGATCATCGCAGGCAACGAGATTACCCGCGACGGCGTGATTCGCCGCGCTCTTACTTTCGGCGAGGGCGACCCGTTCAGCCGCAGGGAACTTACCGAGAGCCAGCGGACGCTCTACCGGCTGGGAGTTTTCAACCGCGTAGTGGTCGGCGGGGTGGATGACCAGCTTGGCCGCAGCGACCGCCGCGTGGTGGTCAGGGTTCGGGAAGTCTCGCCCTACTCCCTGCTCTACGGCATCGGCTTGGACAGCGAAGAGAAGCTGCGTTTTTCCTTCGGCGTCTCCAACAGCAACGTAGCGGGCCGCAATGTCGAGATCTCCTTCAACACGCGCGTTTCCAGCCTGCAGCAGCGCTATCAAATCTCCTTCCGCGCACCCAGGCTGTTCCGCGGCCGCATCGATAACTTTTTGCGCTTCTTCTACGAGGAGGTCAGGGAGCAGGGCTTCAGCGCGCGGCGCAAGGGCGTGATGGTCGAATCGGCGGGGTTCAGCTTTGCCGGGTGGGACATCATCGGCCGCTACCAGTACAAGTGGATTGACCTGTTCGACGAGGTCGAGGGCTTCTTCATCAGCAGGTTCGATCGCAGTATCAGGCTTTCCCTGCTCTCGACCATCCTGACCCGCGATCGCCGCGACGACATCGTCGATCCGACCCGCGGCTACCTGGCCAACGCGATTCTCCAGTACTCTCCCGGCTGGCTGGCGAGCGAGGCCGATTACTTCAAGAGCCAGTTCCAGTTCTACCACTTCACCCCGCTGCCCGCCGGCTCCGTCCTCGCCGCGGGCGCGCGGCTGGGTCTGGCATGGCCCTTCTCGGGCAGCGAAGACCTGCCGCTCAGCGAGCAGTTCTTCTTCAATGGAATCACGACGTTGCGCGGGTTCGAGTTGAGCGAGCCTCGGCCCGAAGAGATAGGGCAAATGCCGTTCACCGTCTACGGTAATGCGCTGCTGATCAGCAACCTGGAAGTCCGCTTCCCGCTGTGGTGGGATCTGGGAGGGGCGGTGTTCTACGATTTCGGTGCCGCGTTTCCTTACGTCGATGATTTCAATTTCGGCGATCTGGTGCACGCGAGCGGCCTGGGCTTGCGCTATGCGACGCCGCTGGGGCCGTTGCGTATAGATTACACCTGGGATCTCAGCGGTTACGACGAAACCCTTGTTTTCAGCTTCGGCCATGCGTTTTAGTCTAATATTTATGATCTTTTTCCTGCTGCCTCAGCAGCAGGTGGCCGATCGGGTGGTGGCCATCGTCAACGAAGAGCCGATCATGCTGAGCGAGCTGCGGCAAACCCTGCCTGAAAGGGGCGCGGCGCGCGAGGATCTGCCCCAGTTGATGCGGACCAACCTCGAGGCCCTGATCAACCAGGCCCTGATTCTCGAAGAGATTCAACGGCTCAAGATCTTCGTTGTGAGCGAAGAGGAGGTTGACTCGGCTCTGGCCGCTCTCGGCGAGTCCTTCGGATCGGTGAGCGAAATGGAGCTGGAACTGCGCTCCCGAGGCACGACCCTGGAAGGCTTGCGGGAAGCGCTGCGCAAGCGGCTCCTGGTTCTGAAATTCGTCGATTACCGCTTCAGGCGTTATAATGAGTTAGCAGAGGACGAGATCCGCGAATTCTACGAAGGGGAATGGTCCGCGCAATTCCGCACCGAGTACCCGCAGCGGCCGCTGCCTCCGTTCGAGGAGGTGCGGCAGCAACTCGAACAGCTGCTGATCGAACGCGACGTCAACTCCCGCCTTGACGCGTGGTTGCAGAAGGCGCGCGCCGAGGCGAGGATCATCATCACGATTTGATTAAGGGGGGCGTCAATGATCAGGCCACCGGCAGTCGCCGGGCAGTTCTATCCGGCGGGCGGCGAAGAGCTTGCCCGGGAGGTGGGCTCCTACATGCTTGCCGATTCCGAGCGCCGCGAGGCGTTTGCCTTGGTCAGCCCTCATGCGGGATACGTTTATTCCGGTCACGTTGCCGGCGCCGCTTTTTCCAGCGTGGTGGTTCCCAACCGCTTCGTGGTGCTTTGCCCAAACCACACCGGCATCGGCGCGGCGGCGGCGATCATCAGCGAGGGGGCCTGGTCGATACCCGGCGCCGAGATACCGATCGATTCGGAGTTGGCAGCCGCAATTGCCTCGCGCACGGCTGTGCTTGCAGAAGACCACCTCGCGCACCAGCGTGAGCACTCGCTGGAGGTGCAACTGCCCTTTATCGATTGGGCTGCCAAGGATCCGGCCTTCGTGCCGATCTGCCTGCGAACCCAACGCTACAGCGACCTGGAGGAGATCGGCAAGGCAATGGCGGAGGCGATCAGGGAGATTGGTGAGGATGTCCTGATTGTCGCCAGCAGCGACATGAGCCATTTCCTCAGCGACGAGAAGGCACGTGAGGTCGACCGCAAGGCGATAGATAAAATCCTCGAGATCGATCCGCAGGGCCTGCTGAATACCGTCCTCGGCGAGCGGATATCGATGTGCGGCGTTGCTCCGGTGACCGCCGCGCTGGTGGCCGCGCTTGAGCTGGGCGCAACAAAGGCGGAACTGATCAAGTACGCCACATCCGCCGACATCTTCGGCGACCGCTCGCGTGTGGTCGGCTACGCAGGCATCAGAATCAGCTGAATATCCCTGCACGTCTTTAGCGCCAGCGAACCCTGCCGCGGGGTTTTGGAGTTGCGGCATGAAGATCAGCCCGGCGCTCGCCTGGTCGTTCTTTTTCTCGATTCTTTACATCTCTTTGTTCATCCTTGTGGGGATGGCGGCGAGCGCGATGACTTCCCGTCCGGCCGTCGCGCTGGTAATTCTGCTGGTATTCTGGGTGCTGGCGGTGGTCGCCGCCCCCGGTGTGAGCAGGCTGCTCTCGGAGCAGATGGTGGAAATTCCGAAGCAGCAGTGGGTCTCGGAAGAGCAAGGGCGGGTCTACGTTGAAATCTGGAACAGCTACCCGCCGATCATCGGGCGCTTCACCGGCGATCCCTTCGAGCCACACATGCCGATGAGGGCGGAAGCCAATCAGCGCATCTGCGAAGCGCAACAGCGAGTGCGTGACGGCGCATCTGCGGCGCGGGTGCAACAGGTGTTGCTGGCGCAGGGCATCTCCTGGATTTCTCCCTACGGCCTGCTCTCCGACAGCCTGCAGATGTCATGCGGCACCGGGATTCACGGATTCAACCTGCTGCGCGATAACGCCGAGCGCTACCGGCGCATTCTGCATGACTTCGTGGTCGAGCGCGACAGGCAGGATAGCACGAGCGCCCATCTGGTCTACGGCAACCGAGATTACGAGTACAGGACCTTTTCGACGAAGGAAGTGCCTCTGGTCGCAGTGCCCCGCAGCTCGGCAATGTGGTCCGCAGCCGGTTTAGTCGATCGGCGCGAGACTCCTTGGTGGCAAATGATCTGGCTTCTGCTCTACAACCTCACCGCCGGGCTGGTCTCCTTTACCGCGTTGATGCGCTACGACCCTCGGTAATCCCGGCAACTCAGGCTTCGCTGTCGGCGAGCAACTCCAGCAATTTACGCGGCCAGGTGGTCACCAGGGCGTCAGGAGAGGCTTCAAGTGCCTTCTCGAACCACCTGGGCGGTTTCTCCTCTTCTTCGACAGTACACCAGGTGACCAGCCCCAGACCCGCTGACCGCACTTGCGCCGCGCGCTTCGGCGAGAGCGCGGAGTGGTGGCAACTCAGGCCGTCGGCGTCGACCCGCTTGATCGTGCTGAGCGGGAACGATTCCCGCCAGCGGGCGACGGGGTTGGGATTGCGCGAGCCCGTGATCAGCAGGGTGGGGACTTCCGGCCACAAATCCTTGCAGGCGCGCAACGCCTTGGGGAGAAAGCTGCAGAACATCAGGCCTCCGGCGTGGTGGCCCTTGAGGGCCGCGATCGACGGGGCCACCGCCAGGACTTCCTTGAATTCAAGGCAAAGCAACGCTCTGCCGCGGCAGAGATCGGAGGTTTCCGCGAGCGTGGGTATCGATTCGCCCTCGCCCGCGTCGAGCAGGCGCAACTGCTCCAGCGTGCGGGATCCGACTTTGCCGCGGACGCCGGCGGTGCGCGTCAGAGTCGGGTCGTGGATCACCACGGGCACGCCGTCGGCGCTCAAGCGCGAGTCGCACTCGATGCCGTCTGCACCCGCAGCCAGCGCCGCTTCGAACGCGGCCAGGGTGTTCTCCGGGCGGGAGGAAGCTTCTCCGCGATGGGCGATCACGAGCGGCTTGGCGGTTTTTGTGCCGCTATTTCGGGAAATTGTCATCCGTTTTCCCCCCGCCACACTATAACGCCAAGTAAAAACGCCGGGCAACAGCTATGCGGCAAGACTTCCTCGGGCGGGTGGCGAGTGCCCGGTTTGCTTGTCGCGAATTCCGGAACGATTTATACTGTGGTCGGCCAGCAGAGGAGAAAGACATGATACCGATAAAACCAGCATCCCGGGTAGACGGTGTGCGGTATGCCATCCGCGACATCGTTCTCCTGTCCGACCAAGTTAAAAAAAGCGGCAAGCAGATTCTCTCGCTCAATATCGGCGATCCCTGCCAGTTCGACTTCGACGTTCCCGAGCTCTTGAAGGAAGCCACTCTTGATGCGATGCGCCGCGGCCTCAACGGCTACTCTCCGGCTTCGGGCATCCCTGAAGCGGTGGAGGCCATCGGCAAGGAAGCCGAGAAGTTGTACGGCATCAGGACCATCAGGAACATCTTCGTCTCCACCGGCGGCAGCGAAGCCATAGATCTATGCCTGACGGCCCTGTTGGAGCCCGGCGAGAACGTCCTGATTCCCGCGCCGGGGTATCCGCTCTACTCGGCCATCCTGTCCAAGCTGCAGGCGGTCGAGAACTACTATTACCTTGATGAAGAGGATGGCTGGCAGCCGAACATCGACGACATCGTATCGCGAATCGACAGCCGCACGCGGGCGATCGTGATCATCAATCCGAACAATCCGACGGGATCGGTCTGCACCCGGGAAAAACTCGAGCAAGTCGCCGAAGTTGCGCGCGAGCACAACCTGCTCGTCTTCATGGACGAGATTTACAGCAAGCTGATCCTCGACGACCTGCCGCACTATTCTCTCGCCTCTCTCGATCCGGAGCTTCCGGTCGTGACGTTCAACGGCCTCAGCAAGAACTACATGGCGCCGGGCTGGCGGATCGGCTGGGCGGTGTTCAGCGGCGACCCGGAGCTAATCGACAACTACGCGGAGAACGTCAACAAGATCGTCAGGGCACGCCTCTGCGCCAACCATCCGGAGCAGTACGCGATCAAGCCGGCCCTGCAGAGCGGTGACGGCCACCTCGAAGGGGCCGTCGAGAAGCTGCGGCAACGGCGCGATCTCACTTTCCAGCGGCTTAACGAGATCAAGCACATCTCTTGTGTCAAACCCCTCGGGGCCTTCTACGCATTCCCGCGCCTTGAAATTGAAGACACCGACGAGGAGTGGGTAAAGGGCCTGCTGTTCGAGACCGGGGTGCTGGTTGTGCACGGCTCCGGATTCGGCGAGAAGGAGGGGACGCGTCACTTCCGCGTCGTCTTCCTGCCGGAGATGGAGACGCTCGGCAGCGCCTACGACAAGATCGAGCGGTACATGGAGAAACACTACTGACACCGCGCAAGTGCCCCTGCGGCGTGATCTCGCAGCGTGTGGAGAATCTAGCGGACACAATCAAGGGTCCCGATGCCCGGCATCGGGACCCTTTGACATCTCTCTACCGCCGCTCCCCGGATCTTGACCGGTACCCGGCGCCGGCGGCGCGTTTGCTTCCTATTGGAGTTCGGCCTTGGCGGCCTCGATCATCGCCTTGACTTCCTCCGCGTTCGCCGCGTCAGGCATGAGTTGGAGATACTTGTTGAACTCCGCGATCGCCTCCTCGTACTTTATCTCTTCCATCAATTTCTTGCCCGTGTCGAGATAGATCGTAGCGAGTCCCTCTTTGGCCCGGGCTGCCATGGGTGAATCGGGCATCAACTCGAGATATTTCTCCAAATGCGTCACCGCCTCTGCGGTGCGCTGCAGGTCGACGAGGGTGAAGCCCTTCATGAGGTGCGATTCGGCGTATTCGGGATTGAGCTCGAGGGCCTTGCTGAAGCCCTCCAGGGCCTTCTCCCGGTTCCCTTCGAAATTGTAGAGCTGCCCGAGCACGTGCCACGTCTCGAAGTCGTCGGCAACCTTCTCGAGATACTGCTCGTAGAGCGCGACCGCCTGGGGCACTTCGCGGAGTTGTGTGTGAGCCTGGGCCGCGAGCAGCATCGCATTCGTGTTTTCGGGTTCGATTTTGAGCACCTCGGCGAACGCCTCGACGGCTCCCGCGTAGTCCTGGACCGCGAAGCTGCAGATGCCGACGTTGAACCAGGCGGCTGCCATCTCGG